>ERZ772960.254-NODE-254-length-51786-cov-7.105623_pt1 | contig 51786 bp, 41 predicted proteins | sample MGYA00580678_ERZ772960 | MGnify/ENA primary metagenome ERZ772960 (study PRJEB29015, sample SAMEA2737930) | human oral metagenome | biome: human oral; feature: human-associated habitat; material: dental | place: China | collected 2059 ...
GGGATTTTCTGTGCACAAAAAGAGAGGCTGCTGCAAATATCTGCAACAGCCCCTTGCGCATTGTAGCTTGCTCTGCCGCTGCTGTGTAGCATGAGGCGGTGTCGTGCCCATAAGCGAACCGAATCCCCTATTCTCCCTGCTCAATCTGCCGTATTTCTTCCTTCGACGCATGTTCCAATTTCGCATCTTGAAACGCATCATTATGCGGCAGGTCGAGGATAAAGCGATCGGTCTTGCGGAGGCGCGCGAGGCCTCGCTCCATGCAGAGCTCAAAGACGTGGCCGCCGCGCTTGCGCGCCTCGTCGATGAAGTGGAAGTGCCAGCCCGGCGTATTGACCCCCTCGAAGTAGCGCGGAAAGTAGAAGCAGACGAGCGAGCCGTGCAGATTCTCAAACGAGAAGCGGCGCTCGTCCGTCTTCAAGACCTCGGCGAACGGCTTGAACGGCGCCTGCTGGCGCAATTCCGTGCGCGCCGCGACGTGGCGGAAATAGCCGTCGATGCGCACGAGGTACATATTGTTCACGCCGAAGAGCTCCACGCGCTCGTCGAGCACGTCGCGCAGCGCGTCCATGCTCGGAATCAAGCCGAGCTTGATTGTATAGGGATCTTCATTCAGATACGCGACGCTCGCAAATGGCGCCGTGTCGTGCGGCGCCGCCTTGACTGCCGAGCCGTCGCCCAAGATGCGATAGCACGCGCCGTCAATGACGACGAGCTCGCCGTCGACGGCGTCGAATGTCCCAAGCCCCGTATCGCCGTGCGCGAGAAGATGCTCCATCGTCGTACTGCCGTAGTAATTGCCCATGACGAGCGCCTGAAGCGTCGAAATCTGATAGACCGGCTCGCGTTGCTTCTTCCGCGCGAGCGTGCCCGCTTGTATTTCCATCTATGAATCACCTTTCCGTATTATGCGTTTCAATATCATTATAATTATAATATTATAACACGCAACCGCGAATTGAAAAGCGATTCCATCACAATCCATCATGCCATGTGCGCCTGCACGCGACGAAAATTCTCACATTATCCACAGAGTAATCCACAGGTGTGGATAACTTCGTCCCATTTCGCGCCTTGCTTTCGGTTCTTCCTAGATTTTATGCCGAAAGCGGCTTTTGTGCATATTGTGGGCAACTTTTTCCTCGAAAACTGTGGATCATGTGGATAAAAAAGTGGATAACCCTAGATATTTGACGCAGCTTCCAGCGAAATTCCATATTTTGTGCTTTTGCCACGCGATATAGACAATGGCCTTGTGGATATTTATTTCTTCGCCTGCCAGCTGCTATACGGCATTTTGATGAGGCTCGAATTGTAGTAGCGCGCGTCGCCTGAGACCTCATCGCCTGCCCAGTCGGGCAGCTGCACGGGCGCGTCCGCAGACGGAAGCTCGACCTCAGCGACGCGAAGCCCCGCGTTTTCCCCCTCGAATACGTCGACCTCCCAGCAATAGCCCGCGTACGTTTCCATATAGCGCCGCTTCTCGATGATGGGCGAAATGCAGAGCGCGAGCATCGCCCTCGCATCCGCGAGCGGCACTTCATACTCGAACTCCGCGCGGCAGATGCCGTCATTCTTCCCCTTGACCGTCAGATAGCCCTGATTCCCCCGCACGCGCACGCGCACCGTCCGCGCAGGCTCGGCGCTAAGATACCCCTGCGCGATATAGCTGCCCGCGTCCTTCGGCTGCCATCCGTCCTTGACGAGAAACTTCCGCTCGATTTCCATTGCCATATCCAGCCACTCCTTTGCTTCTTTATCCTGCTTTTCCTGCTTTTCCTGCTTATTCTATGCCCCGATTGTCCTCTCCTGCCGATTTTCAGAAAGCGGCGGTAAAGTAGGATAAATTACCTTGCAGAAAATACGTCTCATCTTCTATAATGAAGAGAACGCCGCGTACACATTCGGACTGAAAAGAAGGTATGATTTTGCAGAACCAACCAATCCCGCCGCGCCATACGAAGAAAAAACGCCGTATCTGGCCGTGGGTGCTCATCGTGCTCGCATTCGTCATGGCGGCAGTCACCGGCGCGCTCTTTGCGTCCTCGAGCCTTTTAGACAAGCCAAAGGACGAGCCCGTCGAAGAGGGGCTGCTGACGGCGCACGACAAGGCGACGATCATGATTATGGGCGTCGACGAGCGCGACGACGACGTCGGGCGCAGCGACACGCTGATGGTGGCGACGATCGACCCAAAGAAAAATCAGGTGGCGCTCCTCTCCATCCCGCGCGACACGCGCGTCAAGATCAAGGGCAACGGCTGGGACAAGATCAACGCAGCTTACGCCTACGGCGGCGAAAAGCTCACGCAGCGCACCGTCGAGGACTTCCTCGGCGTCAACATGGACCACTACATCATCATCAACCCGAAATCGTTCCAGAAGATCATCGACGCCATCGGCGGCGTCGACATCGACGTCGAGAAGCGCATGTACTACGAAGACCCGTGGGACGACGACGGTGGTCTCCTCATCGACCTGAAGCCCGGCAGGCAGCACATGGACGGCAAGACGGCCGTCACCTACGTCCGCTACCGTGACGAGGAAGGCGACCTCGGACGCGTCCGCCGCCAGCAGAAATTCATGAAGGCGTGCATGGATAAAATCGTCTCCCCGTCCATCATTTTGAAACTGCCGACCGTCATCAGCGAGGTCATGGACTCCGTCAAGACCGACCTCAGCGTCCGCCAGCTCCTCGAGTTCGTCGGCACGCTAAAAGAATCGCAGAAGAACGACCTCAAGACGGAAATGGTGCCAGGCCGACCACTCTACATCGACGGCATCAGCTACTGGATTCCAGACCTCAAGGAGCTTCGCACCGCGCTCGCCGACATGCTCGGCATCACGATGAGCGCAACCGACCGCTCGAACATGGATCGGCAGGAATCGGAATACCGCAGCTCCATCCCCGCAAATGCCAAGGAAGTCCCCGCAAGCGACACCTCGATTGGCAGGGCCTCGCATAGCACGAACAAATCGAAGTCCAGCACCGACGCGCGCGACCGCAGCCGCGACAAAGAGGACAGCAAGGACACGAAGAGCACGCGCGACAAACAGGACACCTCAAAATCCTCGAACGACACGCCGCGCAGGAGCAAATCGGACGCTTCGAGCGCCCCGGCAACGCCCCCTGCAAGCACGACGACTGACGCTGCCGATGCGCCCGCCCCGACCCGCGACGGCGCAGGCGGAAAATCCAGATAAAAACGACCAAAAGGACTGGCATGTGAAAACGAGCCAGTCCTTTTTCATGTGACATTTCATATAAGAATCATTTATTCTATCCCAACGATAACTAAATGATTCACTATATCATAGCTTTATGTTATTACGTCCATCATAAATTTATATTTGTCTTTTCTAAACAACATACTATAATAGATACCGTCACACTTATATGTGAAAAACGTAACCCACCGCCTTCAACCAGTGAAAGGAAGTCTATGTATGAGCACCACGAATGAACAAGCACTCGCACTCCATAAGGAACACCACGGCAAGATCGCCATGGTCAGCAAAGTTCCCCTCGAAAAGCGCGAGGATCTCACGCTCGCCTACACGCCGGGCGTCGCAGCTCCCTGCCTCGAGATCAAGAACGATTATGAAAAGATTTACGACTATACAGCAAAGGGCAACATCGTCGCCGTCGTGACGAATGGATCGGCCGTCCTCGGCCTCGGCAACATCGGCGCGGGCGCAGGCCTCCCTGTCATGGAAGGCAAGTCCATCCTCTTCAAGGGCTTCGCGGGCGTCGACTCCGTCCCCATCTGCCTCGACACGCAGTCGGTCGACGAAGTCGTCCGCGCCGTCGAGCTCATGGCGCCGACCTTCGGTGGCATCAACCTCGAGGACATCAAGGCGCCGCAGTGCTTCGACATCGAGAAACGCCTGCGCGCCTCGCTCGACATTCCCGTGTTCCACGATGACCAGCACGGCACGGCAATCGTCGTCGTCTCCGCGCTCATCAACGCTTTCCACATCGTGGGCAAGGACTTCGCTGGCTCGAAATTCGTCATCAACGGCGCAGGCGCGGCAGGTCAGGCGATCACGCGCCTCATCTACAGCATGGGCGGCAGAAACATCGTCCTCTGCGACTCGAAGGGCGCGATCTACACGGGACGCCCAGTTGGCATGAACCCCTACAAGGACGACATCGCGAAGATCACGAACCCCGCGCACGAGGAAGGCAAACTCGCGGACGTCATCAAAGGCGCAGACGTCTTCATCGGCGTTTCTGCCGCTGGCTGCGTCTCGCAGGACATGGTTCGCTCGATGGCAAAGGACGCCATCGTCATGGGCATGGCGAATCCGACGCCTGAAATCATGCCGGACGAAGCAAAGGCTGCTGGCGCGCGCGTCGTCTGCACGGGCCGCTCCGACTTTCCGAACCAGGTCAACAACCTCCTCGCCTTCCCGGGCATCTTCCGCGGCGCACTCGACGTGCGTGCAAAGGATATCAACGAGGAGATGAAGATCGCGGCTGCGCAGGCAATCGCCGCCCTCATCAGCGACAGCGAGCGCGACGAGGAGCACGTCATCGCAAGCCCGTTTGACCCGCGCGTCGCCCCGTCCGTCGCAAGCGCCGTCGCAAAGGCAGCCCTTGAAACGGGCGTCGCGCGCCTCAAGGACGTCACCCCCGAAATGGTCGCCGAACATACGCGCGAGCTTCTAGCTACAGCGCGCAAGCAGGTAGCGACTGCATAAAGCGCCAAACAAAACTCCCTCCTGTCAAAGCCGTGCAAGTAGTGACAGGAGGGAGTTTTTAGGTTCTACCATAAATCGTTTTTAAGGGGTTGTCTCAGTCGTCGCTGCTCTGAATTTTGCGCAGCAGGTCGAGGATCTCCACATAGAGCCAGATGAGCGTCACGAGGAGCGAAAAGGCGCAGTACCACTCGTATTCCTTCGGCATTCCCTCGCGGACGGACTGGCTGATCAGCTCGTAGTCGATGAAGAGCGACATCGTCGCAATGCCAATGACGACGAGGCTCACGCCGACCCCAAGGATGCCGCCCTGATGGAGCGCGGGGAACGTGATGCCGAAAAGGCCGAGAAGCATTTCGCCGACGTACATGACGAGGACGCCGACCATCGCGATCATCGCGATGCGCATGAACTTCTCATTGATCGTCACGAGGCCGCGCGAGTAGACGAGCCCTGCCGCAATGGCAACGCCGAACGTCGCCATGACGGCGCTGATGGCGATGCCGGGGAACTGCATTTCGAGCAGGAAGGAAATGCAGGCGAGGCACATGCCCTCGAGAATCGCGTAAAGCGGTGCGAGGAAGCCTGCCGTCTGCGGGCGGAATGACACGATGAACGCGACGATAAGCCCCATGACGGCCGTGACGCCCGTCGTGATGGGCGTGGCGTAGCCGAAAGACCACGTTGCGACAGCGGATGCCACGACGAGCGCGACGAGGCCGATGCTCTTGAAGGCAACGCCTGCATACGATGCCATCTCACCGGCAAGAGCGCGCCCGCCGACGTCCTCAATCTTCGATAACATTGGATTGTTCATAAAATCATCTCCTGTTTCTTTCAATAGGCCAAGGGGTGGGGTGTGTGCTAAAAATTGTGTCCCCAAGCTAAAACGTATTATAGCGTATGGCAGGCATTTTGTCCAATCGGCAGGTTAAAAATGTGGTTGAGTTAGTCAAGCATCGACCGCATGGGAATCCGAGCCGCATCGTCGCGATTCGGATTCCCATGCCCTATTTATACAGCCTGCCGCTTTGCTCGCCCTACACCTCCTGCCCCAGATAGTGCATGACGAACTGCTGTGCCGTGCGGCCGCTCCTGCCGCTATGCGTCATCTCCCAGCGCACGCCCGCAATGCGAAGCTCCTCCGGCGTGAGCACGACGCCCGCCTTGCGCAGCATGTGGTCGATGATCGCCAGATACTCCTTTTGGTCAGGCGCATAGTAGTGGATAATCAGCCCGAAGCGATCGCTCAGCGAGATCGTCTCATTCATGCTGTCCTCGCGGTAGAGCTCATCCTGTCCCTCGCTCCGATCCTGCCACCGCTCCCTGATGAGGTGGCGGCGGTTCGACGTCGCATAGAGCAGGACGTTCTCCGGACGCGTCGCGACGCCGCCCTCAATGGCCGATTTCAAATGCTTGTACGCCGGATCGCTCTCCTCAAAAGAAAGATCGTCGAGGAACACGATAAACCGCTTGCTCGCGTGCGTGCGCAGCGACTCCAAGATGTCCGGCAGGTGCAAGAGCTGCGGCTTGCCGAGCTGCAGGAGGCGAAGCCCCTGCCCATAATACGCCCGCGCGAGCGCCTTGACGACGGACGACTTGCCCGTGCCGCGCGCGCCGACGAGAAGCACATTGTTCGCCGTGCGCCCTGCGACGAACGCCTCCGTATTGCCGATAATCTGCTCTTTTTGGTGCGCATAGCCGATGATGTCCTCCATCGCCATTGCCGCAAAGGACGGGATGCCGACGAGCGCCTGCGCCGCATCATCCCATGTAAACGCCGCATAGGACGCAATATCGCCGTAGCCGTAGCGGCGATAGTAGGCGAGAAACGCCTCCGCCACCGCCTCTGCCGTCTGCGCGCCCGCAAGTGAATCGAGGAGGGAGTGCGACGCTTCCGCCTCCACTTGGCAGGTCGGGCAGTACGCATCAAAGCCTTCGATGCCCCATTTGCTTGCAGGCTCGGTAAGAAGCGGCAGCAGGAGTGCAATATCGCGGACAAACGCCGCGCGCAGGCTCTCGCCGATCGCTCCCTTTCGCGCCTCGATCGTCCGCGAGACGAGATTTTCTTCATGGGCGAGGTAGTGGATAAGCGAGCCGCGCACGAGATTGCCCGCAAGCCCCAGTTCCTCCGCCTCCTGCATGAGCGCCGCGCCGCACGCGCCGACTGCCGCCCTATCGCCCGTCAGCACGCGCCTAAGCGACTGGAAGACGGGCGTCTCCAATAAGCCGCGGCATACGGCAAGCGATTCCAACCGCTCCGAAAGCTCCATTCGTTCCATATGTTATATCCCTTATCTTTCTATACGCCGCGCTTCATCGAAGGAAGCGCGGCGACTGCAAAAAATCCGATTCTGCATCACGCGCACGCCGATCCGCGACGCAGAGCGCACGAAGCTCCGTCGCCATCGTGTCGAGCGCGAGCATCTCTTGCAGCGCGGAACGCTCTCCCTCGCGCCGCGCCTTCGAGGTCAAAAACGCGCTCGTCTTCGTGATAATTGGGACAGTCGACCGCCCCTTGCACGCGCGCAGCAGGGCGCGCCCTGTATCATTGAAGGCGAGCACGCGCGCGTAGAGTGGTCCCGTATCGTCCATCCACGCGACTGCGCACGCCTCCGCGCCGAGCAAAAGATGCGGCAGAAGGCGGCGGATGCGGCTCGCCGGATAGCGGCTCGTCACCATGGACGCGACAAGCGCGGCAAGCGAATCCGCGCCGCGCGCCTTTTGCAGGAGGCGCTGCTCCAGTCCTTCCCCCATGCCAAGATACGCGCGCAGCGACGCGCCGCGCGCACGGACGAGGAGCGCGAGAAGCGCGGGGAAAAGCCGCTCATCGTCCGCGATGCGGCTCGGAAACGCCGCCCGCACCGCCTCAAATGACGCGGCAGGCAGCGCCGCCTGCACGCCTGCTAGGTCTCCCCTCCGCACGGCACGACGAATCGCCGACGCGCTCGCGACGACCCCCAGCGCCGGTGCGTCATGCACCGCCCCGTGGCGCGGGACGAGGATTGGCACAAGCGGCACAGAATAGGCGGAAAGCGCGCGCAGGTACTCGATGGCGAGGATATTGTTCGGCCCGCGCAAGACGCCCTCCGCAAGCCCCGTATGCGCTGCCAGCACCGCGCCGAGCGCGACGGCATACGAACTGCCCGCCCGAATGCAAGCCCCGACCTCCCGCTGCACCGCTGCCGAATCAATCGCCTCTGCCGCATGAGAGAGCGCCCCCAGCGAATCGCACTCCGCGCCAAACGCCATAGCGCCCCCTGCGCCGAGCGCGCCCAACAGGCGGACAGCGCCGCGCGCAAAGCTCTGCGCACTGCGGCAGGAAAAGACGAATGGAAGCTCCAGGACGAGGTCGCAGCCGCCGCGCACCGCAAGAGCCGCCCGCGTCCACTTATCCAAAATCGCCGCCTCGCCCCGCTGCGTGAAGCTACCGCTCATCACCGCGACGAGCGCCGCGCGCGGACAGCGCTCGCGCACGGCGCGAACCTGCCAAGCATGGCCATTATGAAACGGATTGTACTCCGCCACAATGCCGACCATGCGCGCCCCCTCAACCGCCTCATCGCCCCATTCCATCGCATTCCTCCCCATTTTCAAACCAATCATCCTATGTCATTATACCACGGAATACACCATGTCCTAATTTCCCAAAAGCATATAACCGAAATTTATCTGCCTATCAAAGAAGCATATTTCATAACCCCACGCGCTTATGCTATAATAAGCAGGCAAGAATAACAATCTTCTCCATAACGGAGACACATAAGAAGGAGCGAGATCCATGAAAGAAACCATCAAAAAAGCTTTCGAGAACCACGTCGAAAGCTATACGAAGAGCATTATGGACAACAACGAGGACAACCTCAAGCAATTCGAGGTACGCCCGGGCGTCTACTCGAACGTAGACCCCAAGACGCTGAAATCCGTCAACGCGGCCGACTACGACATCGTCCACAAGCCGCACAAGGACTGAGCAAATAACAGCAGGCATAACAGACGGCGCATATTCCCCTTGAAAAACCTGCACCGTCGTAGTACAATAAGCGTAGAAAAGCCACCGATAGACGGTTCGTCCCTCGCTCGATGGTTAACGCTATAAAGAGAGATAACCGCCGGAGCTGGAAACTGGGGCGGTTATTTCTTTTCTACTACGATTAGAATCAATAGGATCAACAAGAGTTGAATCGTCATCTGATCCATCTGCAGCACCTCGCTTTCAGGTTTTTCGACCTTTCTGCGAGGGAAACGAACCGCCTACCGTTTTAGGTGGCGAAAAGATTATAGCATTTCTCTGCAACAAACACAACGGGCGCAGAAAAGCGGGCTATCCATTGGGCAGCCCGCTTTTCGTGTGCCTGCTTCGACCTATCCCCGATCCTTGAAATACTGCCACGCATCCATGACGTCGAGGAATGCGCCGTCGAAGCCTGCGGCGACTATCCTATCGAGATATGCTTCCTTGCTACCGTAGAGGAGCGCCTGCCATTCCGGACACCAGTAGCGCACCTTGTAGCTGCCCGGCCAGTCGGGATTTGGATTGGCGAGCCAGTCGGGGCGGCTCTCGTTCCACGCTTCCTGCCAGTAGGGGCGATAGTCTGCCGCCTCGCCGACGCTCATGTAGGCGAGGACGAGCCTGCGCGCGCCGTTTCTCTTTTTCTGCAGGCGCGCGACCTCATCTGCCGTGAGCGGCGCGTCGCCGTAGTAGAGATCGACGATGAGCACGTCGTAGTTCGTCGCGGCAAGCGCCGCGAGATACGACTCACGCGCCGTCCATTGCTCTGGATTGAGCAGGACGAGGAAATTCTTCGCCTGCCGAAGCTGCGTCACATCGTCGCTGTTCTCGTCCTTCGGCCGGGCAGACGGAATGGCGTCAAGTGCGCGCACGCCCGCCTCGGACAGATAGCCCGCCTCGCGCCCAAGGCGCTCGACCTCTCGGATCTTCTTGCCCTTCACGTAGTCGAGCGTAAAGACGGTCTTCCCCGCGAGGAGCGGCTTTCGGAGCATGGCGGCGAGGTATTCCTCCATGTTCGCATCGCGCCGCTCCGCCTTCGCCCCGTCCTCCTCGTAGCCGTCGTAGAAAACGGACTCCATCATCACGCCGTCGAGCGCGCCGACGAGTGCACTCACCTGTTCCTCTGGATTCTTCTCCGTCACTTCCAGCAATCCGACTGCACCGTTTCCGACGAGCAGGAAGGACGGATTTTTCTCTCTGGCGTAGTCGCGCAGATTCGCGGTGAGCCTGACCATCTCGGCCTCGAATTCGACCGCCGGCTGTGCCGCCTCGCTGCCCGCCTGCGAGGCGCAGCCAAATCCAAACACGCCCGCAAGCCCCATGACGAGCGCGGCGATTCCCTTTGCCATTCGATTCATATTCCCTCCTGCAAAAGATGTGTCTTAAAATGATTTCTGATACCAGAGCGTCATGCCCCAGCCCTGATAGCCCGCACCGCCGTCGTCACGCCGCACATAGCGCTCCGCCTGAAGCGTCATCGTGTCGCGCTCGCTCGCCTGATAGTTCAGCGCGGCGAGCACGGAGCGGCGCGTAAATCCGCCGGCCGTGTTTAGCTCCGTGCGCAGCGGATCGGAGGTCGAGCTGACCTTCTGGTAGTTCGCCATGACCTCCCAGCTGAGCGTGGGCGTCATGTAGTGGCGAAGCCCTGTGCCGTAGTATTGCCGCCCGATGGATTCGGAGGCGATGCCGTGCGTCGCGTCCGTCCACGCGAGAATCGTATAGAAGCGAAACTCGTCCTTCGGGCTGACCTTTCGATTATGGAAAAAACTCAATTCCCAGTCGTCGCCGTCGCGGTAATGGCTCTTTCCCGTGATCGCCTGCGTATCGTAGTCGACGTTATCCTGCACTGTCCCGCTCGTCGCGTTATGGTAGAGCTGCACCATGTCCTGCCGCTTGCCGTCCGCGTGCAGGAACTCGATCTCCTGCGCGAAGATGTCGCCCGGCGAAACGCTCGCCCCATCCACTTCCTCGGCATAATCATAGCTCCCGCGAAACGAATAGCTGAGGCGTCCCGTCAAGGAGTCCGCATCCGAGTAACGATGCGTCACTTCAAGGCTCGGGATAAACTGCCACCCCGCACCAAAATCCGTAAAATGGGCAAGCCCTTCGGGTACGACGCTGTAGCGGGCAAAGCGACTATGGCCCGTCGGCATGCTGACTGCAAAGCCGTAATGCACCTGGTTCACGGGCTTGTCGTTGCGCAGTGTCATGCTGAGCGTCGTGTCCGTCCAGCCCGAAACGCTTCCGCCCGCAAAGCCCGTATTCGATTGCAGATACCCCGTCGACAGCCCGAAATCGACCTTTTGCCCGCCGATCTGCGTGCGCTCGTAGAACGAGAGCGGCAGGTATAGCTGATGGCCGGATCGCGCGCCGCGCCAAGCGTAATACTCAAGCCCCGTCTGGAATCCCGATCCCTCGCCGAAATGCGCGAGGTCGTGCTCGCTCTGCGCCAGCTGACGTTCTGATGCCTGCGCATCCGCCTGCGCCTGCGCCATCCATGCCGCCGCCTCGGCATCAAATCGCTGCGCCTCGGCAAGATCCGCTGCGCCCTGCGCCACGTCCCGCGCGCCGTCTGCACGATCCTTCTCATAGTCCGCAACCGTCGCGCGCGCGTCCTGCTCCTCGCCTTCCGCGTCCTCGCGCGCCGATACGAGATTGTCGTAGGTCTCCTGCACGGCATCGAGATCGGCCTGCGCCGCGTCAAGGTCGGCAGAAATTCCGTCAAGCCGCGCCGTATAGCTCGCGTCTATTTCTGTCGTGTCCGTCACCAGCCCTGCCAGCTCCTCCTCGACCATGCGCTGCGCGTCGACGATGCGGTTCTGCTCGTAGTGCACGCGCTCGAGCACGGAGGCGACGACGGCCTCGCGCTCCGCCGCGCGGCGCTCCGTCAGCGTGCGGATCTCCGTCTCATAGGCGTCTTCCGTCGCGGCCTGCTCGTCGGTCAGCGCGTCGACGCGCGCGGATGCCTCCTCGACCATCGGCGCGTATTCCGCCTCGGCGCGCTGTGCGGCGAGCACGGCCTGCGTCTTTTGGGCGAGCGCTGCCTGCGCCTGTCGCAGCGCTTCCTCCGTCGCCGCGAGCTGGGCGCGCGCTGCCTCGAGATTCCTCTGCGCGAGGACGAGATTGCCCGCCGCTTCCTTGCGCGAGGCGCTCGCATCCGCGAGGTTCTTCCGCGCGTCCGCCAGCTCCAGCTTTGCCGACACCACCGCTGCCTCTGCCGCGCGGTAGCCGAGAATCTCATTCTGCGCGTCCGCCATATAGGAAAACGAGCTGCGCACGTCATGGAGCACGTCGTGGCTTGCCGCAAGCACGGGGCGAAGCGCCGCGCCGAGTGCGAGCAGCCCAAAGGCCGCGGCGGCCGTCCCCTGCCGCACGGTTTTTTCGCGCCGCCTGCGCCGCAGGTACTCCCGCCTGCGTTTTCTCGTCATTCTCATGCCTTGTCCATCCTTTCGAGGTCCGGAAGATCCTTCCCGTAAAGCCAGTAGGCGATCCGCCAAAAGAAACCGCTGTCCTCGCGGTAGAACACGGGCTGCGCACAGAACACGTAGTAGTTGATCCCGTCCGCAAACTGCATGAGCGACCATACGCCGTAGGCAAGCGCAAGCGCCGTCGCGAGGAAAAACGAAAAGCCGTAGCTCGTTTCGCCCAGCTGGAAGCCGATAAGCCCGAGGACGAGATTGCCAACCGCCGCAATCGCGCCGATGCGCCACACGCCGCGCTGGAAGTCGAAGTACTCCAGCATGATCATCATGACCTGCAGCGCGCCCGAAAAGAACGCCGCAAAGAGCAGCACGCTGAACATATTGACGGAGTTGTAGTCAAGCCCTGCAAACGACAGGACGTAATTGCCGAACGCGAGGAAGACGAGCGTAAAGAGGAACTGAAACTCGAACGCCTGCCGCAGCTCGAACCACATGACGTAGAGGAGATCCTTTCGCCCGTCCTCGATCGTATGCAGATTGCCGCCATGCGTGATCGCGCGGAAATACGTCGCGTACCGCTCGTAGAAATGCGTCTCGACCGTCACGACGAACATCGTCGTGAGCGGCAGGATCGAGAGCAGCGCGTAAAATACGACGACATCGTAGCGCGGCGCGTAGAGGAACGTGTCCGCGATATGCACGCCCCACGGCCCCTGCCAGATGATGATGTTTGGCAGGAACAGCCCCAGCGTATAGCCAAACGAGCCGATGAAGAGGCGCCCGTGCCGCCCGAGGTACGGCAGGAACGCAAAGAGCATCCCCGTGCGCGGCAGCCCAAACGTGCTCGTGATGTAGAGGAAGAAAAAGAGCACGAGCGCGCCCATGCCGACGTCCATTGCGAGGAGCGCCGACGCCGCAGGCGAGAGCCACGCGCCCGCGAGCAGAAATGCCGCAAGCCCGATGCTAAGGAGGACGCCCGCCATATAGCCGTAGATCAGATACTTGAACCGCTTGACCGCCGTTACATAGACGCTGCCGACCCAGACGAGAATGAGTGCGGAGAAAAAGAGGTGCGATAGCGCCTTCAGCTCAAAATCGAGCGGCTTTCCCCAGAAGAACCACAGCGAGGCGACGCCGCCAAGCCCCAAGAGGAGCGCGCTCATGCCGAACATCGACGCCGTCACGTCGCGGTACCACTCGACCGTCAGACAGTCGGCGAGGTAGCGCGTGAGCACGATCGTGAAGCCGCACGAGAGGAGCTGCGAGAATACGAACGAGTAGACGACCGCCCCCAAGAAGACGGCCGACTCCGCCTCGCTCGTCCCGTAGACCTGAAAGAGCATCTGGATCGCGAGCACCATGCCCGTCAGGAGCGCAAACGGCCCCGTCGTGACGATAGCCGAGTACGAGTACGCCTTGATGTGCCCTGCTGCCGTCCGCGCCCGAAAGAGCCGCTTGAGCTCAAATCCTACGCCTGCCATCTCGCTCCTCCTTTCCGTTTTTGCCGAGTTTCTCTTCCGCGGCATACGCCTTGCGATACGACTCGATAAAGAGCTCGTACGTATACCGCTCCTTTGTCCGCGCAAAGCCGATTGCCGCCATCTCGCGGCGCAGTTTGTAGCTCCTTGCGAGGCGCAGGATCTCCTGCGCCATCGCCTCGTAATCCATCGGCGCGACGACCGCGCCCGCCGTGCCGTGATGATCCGTGCTGTCGCCGTAGATGAGCTCGCGGCAGCAGCCGACGTCCGTCGCCACATAAGGCCGGTGCGCCGCGAACCCCTCGAGAACGGCAAGCGGCTGCCCCTCGCTGATGGAAGAGAGCACGAGGATGTCCATGCGCGGCAGATACTCCGCGACTGGGATCGAGCCGGTGAACTCGACGTCCGTGAGATTCAATAGACGCACCGTGCGGTGGCACAGCTCGACGTAGTCCTTGTCCTCCTCAAGCCCGCCCATGATGTAGAACTTCGTGTCGGGGCGCTCGCGCTTCACGACGGAAAAGGCGCGCAAGAGCGTCAGGATGTCCTTGATCGGCACGACGCGCACGACCGCGCCGACCGTGATTGGGCCGCCGTGGTCCGTGAGCTCCGCAATCCCCTCGAACCGTTCCATGTGGACGCCGTTCGGCACGATGTTGACCTTCTCAGGCGCGCAGCCGAGGTCGACGGCGATCTGCCCGTTATGCTCAAAGAGCGTGTAGAGGTGATCGGCCGCGCCGTAAGAGAGGCGCGCGAGATGGTAGAAATAGCGAATCCAGACGCCCTTGAAATCGCCCTTCGCCCAGTCGCTCTTGATGATCTCCGCCTCGCGCTCGCGCGAGTAGATGCCGTGTTCCGTGATCATGTATGGCTTATGATAGACCGTCGCCGCCATGCCGCCGATCATGCCGCAGTAGCCGGTCGCGACGCTGTGGTAGACGTCCGCCTCCGGGAACTTCTGCTGCAGGAGGTAAAAGAGCGGCAAGAGCATCGAGCGCATCGTCCAGAAGAAATCCGTAAACGGCAGGTAGTTGTAGGACTCCCGATAAACCTGCGAGATAATATCGAAGAAGTCGCTCGACATGAAGACCGCGAGCGGCGTTTTCCACCGCCCGTGGCGGAAGATCGCCGCGAGGCGCGGCAGCGGGATGTCCGCCTTGCCGCACACGAGCTCGTAGAGCGTCTGTCGCTCCTCTGCGTTCAGGATATTTTCGAGCATTTCCGTACTGCGCAAGGATAGGATCTCGTCGAGGAACTCCTCCTGCACGCCGAGGCAGTTCTTCGGGAGCTTGTACTTGAACTTGCCCCTGTCCTTTGCCTCTGCGCCAATGCTGTATATGATAAATTCGTGCTCAGGAAGCCCTTCCATAAGCATCTGGATCCATGCCGCGACGCCGCCGACGACATAGGGATAGGAGCCTTCCGCCAGCAGACAAATTCGCATCACGCCCCCTCCTTCCAGTAAATGCGCGCGTCCGCCTCCGACGTGCGGACGATGTAGACGCCGTCATCGACAAGTTCCGCCGTACAGCCCTCGACGTGGTCGATCGCCTTGCCCGAGCGGAGCAGGAAGCGAAGCTCGCCGCCATACCCCCAGGTATGAAGCTCGACATACGCGCGCGTGCGCCTCACGCGGTAATCCATATCGAAGTAGTCCGCGTACAGCGGCAGGCACTCGGACGCCGTCACCGCCGTGAGCCACGGGAAGCGGCGATTCACGTCGTGCATGAATGCCTTCAGCCCCGTCTCCATCTCGTGCCATGACGTGTCCTTGCTCTCCTCGTAAAAGATCTCGTCGGGATGGACGAAGTGCGCGAACGTGCCATTGTAGTTGAGCACGCCGATCTCCTGCCAGTACATGAGCCCGCTCGCCGCGTGCCCGGAGCTGATGCGCGGGATCTCGAACACGCCGTTTTCCCCCCGCTCAAACTCCTGATAGTACGCCCTCTTGTCCGCCGGTCCGTCGAAGAGCGACGAGAACACCTTGACCTCCGGGAACACATTTTCCACGGCCTGCTTGCCCTCGGGGCTTAGGATGTCGGACGGCGGCACATACGACTGAAGCGCATAATCGGGGTAGACCGACTTGATGTAGCGGCGCAACTCGCGCAGCGCCTCCTCCATATCCGCCTGGCTCTGCCACGGCACATAGTCGAGCTCGCCCTGCCCGTAGCCGTCGGGCGCGAGCGACTGGTGGTTGTACCCGTGAATGCCCAGCTCGCCGCCCGCATTCAAGAGCTCGCGCCCATACGTGATGAGGCTGTCGCGCGCCGCGCGCCCATTGAGCGGATGGAACGGCCCTTTGACCTGATCGCCGTATGTCTCGATGATGACGCCCGTATAGAGTATATCCTCGTCACGCCCCAGCTGAAGGATGAACGGCCACCAGATCCTGCGGTAGAACGTCTGCGTGTCCACGCCAAGCTCATCGTATATCTTGTCGAACCTGCCCTCCGGCACGGGCGCGGGGAAGTCGTCGAGGAAGAAGATCTTCGCGCCGACGACGGGGTAGATCGCGTCCTCGCCGCAGTGCGCGAGGAGCGCCGTCAAAATGCCGACGTTCGTCTTGTCGTCGCGTTCCACTCCATTATAAGCGTATATTTGCCCTTTCTCGACGGACTTTTGCCAAAGGAGCGGCGTCCCGTCGAGGCTCTCCATTTGTACGGCCGCATCATCCGAGAGCTGCACGGCATTGGCGAGCGTCGTGTAGACCGTTCCCTCGCCGAACGAAAAATCCTTGCCGCCGACGAGGAAATTCGTCAAGAGGCGAACGCCGAGCACGTTCGACGCGCCGCCCATGCGCGTGACGCCGAGCGCGGCGAGCGTGTCCGCCCCGATTGGGTTTTCTTCCTCCTCCTCAAGCTTCTGCAAAAGGGCGAGCGTGCCGCCCGCCCGCGCATAGTCAAGGAGCGCGGGCATAGAGTGCACCGCGCCGAGCCGCCCCGTCGCGACGAACACGCCGCGGCAGGAGGAAAGCTCTTCCGCTGGGATTTCCTCGTAGAGCGGGGCGCTCTCGCAGGCCTTGCGCTTCTCCTTCAGCAGCTTTTCCACATTGTGCCGCGCGTACATACTCGGCACGTCCGCCGGATCGTAAACGATGAGATACTTCTCCTGCGCAATATCCTCTGCCGCCTCCCACGGGTGCAGGATCGCGTCCTTCCACTGCCGGAGGTTGCGCACCGACCCGATATGAAGAAAGCCGTCCATGCGGCTATACTGGAAAAAGAGCCCCAGAACGAATGCGATACAAAGAAGAGCGCAAAGGCTTCGCTTATTCACGAGCCGCACCTCCTCCCCAGTAGCGGATTGCCTGCATGGCCTCATTGGAGAGGCGCGTCGGAAGCTTTTTCAGCGCCTCGATCGTCTCCTGCATATGCGCCCTGTCATGTGCGGCCTGATCAAGCTGCAGCAGTAGCAGGAGCGGCGTCTCCGACGTGGGATGCTTCGCGCGAAACGCTGCGCACGCCTTCGCTGCCGCCTCGAACGCCCCGCCGCGTATGAGCTCGCGTATCTCTTCGGCGTAGTAGGCGGGATGCTCCGGATGGCGCTCGGCGAGCGCGCGCAGCGTCTCCAAGTAACGCGTCCGCTGCTGCGCGCGCGTCGCGGCGTCGCCGTACTGGCGCACGAGGAACTCGCGCACCTTCCCCACATACTCCTCAAGCGTCTCGTCATCGTCGATACCGCGCCTTATATCCTCCTCGAGCTCGTAGATCTCCGCGCCGAGCTGCTCCATGTGCGCCGCCATCATCGACACGGCATAGTAGGCGATCTCGCGGTCGCTGTCGTGCACCGCCTCCTGCAGGATTGCCTGGCTGTCGACGACGTCCTGCTTGATCGCGTCCGTGAAAAAGCGCCGCTTCTCCTTCGCGTCGTCCATGAGGAACGCATCGCGCAGCGGCACGATGTCGCCGCTGTAATCGTGCTCGCCAAGCGACATCGAAAGATCGACATCCTCCTCCTTCGGCCCCGTGCGCCCCATCAGCGCAAGCACGTTGCCAATCCCCTCATAGAGCACGAGAATAAGAAGCCCCAGAATCGGCATCGCGAGTGAGAAAACGCCCTTGGCAACGGCGGAAATCGCCCCGCGCCGCTTCCACTCCACGGCGCAGAAGACGAGCACGCAGACGCCATAGAGGGCGATTGGCACGCTGTACGCGGCCCATGATCCTACGTTCATAATGCTTGGCTCTCCCCCGTCTCCACGCCCCGCTTCCCAAGGCGCTCGCGCACTATGTCGAGCGTCTTTCCCGCGACGTCCGGCAGGAGCAGCGAGACGCCGCCCTCCGTCTGACCAATGAAATCCTCGGCGCGAATGCTGTTTGCGATCTGATGGTCGAGCTCCACATAGCTCAGCCCCTTGCTCACGATCGGCAGCAATGTGACGGGATAATCGGCCTGCATGCGGCGGCGCTCGCGGAACTCCTCGACGACCTTTTGGAATTCCTCCATGCGAAGGATGCGCGTGCCGTCCACGTACTTGCGCCCTGCCGTCTCCCTGTCCCACTCATACGCGCGGCCGAGCGAGCTCGAGACGAGGCGCGCCGTGATGGAGAGCAGGTTCTGCTGGTAGAGGCTCCACTGCTCAAAATCGAGATGGTAGATCTGGAGCACGGCAATGACGCGTTCCTGATAGACAATGGGCGCCGCGAGATCGGGAAGCCCTTTCAGGAGGTCGCGGTTGACGAAAATCTTCTTTTCTTCCAGCAGCTGTCCGAGATACGGGAAGTCATCGACGCGAATCGAGCGCGCCATCTGCCCCGTGCCGTCCCCGATGCGGACCTTCTGACGGAGGTAGTGCGCCCCCTCGCCGACGACGTAGACGACGACGTCCTGCACGCCGAGGACATCCGCCGTGATCGACGCCGTCTGCGTGAAAAGGTTCTCCGTCTCGACCGAATCGAGACGCGAGACGATGCGATAGAGTCGCCCGATGCTGTCATCGGAATTGACGATTTGACGATAGAGCCTGTCCTTGACCGCGAGATTCTGCTTGAAGAGATTTTCAAGAAACGAGTAACGGTACTGCAGGCGGCGTCTCGCACGCCCGTTGGCGATCTGCTGGTAGCTCGCGCGGTCGGCGAAGTACCCCGTCAGCACCGCCACGAAGAAATACGAAATGAAATGCAGGAACTCCTGCGGATTGTAGAGCATGGCGACCATATCGCCGCCCTGCGCGAGGAGATTGTGGATGAGCAGGACGAGCGAGAGCGCCGCCGCGATGAGCGATTGATGCTTGCCGTAGAGCAGTCCCATGCAGCCGATATAGAGAAAGGCGAAGTCAAACGCGATCACGCCGCTTACCGTCGTACCGCCCTGCAGGTAGCTGACGCCGAGCGTCAGCATCGCGCCTGCCGCATTCTCCGCATAGGGAATCGCGAGCTGGCGGATGCGGGCGATCTGCGCACTGCGCGAAAGCGCGCGTATATCGACGACATGACTGTCCCGATCCGCCCGCATCTTCTGATACGTTTCCTTCAGCCCGTCCGCGAGCGCACGGCGCGAACGCCAGCCGAGTTCCTTTTCCGCGAGCGCGCTCTGAAGGATCGCGCAGCCTTCCGGCTCGCGTGGCTCTGCCGCAACGCTCATGCGCGGCAGGACGCCTTCGCAGATCGCGTAGAACTCCGCCATGCTCGTGCCCCGCCCTGTTCCGATATGCAGGACGTCGCCCTTGAAACGCCGTGCCGCCGCCTGATAAATCCCATAGACCGCATCGCGCGCATCGAGGAAATCGCCATAGACCGACTCTGGCGCTTCAAACTTCGGCAGCGCGCGCCCCATGAGCGCCGCGCCAAAAAGACGCCCGATAACGCCGTCATTTGCCGTCTGTCCGGGGGCATAAAGCTCCGCCAGACGCAAGATCGAGACGGAAAGCCCCTGCCGCTTGTAGGTGAGCGCGAGCGATTCCAGACGCGCCAAAAGCCGCCCTTTCTCCGTCACAGGGCGGCTTTCATCCGTTTCAACGGGCTGCGTGCCGGGTGCAAACACCTCGCCGCCCGACAGCAAAAACACCTGACGCACCTTCGACTTTGCGGCAAGGCGCAGGAGCACGTCGAGCCGCCGCGCGGCCGTCTTCGGATCGCGCTCCAACCGGTAAATCAGGAGATCGAGATTCCGTACGGCAAAGACCGCCTCCGCCTCGCCACTCTCCCAGTCGCACGTATACGTCTCCAGCCCGACGGGCGCATATTCCTCGTCCTCCGCTGCAAGGCGATAGACCTCCCATGCCTCTTTCTGGAAGCACTGCACGAGCAGCGCCTCCAGAAAGCGCGGTATCCCTGCAAGCATGACCGTCTTCGTCCACGAACCCATTGCCCTATCGTCCCCCTAGCCAGCATTCCAAGCAACTGGCATGTCTTCTCTTTCGCATAGTTCACCTACTCTAACCAGTATACAGTAGAAGCAAGTGAGAAATCAAGCCATACGGAAAACGCTCATCAAAATTTAACCCCGATTAGGACTTAGGGCGCAAAGAACCGCCGCAGCCAGGGTACAAAGGATGCCAGAGACAGAAAAGAAGCCAGTGGATTTTCTGGCTTCTTTTGCATCAGGTAGAATGTTTCACGTGAAACATTCCTTTTATGCTTTTGCTCCCGTCGAGTACATCGCAATCGTTTCGGGATTATCGAGGATACTCCATACGCCGCACGGGCAGACGCCCGCACATATCCCGCAGCCGATGCAGCGGTCGGGATTGCTCGTGTATTCCCACGATCCGTCCGCCTTTTCGATGCGCGTGATGGCCTTTTCCGGGCACGATTCCAAGCACATCTTGCAGTCGCGGCAGGTGCCGCAGGAGACGCAGCGCGCGTGGTCGCTGACGGGATCGCCGAGGGCGCAGTGGTGGCACTTGTCGAAGTATGCCTTCGACAGGCGCTCTGCGGGGATCTGCGCCCGCCCCGGGAAGGGCTTCGCTTCCTCGCCCATGATGTACTGGTGGACGTACCAAGCTGCCTTTCTGCCGCTGCCGATGGCGTCAGTCAAGCGTCCGGGCTTTATCGTATCGCCTGCCGTGAATACGCCCTTTGCTATTGCAAGGTTTTCTTTCGGCACGACCCAGCTCTTGCGGAAGAACTCAATGCCCTCGTCCTCCGGCAGGAAGTCCATGACAGGCTCTTCACCGATGGAGACGATGACTTGATCCGCCGGGATGAATGTGCCGTCGTTCGCGTAGACGCCTTCGGGCGTGATCTTCGAGGTGAAGAACGGCCAGACGATCTTGCCGCCGAGTCCCTCGAAATGCGCGATTTCCTTTGCGAATGCCGCCGGCTTCTGCACGTCGACGGCGATGACCGTCTCCGCGCCCATCTCATACGCGCCGCGGCAGGTGTCCATGCCGCTGTTGCCCGCGCCGATGACGACGACGTGCCTCCCCGTATGCGGGTGATTGCCGCGGTTGATTTCCTTCAGATACTCAAGCCCCATCGTGAGATGCGCTGCGCCCTCCCACGGGAAGAAGCGCGACTTCGTGCCGCCTGTCGCGACGACGACGGCATCATTTTCCTTGCGGAGCGAGGCGAATTTCTCCGCGTCCACTTTGCACGAGGAGACGAACTTCACGCCGACGCTCTCGATGCGGTGGAGCTCCGATTCCAGAAGCTCATGTGAGAGGCGGCCGCGCGGGATGACCTGCTCGAGCTTGCCGCCGATATGTTCCGCCTCGTCGTAGACGGTAACACTGTGCCCCTTGCGGGCGAGCTGCCACGCGGTCGAAAGACCCGCGACGCCGCCGCCGACGATGGCAACCTTCTTGCCTGTATGCGCAGCGGGCGGTGCGACCTTTGCAAATGCCGCTCGGTAGCCCAATGGGCCAATCTGGATCGCCTCATCAATGCCGCCGCGCGTGCAGGCGTCCATGCATGGGTTCGGGCAGACCGAGCCGCAGACCGAGCCGGGGAACGGCGTATAGTCGAGCTCGAGCTGGATTGCCTCTTCCTCGCGCCCCATGCGGATGAGGTCGTAGCGGAGCTGCGTCGGGATGCCCGTCGGGCAGTTAAACTCGCACGGCGCGGCATAGACGGCATTGTCCCAGCGCGGAACGCGCAGGCGGTAAAGCCCCGTCGCGATCGTGTCATGCACGGCGAAGTCATCATGCGCGACGTCGGAGAAGATGCCGCCCTTGACCCAGTCGTTCAGGCGGAAGGCGTGCATATCCGCGCCCTTCTTCGCCTTCTGCTTCTTCTCCGCCGCCGTCAGCGGACGCAGCTTCTTCCACGCGCTCCAGTCCGTGAGCTCCGCAGAAAGGTCTGTGCGGCCAATATGCGCGAGGAAGTCGCCCATGCCGCCCTCTAAAAAGGCAATATCGTCCGCATCGAGGTCGAGCGCGAGGATTTCCGCCGGGTGCGTGCCAATCGAGCCGCGCACGTAGACGCAGCCGCCGACCATGCCGACGCAGGCGCGCTCGCCGAGCACGGAGGCGAAATCCGCGCTGTCGTAGCCGCAGACGACGGCACGGCCGCCGCCCATGAACTCAAAGGAGAACGAGCCGACATTTTTGAGGATCCAAAGCTCCGGCTCCTCGTAGAGCGGATCGTGCTTCATCAGCGAGCCCGTGCGCGTGCCGCCGCGTCCGCCGATGTAGATCTTGCCGCCCGACGAGCAGTGGCCTGCCGTGTCGCCCGCATCGCCTTTTACCGTGATGATGCCGCCCGCATTGAGCCAGCCGACGTCTGCCGAAGCGGATTCCTCGACGACGATCTCCGTGCCGGGAAGCGCCATCGAGCCGACGCGCTGGCCTGCGTTGCGCACGTGGAAATGGAGTGGCTTTCCTTCGGGATGCCATAAGGGGCCGCCGATGTCGTGCTGGCCCGATGCCTCGATCTCAAAATCCGTTTCGCCATTTCTCACTGCTTCGCCGATGGCGAGCAGGAGATCCTGGGTGGACATGCGTTCATGTCCTTTCATGGTTTCTATTTTGAACATTTGCAAGTCCCCCCTTTAGCAGACGTACTGGACGCCGAGCTTGTCCGCGATTGCCTTGTCCGTCGAGACGAGCGCGTCGCTGCGCCCGATTGGAAGCGAGCTGTTGCCGATCGGCGCCATGAGCTTCTTGAGCTCCGCGTCGAAGGCGAGCACGTAGTCGACGATCTTCTGCGCGCCGCGGTCGACGTCGAGGCGCTTCACGAGGCGCGGATCCTGCGTGCAGATGCCCGTCGGGCACTTGCCTGTGTTGCAGGAGTTGCAGCGTCCCTGCTCGTTGCCGATGCAGCCGAGGAGCTGAATGAGCACCTTGCCGACGAACACGCCGTTCGCACCGAGGCACATCATCTTGAAGGCGTCCGCCGCCGCGTTGCCCGTCATGCCGATGCCGCCGCCGCCGTAGAGCGGAATCTGCCCCTGAAGCCCCTGCTTCACCGCCGCGAGATAGCAGTCGCGGATCTTTGAGACGACGGGATGGCCCGTGTGGTCAAGCGAGACTTCATTTGCCGCGCCCGTGCCGCCCTGGATGCCATCGATGAAAAAGCCGCCGCAGATCTTGTACGGATCGCGCAGGAGGTTGTTGTAGACGGAGACGGACGTCGCCGATGCCGCGCACTTGATCGCGACGGGCACGCGGAAGCCGAATGCCGCATTCATCGAGAGGTGCATCTTCTGCACGCTTTCCTCGATGGAGTAAAGTCCCTGATGGTTCGGCGGGGAGGCGAGCGTCGCCTTCGGCACGCCGCGGATCGCCTGCACGTGCTCGGCGACCTTTGCCTCCATGAGGAGGCCGCCGTCGCCCGGCTTTGCGCCCTGCCCGATCTTGATGAGCACACCCGCCGGATCCGTGACCATGTGCGGGAGCGCCTTCACGATGCGGTTCCAGCCGAAATGGCCGGAGGCGATCTGGATGATAAAGTATTTCAGATAATCCGATTCGAGGAGCTTCACCGGCATGCCGCCCTCGCCCGAGCTCATGCGCACGGGGAGATTGCATTTCGCATTGAGATAGCCGACTGCGAGCGCGACGGCTTCCCATGCGCGCGTCGAGAGCGCGCCAATCGACATATCGGAGAAAATCAGCGGGTAGATCCAGTGGACGGGCGGCGTGTGCTTCGCCTGCACGAGCTTGCCGTCTTTTATTTTAAACGGGAGATCCTTCGCCGGAAGGACGCGGCCGAATGGCGCGCGGATGTCGAACGTATGGCGTGCCGCATCGAGCGACGGGTCGGTCATCTGCGAGATGCGCCCGACGACGATGGAATCGAGTGTGCGCTGCGCATTGAGGTTCGTGCGCCCGCCGCGCTTGATGGGGCCGCCGTCTTTCGAGAGCAGCGTCTTGCGCGTGTCGGGATTGCGGACGGGGCGGATCGCGTCATTCGGGCAGACCTTCTCGCAGAAGCCACAGCCGCGGCAGAAATCCGTGAGGCTCGCGATCTGGCGGATCACGGGGCGCGCGCAGTGCGTATGCTTTGGCACGGGCTGCGAATCCTCGGAAATCGTCAGCGACTGGCGGCGCATTTCGACATGGATTGCCTTGAAGGAGCAGGACGCGACGCAGCTGCCGCACATCGTGCAGCGTTCGGGCTTGTACTCGATGATCCAAGGCAGGTCATTGATGCCGACCTCCTGTGATTTTACTGCTTCCATCTCTTTACCTCCAGCTCGTTGTCGATCATGACGATCTCACGCTCGTTCGGATAGATGTCGCGCGTCTCGTCGCGCTCCGGCATGATCGCATTGAGCCCGCAGACCTCGGACGAAATCGCGACCATGTCGTCCGTGCGCCCGACGACGACGGGGCGCAGCTTCTTCGAGTCGCAGCAGGTGATCATGCTCCTATCTGGTAGCACGCCGATGATCGTGTTCGGCCCGTTGATCTCGAGGTTCGCAAGGCTCTGGCGGATCGCCGTCAGCACGTCCTTGTCCTCGCGCTCCTCGATCTCCTCGAACGGAAGCGGCGTGATGACGTGCTTGTAGTAGCTGAGCGGCCACTTGAGCTCGTGGTGGACGTAGTGGAGTGTATTGAGGAAGCACTGCGAGTCGGACTCAAATCCGATATAGCCGCGGTGCAGTGACTTCTGGAATTCCTTGTTCTTCGTGTAGAACGTGTTCTCGCCGTTCGCGCAGAGCGTGTAGCCCTGCAGGAAGAACGGGTGCGCCGCATAGCGCACGATGTCGTAGTTCGTGTTCTGGCGGCACTGCGCGACAATGCTCTTCGCGACGAGGCAGCCGTTGTCGTCCCAGAGGTGGAAATACGTCGCGATGTCGCGCGGGTCGCCGATCTCCTTGAGCGTCAGCACGTCGGGCCAGAACGAGTAGACGAAGCCCGCATTCTCCTTTTCGAGCAGGTCACGAAGCGCAAGGCGCGTGTCGAGCAGGAGATTTTCCTTCTCCTCCTTCGTCATGTGCGCCACGTCCTCCGGGTAGTCGTAGTTGCGGAAGATGTAGTACGGCATCGCCTTGATGTCAAGCCCCTCCCGCTTGTCCGGGATCGGAAGCCACTCGGCGAGCTGAACGAAGTTGTGCGCGTCCATGTAGCGCTCCACGAGCTGCGCGCCCTTCTGCGTGCAGGCGAGCGAGAGAAGCGGCTTGTCTTTATAATTGGAAAAGATCCCATACAGATCCTGCATGACCATCGCAAAGCCAGAGTTGTCATGCCCCTCCTGCTGCGGCAGCATCAGATGAAGCGCCTTCGAGGGCTGGATTGGCACCTTGCTCTTGATCGAACCGATTCGGCACATAGTGGTCTCCCCTTTTTTCATACACAAATGTGTTTTCGCAATGTATATGGTACAGCGTAACTCCTATTATAGAAAAGCATAGGAACACTGTCAATGTATTACGGATATGTATACATGGATACCATAAAAATCCTTTATCGCAAAGGGCAGGCACGCGAATAAATGGATCATGCTGCTGCCTTCTGCGCGGACTGTCTGCGCTGCCACAAAAAAACGCCCGCTCCTGTTGGAGCCAGGCGTTGGGATAAATATGGCCGGGACGGCGATACGAGGAAAATCCTTACAAATATCCGACCGGATTGACCGGCGAGCCATTCACGCGCACCTCATAATGCACGTGCGGGCCGGTCGAGAAGCCCGTGCTGCCCATGTAGGCGATAATCTGGCCGCGGCGGACGTGCTGCCCCGGCGACACGACGACCTGCATGGCGTGGGCGTAGCGCGTCATAATGCCGTTGCCGTGGTCGATGTCGACCATGTTGCCGTAGCCGCCTGCGTTCCAGCCTGCCACGCGCACCGTGCCGTCTGCCGTCGCGACGATCGGCGTGCCCATGTCGTTTGCGATGTCGATGCCGGGGTGGAAGTCCGAGCCGTTCCAGCGCAGGCCATACGGCGAGCTGATCTCGCCGCGCGCCGGCCAGATGCTCGGCGTCGTGATGGAGATGCCGCCCGCCGCGCCAATCGGGACGATCTCGCCGAACTGCTTCTTCTGCTCCTCCATCTGCTGCTTTAGGGCGAGCAGGGAGGTGCGGCGCACTTCAATGCGCTTGGCAAGGTCGTCGAGCGCCGCGTGCACGTTCTGCACATTGGGCGCAACTGCAGGGCCGCCCTGCCCGTCATGCGCATTTCCTGCGGATGCCGCATCTTCCGCACCCGCCGCGCCGTCCGCATTTCCGTCCGTCGCTTCGTTGCCCGAGATGCGGCGCAGCTCCGTCTCCATCTGCGTGAGCTGGTCGAGCTGGGTTTGGAGGTCATTCGCCTTCTTCGCGATCTGCAGCAGCTGTTCCTGCTGGATCTCATTGACCTGCCGAAGCTCCTGTATCTCGCCCGTGCTGCTCTGATGGGCAAGCATTCCATAGACAGCATAGCTCGCCGCGCCGACGAAAAGCAGCGCGCCTGCCGCAAGCGACGCCACGGCGATCTTCAGCGTGCGAAGCGGAAGGCGGATGCTCTTCGTGTCGCCGCCGCCCTCCGGAATCAGCTTGATGGTATAGATGTTCTCTTTCGTCTCCTCCGCGCTCAACGGACTCCCTCCAAAACATTATGTCCAAGCACCCAAGTGCCACTATTATAGCACAAGGCTGCTTCTTTTTTTGTTAAAGTTTCATGGAATCTAACTGGAATTATTGGATTGGCGCGGACGCGATTGCCTTCCGCAGCGCCTCTTCCTCCTCCTTCGTCAGCGTGTACGTCGAGCGCCCGTCCTCTATCGGCTTGACGTAGCTGCGCGAATCCTCGCGGCCAAACAGGCTTGACAAGATAACGCCGTTGTTATGCGCGTCGAGAAGCGCGACGGCATAGCTGAGGTCGCTCCCCATATCCTCGAACGCGCAAAAGCGGACGACGCCGACGCGCGTGACGGCCTGCTGCAGGAGATTGTCGATGCGCGCGTTCTCCTGCTTCAGCTGCGCGTTATCCGCCTCCACCTGATGCACATTCTCGATATGCTGGATCAGCATCTTTTCGAGGTTTGCTCCATCTGCTCCCGTCATCATCTTGTTATAGCTCTTCTTCATATAATTCACATTGAGCCAAAGATTGATGATGACCGCGTACATGATAATGACGAGAAGTCCCAAGCCCCCGACGAGATACATGACGTTGTTAAGCATAAACTTGCTTACTTCCTGGACATCCATGACTGATAAATTACTCCTTCCAATCCTAGGGAAGCACTGATTAATTCAGCATTTCCCCCAAAGGAATGTTTCACGTGAAACATTCCACTTTCCCTAAGATACGACTTCCCTATACCGTAAACTTTTGCGAAAGCGACACCTTCCGCAGCGCCTCTATCTTCTCCGCATTCGTCCGTTCCTTGCGTTCCAGCATCATTCTCATAATGCGCTCAAGGTCGTCGGAATTGTAAAACTCGATCTCAATGCGGCTCTTTTTCTTCCCCTGCTGAATGCGCACCTGCGTGCCAAATGCCGCTCGAAGGCGCTCCGCTGCATCGCGAATGAATACGTCAGCGCTCTCCTGCTTCGGCGCAGATTTCTCCCCATGCTCCAAATACGCTGGATTCGCGGCGAGCTTCTTGACGAGCGCTTCTGCCTGCCGCGCGGAAAATTCCTCCGCCTGTATGTATTCCGCCGCGTCGCGCTGAAGTTTTTCATCTTCGAGCGTGATGAGCGGGCGCGCCTGCCCCATCGAGAGCGTGCCATTTGCGACGTACTCCTGCACCTGCGGCGCGAGCTTCAAGAGGCGCAGGAAGTTCGCGATATGCGAGCGGCTGCGGCCTATCTTGCGCGCCATTTCCTCCTGTGTCATGCCGAAGTCCTTCATGAGGTGGTCGTAGGCGCGCGCTTCCTCCATCGCATTCAAGTCCTCGCGCTGCACGTTCTCGATGAGCGCGACCGCGCTGATCTCGCTGTCGCTGAACTCGCGCACGATGGCGGGAACGGCAGCAAGGCCCGCGAGGCGCGCTGCGCGCAGGCGGCGCTCGCCCGCAATCAGCTCATAGCCGCCATCTGGCAGGCGGCGCACGATGAGCGGCTGCAAGATGCCGTACTGCTTGACGGAGGCGCATAGCTCCTCCAGTGCCGCCTCGTCGAAATCCGCGCGCGGCTGATAGCGGTTCGCTCGGATTTTTCCCGCGCGTATCTCCTGCACGCCGTCCTTTTGCGGCTCGCTCTTGGGGCGCGTCAGGCCGAGCGCGCCAAGCCCCTTGCCGAGCCCTCCCTTACTTGTCATGTGCCATCACCTCTTTTGCCAGGCGCACGTAGACCTCTGCGCCCTTCGAGCCCTCATCGTAGTAGAGGATTGGCTGCCCATACGACGGCGCTTCCGACAGGCGCACCGTGCGCGGGATGCGCACCTTGTAGACGAGCGCGCCGAATGCCTCCTTGACCTCTGCGACGACCTGCTCCGCCAGGCGCGTGCGCGTGTCGTACATCGTCATCAGCACGCCCTCGACGGCGAGATTGGCGTTGAGATTCGAGCGCACGAGCTCAATCGTATTCATCAGCTGCGATACGCCCTCGAGTGCATAGAACTCGCACTGGATCGGCATGAGCACAGAATCCGCCGCCGCGAGCGAATTCAGCGTCAAGAGCCCCAAGGACGGCGGGCAGTCGATGAGAATGTAATCGTACTCCTCGCGCACCGCGGCGAGCGCCTTCTTCATGCGCGTCTCGCGCGACATCGCCGCGACGAGCTCGATCTCCGCCCCGGCCAGCTCGATATTGGCGGGCAGGACATCGACCTTGAACTCCGTCTTCTGAATCGCCGCGCGAATATCGGCCGTGCCGAGCAGGACTTGATAAATCGTCGTTTCGAGTACGGACTTCTCGATGCCGAAGCCGCTAGAGGCGTTGCCCTGCGGGTCACAGTCGACGAGCAGCACCTTCTTCCGCTTCGCCGCGAGACAGGCCGCGAGATTGACCGCCGTCGTCGTCTTGCCGACGCCGCCCTTCTGATTTGCCACTGCAATAATCCTAGCCAAATACGTCACCACTTTCGCCCTGCCGCCTGTTACATTCGTTATTGTATCTATATGGCGCAGCAGGTATAATGTTACATTATCGGTTGCAGTTTTGCTATGGGAGGAAAACTCCCCTTAATATCATAATATGAAACCGCAAATTTTTCCATTATTTCACGTGAAACATTTTTATTTTATAGGATTTTTTCTAAGGACGTGAGTTTATGCCAGTCTATCATGCACCGCTCCTCGCGATTGACACGAAGGAAACACGCCGCTATGCAGGCCTCATGCGTGCGAAAGACTTTGACGAAAAACTGATTGAGGACGCCTGCCTCGATGCACGCCTGCTCGCCGACCCGCGCGGGGTATGGCAGATCTACGACTACGATGCCGAAAAGCAGGAGGTCAAATCGGACCCGCCCTTTATCATAGAAGGAAAGAAAATCGGCAAACACCTCGAAGCCTGCGACAAAGTCATACTCCTCTCGGCGACCGTCGGCGACGAAATCGAGGAAGAAGTCACGAAGCGGTTTGCGGACGGCGCGTATGCGATGAGTGTCCTCCTCGATGCTGCCGCGACGACGGCCGTCGAGCAGATCGCCGACGGCATGGAAAAGGCGATCAAACCGCAAATGGCGGCGAAGGGCTATGCGATGCGCTGGCGCTTCTCCCCCGGCTACGGCGATTGGCCGCTTGAGCAGCAGCCCGAGCTCGTGCGCACGGCGCACGCATCCGAGATCGGCGTGTCGCTCTCCGCGTCGAAGATGCTCGTGCCAAGAAAGAGCATCACCGCCATCATCGGCCTTTACAAAGAGGGAGCGGCAACGCCTGCCCGCACGCCCTCTGGCTGCGCCGCCTGCGAGGCGACGGACTGCAGCTCGCGCAAGGCATAGCAACAATTTATCGCATAGAAAAGGAGCAACTTCCATGATTCATATTTTCGACGGCGCCTGCGGCACGATGCTGCAGGAAAACGGCCTCACGCCGGGCGGCTGCCCGGAGCTCATGAACGCCACGCATCCCGAAGTCATGCAGAAAATCCACGCGGAGTACATTGCCGCAGGCGCGACGATCATCGAGACGAACACCTTCGGCGCGAGCCGCTTGAAGCTCGACCACTACGGCCTCGAGGATCGCGTCCACGAGCTCAATACCGCCGCCGTAACAATCGCCCAATCCGCCGTCGCCGCCTCTGGAAAAGACGTAAAAATCGCCGGCTCGATGGGACCGACGGGCCGCTTCATCACGCCACTCGGCGACCTCGACTTCGAGGAGGCGCATGACGCCTTCTACGAGCAGGCAAAAGCGCTCGCGGACGCAGGCGCAGACTATCTTATCATCGAGACGTGCATCGACATCCAGGAAATGCGCGCCGCGCTCCTCGCCGCGAAGGAAGCCGCGCCGCGCACCCCTGTCATATGCCAGCTCACGTACAGCGACGACGGGCGCACCGTCACGGGCACCGACCCACAGAGCGCCGCGATCATCCTCTCCGCAATGGGCGCGGACATCATCGGCGTCAACTGCTCGCTTGGCCCGGAGCAGCTCGTCCCCATCGTCAAGACGCTCGCCGAAAACACCGACTGCCCCATCAGCGTCCAGCCGAACGCGGGAATGCCGGTTCTCGTTGACGGCGAGACGCACTTCCCGATGGGCGCAGCGGAATTTGCCTCATGGGCAAAGGAACTCCTCGCAGCAGGCGCGACGTACCTCGGCGGCTGCTGCGGCACGACGCCCGCGCATATCCGCGCGCTCGCAGATGCATTAAAGGGCGCAGAAGTCCCCGCGCGCCCCGCACGCGAAAAGCGGCTCTGGCTCGCGAGCCGCAGCCGCTCCGTCTGTATCGACAAAAATCTCCCGACCATCCTCATCGGCGAGCGCATCAACCCGACGGGGCGCAAGACGCTCGCCGCCGAAATCAAGGCAGGCTCGCTGCTCTCCGTCAAGAAAGAAGCCGTCAACCAGGTCAAGGCGGGCGCAAGCCTCCTCGACGTCAACATGGGCGTCGCCGGCATCGACCAAGCCCCCGCCATGCGAAAGGCCGTCACGGAAATCGCCCAGCTCACCGACGCGCCGCTCTCCATCGACACGAGCGATCCCGTCGCGCTCGAAGCAGGCCTTCGCGCCTATCCGGGGCGCGCCCTCATCAACTCCGTCACGGGCGAGGACGACCGCATACGGGATTTTTTGCCGCTCGCGAAGAAATACGGCGCGGCAATCCTCTGCCTGCCCGTCACCGAGGAGGACGGCGTGCCGAAGACCGCCGAAGGGCGCCTTTCTGCCATGCACTACATCATCGGCAAGGCGAAGGAAGCGGGGCTAGAGGACGGCGACTTCCTGCTCGACGCGCTCGTCATGACCGTCTCCGCCGACCCGAACGCCTGCCGCGAGGTGCTAAGCACCCTCCACGGCTACCGCAAGGACTTCGGCTATCCAGCGACGATGGGTCTCTCAAACATCTCCTTTGGCCTGCCGAACCGCCCGCTCATCAACAGCACCTTCTTTGCCATGTGCCTCGCGGCAGGCCTTGACGCGCCGATCATGAACCCCTATGACGAGTCCATGCAGCGCGCCCTGAAGGCGAGCGCCGCCCTCCTTGGTCACGACCCGAGCGGCATTGCGTTCAGCAAGGACGAGGCGAATCTCTCCGTTCCCAAAAAGGCCGCCACCCTTAAAACGACTGACCTTCCCATCCTCGACGCCATCAAGCAGGCCGTCATCGAAGGCGAGAAAGACGTCATCGTCCCATTCGTCGAGCGGGCGCTAAAGGAAGGCAAGACCTCGAACGAAATCACCGAGCTCGGCCTCACCGCCGCCATGACGGAAATCGGCGAAGACTTCGGCTCTGGGCGTATGTTCCTGCCGCAGGTGCTCCTCTCCGCTGAGACGATGCGCGTCGCCTTTGACAAGCTGAAAGAACTCATTCCCGCGAGCGCGGCAGCCGACAAGGGCACCGTCGTCATCGCGACCGTCAAGGGCGACGTCCACGACCTCGGCAAAAACATCACGGGCGCACTGCTCGCGAACTCCGGCTTCCGCCTCATCGACCTCGGCAAGGACGTCGACGCCGAGACCATCGTCGCCGCCGCCATCGAGCACCGCGCCGACATCGTCGGCCTCGCCGCGCTCATGACGACGACCATGCCGCAGATCGACAAGGTGATTGCAAAGCTGAAAGAAGCGAGCTGCCCCGCCAAAGTCATGGTCGGCGGCGCCGCCGTTACACAGGACTACGCCGACGCCGCCGGCGCAGACTGCTACGCGGCAAACGGCGTCAAGGCCGTGAAGCTCGCAAAGGAAATCGTCGGCGTGCAATAAGACAAGGGAATTTCGGTTCTATAATAAATGTTGTGGTGCATAGGTCAGCCATGCCACCGCAACATTTGACAAAGAACCCGTTAAACCTTATGCAAAAAGGGAGTGGCTGCCACGCAAGCGAAAGCCACTCCCTTTCTCATACAACGCTGCAAAAGCAGTCGTTCCTCAGAACAGCACCTTCGAGAGATGCAGGTAATCCGGGTCGAGTTTTTTCTTATTATTGACCGAGTCGTGCAAGTCAATCGACACGACGTGCCCCTTGCTGAAGCCGAACACGATGTTCGACAGACCCGAGATGAGCGCGAGCGCTGCCTGCTCGCCGAGCTGGCTTGCGCGCACGCGGTCGATGACGGACGGCGAGCCGCCGCGCTGGATATGACCGAGCACGGAGATACGCGTGTCAAGCTTCGTCTTTTCCGCGATGAAGTCGCCGATTTCCTGCGCATGTCCTGCGCCCTCTGCGACGACGACGAGGATATAGCGCTTGCCCTTCTCATAGGCGACCTTCATATCTTCGCAAATCTGATTGAGGTCGTACGGCTCTTCGGGCACGAGAATGTACTCCGCGCCGCCCGAAAGCCCCGAAACGAGCGCCAGCCAACCGCTGTTGCGCCCCATGACCTCGAGCACGATGACGCGGCGATGTGCCGATGCCGTATCGCGCAGCTTGTTGATCGCGTCGATAATCGTGTTGGCCGCCGTATCGCAGCCGATCGTGTAATCCGAGCCCCAGACGTCGTTGTCGATCGTGCCGGGCAGTCCGACGATGGGAATGCCCGTCTCCTTCGAGAGGAGCGACGCGCCGCGCAGCGAGCCGTCACCGCCGATGATGCAGAGGCCTTCGATGCCGCGGTCGACGAGGTGCTGATAGCCCTCCTGTCGGCCTTCCTCCGTGCGCCAGCGATGGCAGCGCGCCGTTCCGAGGAACGTGCCGCCGCGCTGGATGATGTCGCCGACGTCCTTCGACTCCATCTTGAACATATCTTCTTCGAGAAGCCCGTGATAGCCGTCGCGGATGCCCCAGACTGTCACGCCCTCATATAAAGCAGTACGCACGACGGCGCGCGCCGCCGCGTTCATTCCCGGGCTGTCTCCGCCGCTTGTCATGACTGCAATGCTCTTCAACATGAGAAAATCCCCCTTATCTCACGAGTGGATGCCTACATCTATCGCCTTTAATCATACCATAAAACGAGGCGAGAAAACAGTGCGTGGCAGAAATTTAGACGCGCGCGAATGGCGGCGCAAAATGCGCCATGCGCTTGACAAAACGGAGCGGGAATGATAGATTTTCTTTAGAGACTGTGCGACTGACGGAAGTGGAGCACCACGGGGAGCACAGGGAGGAAAGCCGACCGTCTGGGCAGAGCCTGGATTTCGTCGGCTTTTTCATTTATGACATAGGAAAAGGAGACGTTTTGATGAACGAACTCGAACTCAAGTACGGCTGCAACCCGAACCAAAAGCCCGCACGCGTATTCATGGAGAAGGGCGGCCTCCCCTTCACCGTGCTGAACGGCAAGCCCGGCTACATCAACCTCCTCGACGCGCTGAACGGCTGGCAGCTCGTCCGCGAGCTGAAGGAGGCGACGGGGCTTCCTGCCGCTGCCTCCTTCAAGCACGTCAGCCCCGCGGGCGCGGCCGTCGCCGTGCCGCTTGACGCGACGCTCGAAAAGGTCTATTTCGCCGAGGGCGTCCAGCTCTCGCCCATCGCAGCCGCCTACATCCGCGCGCGCGGCGCAGACCGCATAAGCTCTTATGGCGATTTCGCCGCGCTCTCCGACGAGTGCGACGCGCAGACGGCCTCCTTCCTGAAGCGCGAAGTCTCCGACGGCATCATTGCGCCATCGTACACAGCCGAGGCACTTGCGATCTTGAAGTCGAAGCGCAAGGGGACGTACCTCGTCCTGCAGATGGACGCCGGCTACCAGCCTGACCCCATCGAGCGCAAGCAGGTCTACGGCGTGACCTTTGAGCAGGAACGCAACACGATTGCCATTACGGAGGACTGCCTTGCCGATCGTCCGACGAAGAACAAGGAGATTCCGGAACATGCAAAAAGAGACCTCCTCATCGCGCTCATCACGCTGAAATACACGCAGAGCAACTCCGTCTGCTACGCGAAGGACGGGCAGGCCATCGGCATCGGCGCAGGCCAGCAGAGCCGCGTCCACTGCACGCGCCTCGCGGGGCAAAAGGCCGACAACTGGCAGCTCCGCCAGTCGCCGCAGGTGCTCAATCTCCCCTTCCGGGAGGACGTGCACCGCCCCGACCGCGATAACGCCATTGACGTCTACATCGGCGAGGAGTGGGAAGACCTCCTCGAGACGGACGACTGGAAGCGTGTCTTCACCGAAAAGCCGCCCGTCTTCACGCGCGAGGAGAAGAAGGCCTGGCTCGCGAAGGCGCACGGCGTCGCCCTCGGCTCCGATGCGTTCTTCCCCTTCGGCGACAACATTGAGCGCGCACACAAGAGCGGCGTCGACTTCATCGCACAGGCAGGCGGATCGATCCGCGACGACAACGTCATTGAGACGTGCGACAAGTACGGCATCGCCATGGCCATGACGCATATCCGCCTCTTTCATCACTAATAGACAGTTTCACTTTTAGAAAGCCCCTAAAATTGTTTCACGTGAAACAAAAGGCGCACTGCAAAAAACGGCAATGCGCTTTTTCTTTCCAAATCTGCTACACAAGGAGGCCTTTCCATGCCCGCCAATATGCAAAAGTTGATCACCTGCCTCGCACAAATGAAAGCGACGTATTTAGAAAATCCCACCGCAGCTGTGCGAGGATCGACTTTTATATACCACTTGCACCGATACTGCGTCGAGATGCTCCGCGAGGCCATCGATTTCAACGACGTGCAGAAGATTGAGCTGTCCGAGATGAAACAGCCTACGGGAAAGCCCCATTATCCACGCATACCAATCGAGCCACAGAAGTATCAACTCATGCAGGAAGCAACATTATTCGGCTCACACAAAAATAAAGATGAAGACATTGTGTTATCACATTTTGCCAATGGCCCGCAGATTGCTATTGGCATCCGTAGTCAAATGTCCTCCATTGGAAAAAATATCGAAAATTATTATGAAGGAATCATCGGCGAATGCATTTCTCTACATGACCGATTCCCTATGGCAACACTTGGGTATGTCTATCTGCTTCCCAAGAATCCAATAAAGCCAGGACTAAGGGAAGATATTGACTTGGCACGAGCCGAAACCTTATTCCAAAAGATAACAGGGCGGAAAGATTGGCACGCTCCACATGATCGCTACGAGCATTTTGCTTTTCTGAAAGTGGATTTCGCAAGCGATCCTCCAACTTTATTGCCCACGTACCAAGAGCTTTGCATCGAGACATTTTTCGACAAACTCGTCGCCACGCATAACAGCCGAAACCTATTCAATCCATTATGATCCTTCGCCCTTCTATGCTCTTCTCTTCTCAGGCATACGCCATTGCCTCAGTTCATCCAATGCTTCATGCACCCCATGGATTTCCTCGGCTGACAGTCCGCATATATCGCGCAAAACAATTCGATCCCCCAGCGCGTATGCATCACGAACGGATTTTTCCTGCGCACATTCCGCCAAACGCTTATATATCCTTGCTATATCCTGCCTAGGAAGTCCCGATAAAAGCTCCAGCCTGTCCGTCTCCCCTGGAATAAAGACGAATGTTCCTCCGCCTAGTGAATGAATGGTCAACTCGATCATAAGCAAGGTAAGGCTATTATACCATCGGCAAATCAATTCTTCGCCTGATACGCCCTTGAGAAAGCCTCCCAGCAGACTGTTTGAAACACAAAACCGCCCGTCATTTCGCAGGAGCTTCGGCATATCGCCAAACACGGTCAGCACGACATCTGGAATCTCTACCCCTGGAACCTTGTACCACGGCTGGCGCACTCTGCATTTATATGCCTCATGCACGCCCATCTGCTCCCCATATTTGATATAGTTTTGCTCACCTTCTCCCGGCATGATTGGATAAAACAAATTGCTATGCTCTGTCAACTCTTGCGTTCCGAGACCTGTATGTGGCAAATTGACTTGCCTCGCATTTAGGAGAGCATGTCGGATATTCTCTTGCGCAAGGCAATACCTCTTCACGGTTTCCTCAGACGGATGAAAATATGCCTTGTTTCCAGAAACATACCCTATCTTGAATTTGCATACGTCCAACAAAGGAGACAAGAGCTTTTCGTCCCGAAGACGATTCAGCAGACGCGCGACCTTTTTCGGAAGCAATTCCCGTTCAAATGGTTTCTTGCGTTCCATGATTTCCTGAATGGGTATGTTGGAAACATGTGCGGGACGACTCGCTAGCAGATTGGCGACCCCACGATATACACCATACTGAACACAATCCGTTGATTCGCCTTTCCGCTCTGCCAAAAGAAGAACGGTCTCCACATCGACGGACGGGAAAAAGTCATAAAACACCCTGCACAATGTGATTTTCCCATACGACTGAGCCAAATAATGCCATAGGCTGGCCGCATATCGAACATACGCCACTTCATAAGGCAGAACGAACCCCAGTTTCCCCCCACGATTCAGCATCTCACTTGCATGTATGAGAAACGCTCCCCACAGACTGCCGCTTGTCTCCAGATTGACTCCATAAGATTTCACGCACTCCAGCGCTGTATGCCGCTCCATTTGATTCATATTTTGGAAGCGAACATACGGAGGATTCCCTATAATTGCCTGTATCGGGAGGTCTGGCTGAAATGCCATAAAATCCGATTGAACAAGCGACACATGGGGAAATCGTTCTGACGCGCGTTCAACGGCTTCCTTACGAAGTTCTACCCCAATCAGGCTCGGGTTTGGATTGCCCATCTCATGAAAGCGCGATAACGCGGCATCAAGAAACGCTCCGTCGCCAAAAGACGGCTCCAGCACGCTCATCTTGCCATCTGTTATCGCCCAACGCGAAAGGAATTTGGCAACAGCATCACAGGTATAAAACGAGCCTGTTGCCTTCTTCACAGTTTCCTTCATTTCACTCGCTCCGTATGAACATATTCCAAGATATCCGAAATGCCGCAATCAAAACGACGGCATAGCCGCTCCACAATATCGAGCGAGACATTCTGCCCGCGCGCCATCTTGTCCATTGTCGATTTCGATATTCCCGTTTCTTCCATGAGCTTCCTTTTCGTCATCTCTTGATCGATCAAAAGCTTCCAAAGCGGCTTGTACGAAAATGCCATTGTAACACCTCGAATATATACATCATAGTATAAAAGTATTGTAAATACAATATTTTTATACTATGATCAACGCACCTTGCAGAATGGATGCCTACAGGATGGGAAGAAACCATAAGACGCTTCCACCCTGTCCGTTATTCCAATTCCCGCACGCGTCCCCCGCTCGCCTTTTTGAGCCGGTTCATGATCGCGAGCCCCAGACCGCGCTCCTCCACGCCCTCGGCGAGGAGCACGTCCGCATCCGTTCCGTCAAAGGCAATCAGCGCCTCGTAAATCTGCGCGGCAATCGCGGTGAGATCGCCCCGCGCGCCGTAATCCTTCAGCCGTGCGGCAGGCAGGAGAGGCGCAAGCTCTGCGCATACCTCGCGGCTCGCGAGCACGCCGGGCCGCCTGCCCTCCGTGAGCAGGCGGCGCACCGCGCGGCGAAAGGCCGCGCCCATCTTGGCAGGCGTGCCGACGAGGAGCGTCATCTCTGCTTTTGGCGCGTAGTGGCGGTACTTCATGCCGGGGGCGCGCGGCACGGTCTTTGCGCCGACGAGCGCGGGATCGAGCGCGCAGCCGCCGAGCACCTCCGTGAGCATTTCGCGCGTAATCGCGCCCGGCCGCAGGATCGTCGCGACCGCCCCCGTGCAGTCCACTATCGTCGACTCGACCCCGACGCGGCACGCGCCGCCGTCGAGGATGAGCGGAATGCGCCCCTGCATATCGCGCAGCACGGACGCCGCCGTCGTCGGGCTCGGCCGCCCCGAGCGGTTCGCCGACGGCGCGGCAATCGGCACGCCCGCCGCGCGGATGAGCGCACGCGCGGCCGCGTGCTCCGGCGCGCGGATGCCGACCGTATCGAGCCCGCCCGTAATGGCATCGGGCACGATGGATTTTCGCTTCAAAATCAGCGTGATTGGCCCTGGCATAAACGCCGCGAGCAGCTTTTCCGCCATCGGCGGGATCTCCGCCGCTACCAGCTCCACCATCTCCCGCCCCGCGACGTGGAGAATGAGCGGATTGTCGGACGGCCGCCCCTTCGCCTCGTAGATGCGCGTGCACGCCGCCGCGTCAAGCCCATTCGCGCCCAGCCCATAGACTGTCTCCGTCGGAAAGGCGACGAGCCGCCCCGCGCGGATCAGCGCCCCCGCCCGCGAGATCGCCGCCTTATCTGACGCGCGCACGCGCAAAACCTCCGTTTCCACCAAAGCCCCTCCTGTCGTTCAATAATATGGCTATGCTTATTATAGCATAGCGGACCAAATCATAAAAAACACGCAAAACTGCCCCAAAAGCATAATCTATGTCACGCAAGAATGCACCGGAGACTGCCCGCCTCATCAAGCTGTCCTCACAGTAGAGCTTTGCCGCGCCGAACACCTCGATGACCGTGATGACGAACACGATGCTCGTGCTCTTCATCGTCGCGAGGAACTGGTTCGCGAAAAGCGGCAGCGCGAATACCGCCGCCTGCGGGAGCACGATGCGCCGCTGCATCTGCCACGCCGTCATGCCCATCGCGCGCGCTGCCTCGAACTGCCTGGCGGACACGGATTCATCGCGCGCTTGAACTCGACCTTCTCACGCTCCGCCGCAATCGCGGGATCTTGTATCGCCATGGCGTAATTTCCTTTCAGATAAAACATATAAGCTAACTGGCATATTTTTCCTAGTAAGTCAATATGTTTAATAAATTTCTCCATAAAAAGAACGGCCATATTGCCATCTTGCGGTGGAAATATGGCCGCCTTTATCATTGTATTTCGAACCCGTCAAGCCGTCATATCGCAAAGAGCCCCAGAAGCGCGGCAATCGCAAGCGAAATCCACGACAGGACCACCATGTACGGCGTGCAGTAGATGATGAGGCGGCGGATGGAGATGCCCGCGAGGCCGCAGGCGAGGAACGTCGTCGCGGCCTGCGGCGTGACGAGGACGCCGTAGTTCTTACCGATGAGCATGGCCATCGCCATATCCATCGAGTCGACGCCGAACTCCTGCCCGACGTTGATCGCGAGCGGCACGAGGCCGAAGAAGTACGAATCCGTTCCGAGGAGCATGCCGATCGGCACGGCAAACGCGCCGAGCACGGTCTGGATATGTGCGCCGAGGAAGTTCGGGACGATTGCGACGAGCATTTCGGCCATCGACTGCATCATGCCCGTCTGATTCAGGACGCCCAGGAATACGCCGGACGCCAAAAGGATCATCGGCATGGAGACCGCCGTCGCCGCGTGCATCTTCATCGCGCGTGCCTGGTCCTTGGAATTGGGGAAGTTGATGAGCAGGGCAAGCGCGAGCCCCAGCATGAACGCGCCGTAGAGCGGGATCTTCGTGAAGCAGAGAAGCCCGATGACGCCGACTGTCAAAAGCGCGTTGACCCATAGGAGCTTCGGGCGCTTCATGAACTTCGCGTCCGCATCGGAGAGTTTGTCGTCGGTGGACAGCTCCTCATCGCCGTCCGCTAATGCCGCCGCCTTGCTGTTCGGGACGGGCATGACGCCCGCGCCGCGCCGCTTTTCGACGAGGCCCAAGTACGTGGCAAACAGAACGGTTATGACAATCCCCACGCCTTGCAGCGGGATCAGCCGATGCCAAATTTCATTGACGTCGACATTGAGGACGACGCCCGTGCGGGCGACGGGGCCGCCCCAAGGCAAGAGGTTCATGACGGAAAAGGCGGCGCCGATGATGCAGACGAGGACGACGGGGCGCATGTGCATCTTTTTGTAGATCGGCAGCATCGCAGGGATCGTGATGAGCATGGTCGATGCGAGCGCGCCGTCCAAATGCGAGACGATGGCCAGAAGGGCCGTGGAGATCGTGACCATGACCGTGTTGTTTCCCGCCTTTTTGACGAGGAAATTCACGATGGGATCAAAGAGCCCCACATCGTTCATCATGGAGAAATAGATGATGGAGAAGATGAAGAGCACGGCCGTAGACCACGTCTTTCCGACGCCGGCCTGGATAAAGGTGAAGATTTCCGCAGGCGTAAACCCTGCGGCGAGCGCCGCGATAATCGGCACGAACACAAAGAGCGGCACGGGCTGCCCTTTGCCGGAGACGAGGATGGCCACGATTGCGACCACCATGATAAAGCCGACAATGCCTAAAAACATAGGTACTCACCTCGTATCTTTCTTGACATACATACCATAACGGCAAAATAAGCGCCGCACAAGCAGCCAGCCGTCCATGCGGCGCGCCAACCCAATGAAAACGTGAACGAAACGGGCGTTGGAGATGCTCTTAGAGCATAAGAACCATCAGCGCGATAACGGCGAGAATCATGCCCGGCGCGTTGCGCTTTGCCGTCTCCATGGAGGAAGTGCCGGCGAGCGTCGCGCAGATGATCATGCCGCCCGCGACGGGGGACATCGTGCGTCCGAGCGCGCCCGCGATTGCGACGACGCTGCCCATGCTCTCCGGATGGATGCCGAAGTCCATCGCGTGAACCGTGACCGCCTTGTTGAAGGCGACAGACGCCGCGTCGCCCGACCCGCTCATGATGCCGAGCAGGAAGGGGCCGATGCCCGAGCTCACCTTCGCGATAGCGGGGACGTCGATCATGAGCTGGATGAGCTGCTGGATCAGCCCGACCGTCGAAAGCCCGCCGACGAAGACGAGCGCGCAGATGATGATGCCGAAGACATGTCCGAACGCATTGCCCGCGCCCGTCCAAAACTCCTTGGAGAGCGTCTGCGGATTTTTGCGCGTGACGAGGAAAGCGCAGAAGCAGCCGATAATCATCGCATGGGAAATCGCAATCGGCTTGAACGCGGGCACGATCTGCATGCTGCCGAGGACGAGGATCACGATGGGAACGAGCGGCACGATGGCGTGCAGGGGCTTGACCTTGAACGCGCCGTCCTCGCTGATCGTCCCCGGCGGCAGCTCATAGCCTTTGTCTTCGTGGCGAATCTTCGCGACGACCCAGAGGCTCACCGCGCCGATCACGCCACAGAGCAGCAGCGGATAGAAATGATTCGCAACGACGAGCACGGGATCGGAGTTCGTCACGCTGACGATTAGCGCGACCTGCGGGTAGCCGGGGTTGAACATCGCGCCATACGTCCCCGCATAGATGCACGCGCCTGCGATAGCGGGGTGAATGCCCGCCGCCATCATCAGCGGGATGAGGATCGCGCCGACCGCTGCCGAACAGCCCGCCGAGCTCGTGATCGAGACGTTGATGAAGAGCGTGACGAGCACCGCGCCAGGAATCAGGAACGCGCCCGCCCTACGCAGCGGCCTCACAAGAAGATTGATGAGGTGCTTGTCGCACTCCGTCGCCTTCATGACCATTGCAAAGCCCATGACGGCAATGATCGACTCAAAGAGCTTCGTTTCCAGCATGGCATGAGAAAACGCCTTCATCGTGTCCATCGGCGCACCGCCGATGAGCGTCAGCACGAGTCCGGAGCAAAAGAGCACGAGGCGCGTTTCATAGCGTTTGACGAGGCAATATATGGTCGCCGCAACGACTGCGACACTGGCGATGTTCATCACTATAAGGGATGTGTTTTGCATAAAATCCTCCTCGAATCCTTACCGTTCTTCGCCATAAAAATTGATGAGGCAGCCTGAGAGCAGGATGCGGCGCTCTGCCTCGGAAAGATTCGCGAGGAGCAGCGTGATTGGCAGTTTCTGCTCGCCGCGGCGGATCTCCGCCGTGACGCGCTCCGCGCCTGAGGCGACGGCCTCGCGGATGCCGCGAATGAGCACGCGGTCGCCCACTTCCAAGAGATCCTGATCCTTCGCCTCGATGATAAAGGGGATGATGCCCCAGTTGATGAGGTTGCTGCGATAGCGCTTCGTCGCGTATTCGAGCGCGACGTTCGCGTCGCCGCCGAGGACGCGCTGGCACGATGCCGCCTGCTCGCGCGCCGATCCGTCGCCCGGCTTGATCGCAAAGACGAGGCTGCCGATGCCGGTTGCTTCGACGAATCCCGCATCCTGCAGGTCGGCGGGGAACCCCTTCTGCGCCGCCGTCAGGCTCTCCTTTTGTTCCAGATAGGCCTGGCGTGCCTGCTCCTCTTTCTGCACCGCCTTCGCGCGGCCGACGTACGCCGGCTCCTTGCGCGAGAGCGTAAATTCGGCGAGGCGAAGCGGATTCGAGCGGTACGAGGAAGTCTCGCCAGACGGGATGAGCTCATCGGTCGTCGTCACGGGGTCGTGGATGGCAGCGCAGACGGTGAGCAGGAGATTTTTGGGCATGCGGCGGATCTTCGGCCACGGCACGATGTTCGGGCCGGAGACGAGTTCGACCGAAGCGTCCTTTTCGCCGTAGCCCTGATAGACGCGGTTCTTGTAGACCGTATCGTCGAACTCATATACGGGAAGCGTCTCAAGCGATTCGTCCGCCGCCGTCAGGAAGCCGCCGTTTTTCGCCGTCGCGGCAATCGAGCGCGCGTCCATGAGCGCGACGGAGGAAATCTGTCCCTCATTCGGCTTCGAGCCCTCGCGGTTCGGGAAATTGCGCGTCGTATGGCGAATGCTGAAGCCCTGATTGGCCGGCACGTCGCCTGCGCCAAAGCACGGCCCGCAAAAGGCGGAACGGATGCTCGCGCCCGCGACCATCAGATCCTCGATCGCCTTGTTCTTCAGGAGTGCGAGGAACTGCGGCTGGCTTGCCGGGTAGACGCTGAGCGGGAAATCGCCGAGCGAAACGCCCTTTAGGATATGCGCGGCGTTCATGACGTTCTCGAACGTGCCGCCTGAGCAGCCCGCGATGATGCCCTGATCGACGTGGAAGCGTCCGTCCACGATCTTCTTTTGCAGCCCGAGATCGAGCTTCTTGTTGGCAAAGCATTCCTTTGCCGTCTGCTCGACCTCGTGCAGGATGTCCGCGAGATTCGCATTGACGTCGTCAATCGTGTAGACGTTGCTCGGATGGAACGGCATGGCGATCATCGGGCGGATCTTTGCGAGATCGACGACGACCGCGCCATCGTAGTACGCGCCTTCTGCCGGGTCGAGCGGTGCATACGCCTCGGGACGCTTGTGCGCCGCAAAGAACGCTTTCGTCTTCTCGTCCGTGCGCCAGATGGAGGAAAGGCACGTCGTCTCCGTCGTCATCACGTCGATGCCGCTGCGGAAGTCCATCGAGAGACTCGAAACGCCCGGGCCGATGAACTCCATGACGCGGTTCTTGACGTAGCCGGAAGCGAATACCTTGCCGATGATCGCAAGCGCGACGTCCTGCGGCCCGACGCCGGGACGCGGCGCGTTTTTGAGGTAAATCGCCACGACCTCCGGGCATTTCACGTCATAAGTATGCTTCAGGAGCTGCTTGACAAGCTCGCCGCCGCCCTCGCCGATCGCCATCGTGCCGAATGCGCCGTAGCGCGTATGGCTGTCCGAGCCGAGGATCATGCGCCCGCAGCCCGCCTGCATCTCGCGCATGAACTGGTGAATGACGGCCTGATGCGGCGGGACGAAGATGCCGCCGAACTTCTTTGCCGCCGTCAGTCCGAAGACGTGGTCATCCTCATTGATCGTGCCGCCTACGGCGCAAAGGCTGTTGTGGCAGTTCGTCAGGACGTAGGGGATCGGGAACTCGGCGAGCCCGCTCGCCATCGCCGTCTGGATGATGCCGACGAACGTGATGTCATGCGAAGCGAGTGCGTCGAACTTCAGTGCGAGATTTTCCATATTGCCGCTCGTATTGTGCGCCTCTAGGATATGGTGCGCCATCGTGCCCTTGCGCGCCTCGGCCTTGCGGTCTATGCCGCGCGCTTTCGCTTCTTCTTCCGCCCGCAGCGCGCCGTCTACGAAATAAGCGCCATGCTCATAAATCTGAATCATAGCTTGCTCTCCCATTCATAATTGATATAATATTACGATTTTTTATTGATAAACAAGAAAACGGAGGAATCTGCATCCCTTCCATTTTCTTGCGGATATAACAGCTCACAGCTGCTCCAGCTCATAGAGAAAATGCGTGACTGCGAGGAGGTCGGCGGAGCCGCCCGGGCTGATCCAGCGACGCGTGAAGTCCGCGTCGAGCGCGAGGATGGCTGCGCGCCCCGCAGGCATTCCCACGCCGCCCGCGGCGAGCGCCTGCCGCGCCGCCTCCTGTGCGTAGGCGAGCGCGGCGGGATCGTGGCGTCCGAGGATGTTCGTGTCAACGGTCTGCGCGATGAGGTGCAGAAGCGTGTCCGCGAGCGCGTCGTTTACGCTTGCGCCGCGCGCCCGCTTCTTTCGGTAGACGGGAAGCGATACGGTGAGCACGGTGCGGTAGCCGCCCTGCGCCTCGCCTCGCGCGCCGGCGTACCCGTAGGCGAGGCAGATGCGCTCGCCCTTCGTGCGCGCCCCGGCCGGCTTTTTCGCCGCCTGCGCAGAAGCGCGCGCGCACGCCTCCGCGCAGATCGCCGCGGCGCGCGCGCCGGCCGCCTCCGCGCGAAGCTTCTCGCCGCGCGCGGCGAGAAGCCCCGCCGAGGCGGTGAGAAGCCCCAGGCTGAAAATCATGCCCTTGTGCGTGTTGACGCCGTCCGTCGCGCGAAACATCGCCTGCTCCGCCGCAAGCCCGATTTCCCGAAGGCGCGGAAAGAGCGCGGGCGGGGAAAGTTCCGCCCCCGCCACGCCCGCCGCAGCGAACGCGTCAAACGTATGGCGCAGGGCGCAGGCGGAAGCGAGGAACGTCGAAAAGTCCATATCCCGGTGCGCCCCGTTCGTCAGGCGATCCACGAGCCCGGGCTTCGGCGTCGCCGCAACCTCCGCGAGCAGCGCGCCGAATGCAAGTGCGCCGATGTCCGCCGCCGTCCGCTCCACGCTCTCCCTCCTCACTGCAATCCTAAAGCACCAACGGTTTTATCTTCCGCACGACGTCGAGGATCGTGCCGTCGCGCGCCTCCAGGACGGCGATGACCTTGTCCTCCCATTCGAGCGGGTCGGGCGTGCCGACGAGGCTGTACGCCTTCTTCTGCAATGCCTCAATCGTGACGTGCGCGATGCCTGCCGCGTCGAGGCAGTCGATGAGATCCTTGCGGAGCGGATTGACCGCGATGCCGTAGTCCGTCACGAGCACATCGACGCAGTCGCCTGGCGTCGTCACGGTGACGACGTGCTCGCAGACTGTCGCCATGCGCCCGCGCACGAGCGGCGTGACGATGATGCAGCACTTGCTGCCCGCCGCCGTGTCGGGATGGCCGCCCGGCGCGCCGCGCAGGACGCCGTCCGAGCCCGTGAGCACATTGACGTTGAAATCCGTGTCGATCTCGAGCGCCGCGAGCACGACGAAATCGAGCTTGTTGACGTAGGCGCCCTTGTTTGCCGCGTTTGCATACTCGCTCGTCGAGATTTCAAGATGCGTTTCGGGGTGCTCCATGAGGTGCCGGATCGCCTTCATGTCGAAATCCTGCGTGTCCAAGAGCTTTCCGACGAGCCCCTTGTCCATGAGGTCGCAGATGTTGCCGCCCATGCCGCCGAGCGCAAAGCTCATCTTGATGCCCTTTTCTACCATGTACTCCTCGAGGAAGCGGTTGACGGCGAGCGAGGGGCCGCCGACGCCCGTCTGGAAGGAGAATCCGTCCTTGAAGTACGGCGTCGCTGCGATGACCTTTGCTGCGTTCTCCGCCATCATGAGGTTGCGCGGGTCCTGCGTGATGCGCGCCTCCTTCGTGCCGATCTTCGTCGGGTCGCCGATTTCATCGACGACGACGACAGCGTCCACGTCGATGGAGCTGATTGGAGAAGGCATATTCGGGAAGGGGACGAGCGTATCGGTCACGACGACGACGTGGTCGGCATAGTGCGAGTCGGCGACCGCGTAGCCCATCGCGCCGCAGTTGTTCTTGCCGCCCGTTCCCTTTGCGTTGCCGTAGTCGTCGGCGCACGAGGCGGCGATAAAGGAAATGTCGATGTGGAGCTCGCCCGTCTCAATGGCGCGCGGGCGGCCGCCGTGGCTGCGGATGATCGCGGGCGTCTTGAGCTTCCCGGCCGAGATGACCTCGCCGATCCGGCCGCGCACGCCCGAGGACTGAATGCCGATGACCCTGCCCTGCTCGATGTAGTCCGCGATATTGTCCTGCGCGCTGCCGAGCGACGTCGTCGCGACGGTCAGATCCTTCAGCCCCATGTCCTCGACGAGCACCTTCATAACCATGCTCGTGACGTAGTCGCCGTTGCGGAACGCGTGATGGAACGAAACCGTCATGCCGTCATGCGCGCCGCACTGCTCGCACGCCTCGCGTATGCTTTTGACGAGCTTGCTCGCTGCCGGACGCTCGCGGCGCACGGCGACGGGGCCTGCCTTTTGAAAGGGCTTGCCGTCCATCTTGTACTTGCCCTGGTAGACCTCCTTGCCGCCCGTGAGCAGCGCGTCCGGTATCTCTCTGCCTACTGCATTTTTCATCTTCTCACGCCCCCTCACAAATCGCCGTGATACACGCCGCACGCCTTCGCGAGCGCGAGAACGCGGCTCGCGTCCTCGATGAAGGCGATGTCGACCATCTTACCGTTCACCGTGTAGACGCCGACGCCCTGCTTCGACTGTTCCTCATAGGTGCGCACGTAGAGCTCCGCCGTCTCGATCTCCTTCTGCGTCGGGGCGAACGTCGCATTGACGTAAGCGATCTGGCGCGGGTTGATGAGGCTCTTGCCGTCAAAGCCCATGTCGCGGTTCAGGCGAACCTCCGCACGGAACCCCTCCTCGTCGTCGAGGCTCGTAAAGACGGTGTCGAAGCACTGCACGCCGGCCGCGCGCGCCGCGAGCAGCATGAGGCTGCGCGCCGTATTGATCTCGATGCCGCCCGGCACGACGCGGACGTGCATGCTCTTGCGGAAGTCGCCGCCCGAGATCGCAACGCCGAAGAGGCGGTCCGACGCCTCACAGATTTCGCGCGCGTTCAAGATGCCCTTCGGACTCTCGAGCGCCGCCATGAGGAGCGTGCGCCCCTCCTCGACGCCGAACTCGCGCTCCGCCGCGAGCACGTGCGCCTCGACCGTGCGGACATCGTCCGCGCTCTCGCATTTCGCGATGCGCACGGCGTCCGCGCCGCCCGCGACGCAGACGCGTATATCTTCCTGCCAGTGCGGCGTGTCGAGCCCGTTGATGCGGACGACGACCTCTTTGTCCCCGTAATCAATCGTCTTCAGCGCATGGTAGAGCGAGAAGCGCGCCGCGTCCTTCTGGTTCTCGGCGACGGCGTCCTCGAGATCGAGAATGATGCAGTCGAGGTCGTAGATGTAGGCGTCCTTGATGAGGCCCGGTTTCTGCGCGTTCATGAACATCATCGTGCGGCGCAGGCGGAAGCGTTCTGGTTTTGGACGTGGAATCATTGGATCGCACCTCCCCACGGGATATTCTTGTCCGACCGTCCGTTGCTGCGGTAGACGGCACATTCGATGCGCGCCTTCAGTGTGCAGTCAAGCGCGCCCTTGTCGACGACCTTGATGCGGCAGTCCGTCACGCCAAGGCGCTCCAGGACGGCGAGCGCCGTCGCCTTGATCTGCCGCCCATACTGGTTCATGACGCTCGACTCGAGCGTCAGCTCAATGCCGCCCGTCCCCGGCGCGACGGTCACTTGGGCATCGCTCGATTCGAGCGTGCCGGCAATCGCCGTTTTCTCGATATTCATATGGCCCTCCTTCCGAGATGTATTGTTTCGTATTCAATGCATCCCACTGCGCACATAATAATAAACATCGCTCCTTATATTAAACACGTTATCTGACGATTTGTAAAAGTCATCTTTTCGATACCTAGCCATTCCAATAAGGAATGAACATGTATCCATAAATTTGCATTATAGAATATTCCAGTTGCGATAAGAGCAAAACGTAATTTATAATAGGGCTATGCGATACCACAGCGGAAAGGGGATGCCAAAATGGACGAGCAAGACTTTCACCTGCTGCGTGTTCTCGCGCGCACGCGCAACATCACGCACGCCGCCGACGAGCTGTACATCACGCAGTCTTCGATCTCCAAGCGGATTCGGCAGATGGAGCGCGAGCTCGGCGTGACGCTCCTCCTGCGCTCGCGGCAGGGCATCCAGTTCACCGCGGCGGGCGAGACCGTCCTCACGCATACGCGCGGCGCGGCGCGCGCGCTCCACGATATGCGGCAGGCGCTCATCGCGCAGAGCGGAACGATTGCGGGCACGCTGCACGCGGGCGTCTCCATCAATTACGCCGTGCACCGCCTGCCGAGCCAGCTTGACGAATACAACCGCCTCTATCCCGACGTCGACACGCAAATCACGACGGCGAACAGCCACACCATATACAGCATGCTCCTCGCCAACAAGGTCGACGTCGCCATAGCGCGCGGCGAGCATGACGAATGGCGCGGCAAGCGCATCCTGCTCGGCAGCGAGCACGTCTGCGCCATCTTGAACAAAAAAGACGCGGACGTTCCCCTCGCCTCGCTCCCGCAGATCAGCAGGCAAGCAGACCCCGATCTCGACCGCTCGATTGCGCAGTGGCTTCGCGAAAACCGCATCCCGCCCTCGAAGAACCGCATCCGCGTCAACTCGACGAGCACCTGCGTCGCCATGGTGGAGCGCGGCCTCGGCTGGGGCATCGTGCCGGAGATCTGCCTCGCGGGCTTTGACGGCGTCATCCGCCCCCTCCGCTTCGCCGACGGCGAGCCGCTCCTGCGCGCCACCTACATCCTGTTTTTCCCCGAAGCGATAGAGCTGCCGCAGGTGCGCGTCTTCGTCGACCTCATCCGCCGCCAGGGGCAAATGGACGCCATCGAAGAGCAGCGCGCTTCAACAATCGATTAGGAGATACCAGTATGGCAGAAAGAAGCATTGAAGAGCAAGTCGAAGACATTGCGAAAAAGCAGCTTCATGCGCTTGCGATTCCCTATATCACCAAGAATGATTCCGTAAACAGCGAAATCGACCAAGCGCTTCGGAAATCCGTCTCGAAATCCGGCGGAAAGGGCGGCAACTACCCGGACATGAAGCTCCTCCTGGAACTGCCGAGCCGCCGCGCCCTGCCCGTCATGATCGAAGTCAAGGGCACGAAAAACGCCTTGCTGAAAAGAAGCGCCGACGGAGAAAACTGGAATCTGACCAAGCAAGGCGAGCCGGACTGCAAAGCCATCCAAGGCTATGCGGTAAATGGCGCAATCCACTATGCGGAGGCCGTCATCAACTATACGGAATCCTACGACGAGGCGCTCGCCATCGGCATAAATGGCTGGAAGGACAAGAACGGGAAAAAGCTGCACTTCGAGCTGGGCGTCTACTACCTGTCGCGCGAAAACCTGCTCCTGCCAAAATATGTGGGCGATTTCTCCGACCTCTCCTTCCTTCAATCGGAAAGCCTCGACGTGCTGGAACGGAAGCTGGAATCCATCTGCCTGACGCCGGAAGAAATCGAACGCCGCGCCTTCACCCTTGAAAACCGCATCGAGTCCGTTCTGAAAAAACTCAACCAAAATATGCACGACCACCTGAACATCAAGGCGGAAAGCCGCGTCCAGCTCGTCTGCGGCATGATAATGGCGGCGCTCGGCGTCAAAGGGAAGGTCGCCCCGCTGAATATTGCGGATCTGCAGGGCGAACTGGGCGAGTACAGCAACGACGGCGCAAAGACCCTGTCAAAAATCAAGGACTTTCTCGCAAACAAGCAACTTCCAAAAGAAAAGGAACAGACCATCAACTCCCTCTTCTTTCAGATTCTAAACGACAAGAACTACTATCTCCCATTAAACGGAGAGAGTCCCATCAAGACCGTTTATGCCGTCGTCAAAGACGACATCATTCCCATTTTCAAATCCGCCAAACATTTGGACTTCACGGGCAGGCTGTTCAATGTACTGAACTCATGGATTCCCCTGCGCCCCGGCGACGACAAGAACGATGTCGTGCTGACGCCGCGCTATGTGACGGAGCTGATGGCAAGGCTTTGCCGCGTAAACAAAGACAGCTATGTATGGGACTACGCGGCCGGGTCGGGCGGCTTTTTGATTTCCGCGATGAAGCTCATGGTCGAAGACGCGGAAAAAACCATAAAAAGCGAAGCGGAGAAGCGCGAGAAGCTCAACCACATCAAGCTATACCAGCTGCTCGGCATCGAGCTGCGCCCCGACATCTATATGCTCGCCGTTCTGAACATGATTCTGATGGGCGACGGCTCTTCCCATATCCTAAACAAGAACGCCCTGACGCAGTACACGGGAAAATACGAGCAGAACATCGCCCGGGAGGCAGACGAGGACTTTCCCGCCAACATCTTTTTGCTGAACCCGCCCTACTCCGCCGAGGGAAAAGGATTCATCTTCGTGGAAAAGGCGCTCGCCAAAATGAAGACAGGCTATGCCGCCGTGCTCATACAGGAAAACGCAGGCAGCGGCAACGGGCTTCCCTATACGCGCCAGCTTCTTGCGCGCAACACGCTCCTCGCCTCCATCAAAATGCCGGACAAGCTGTTCGTCGGCAAGGCAAGTGTGCAGACTGCCATCTATGTATTTGCCGTAGGCAGGCCGCACGAAGCGGAAAACCTCGTCCAATTTATCGACTTCTCCATCGATGGCTACACCCGCACAAACCGCAAGAAAAGCAGCTTGCAGGTCAACCTGCGCGATACCGATGATGTGCAGGGCCGCTACGCGGAGCTGTGCGCCATTGTCTTGGGACAGAAAAAGCAAAGCGCCTACTATACGGCAGAAAACGGATGCCTCATCGAGGACGTCATCTCACTCAAAGGGAATGACTGGACGTACGGGCAGCACCACAAGGTAGACACCATGCCCACAGAAGCAGATTTCCGCAAAACGGTGGCAGACTACCTGAGCTGGAAGGTCAGCGCCCTGATGAAGGAAGAAGGGGAAAAGCCGGATTTTCTTTAAGCCTCCAACTGAACAAACAAAAGGAAGAATTTTTAGCAGCTGGAGGCAGCTTTGCAGAATACAGGCTGAATGATATTTTTGATATCCAAAAGGGGAAACGCCTGACTAGGGCGGAGATGATTCCCGGAACCGTAAATTTTCTCGGTGCAATTTCTACCAATAACGGAATCCGCGAAAAAATCTCAGTGCCTTCCACTTGGAAACCAAACTGTATTACGGTGAATTACAATGGAAGCGTGGGCTGCTCATTCTATCAAGAAGAGCCATTTTGGGCATCCGATGATGTGAATATATGCTACGCGCGAGGTTGGGAAATGAACCGCGAGCGGGCGCTCTATCTTTGCACCGCCCTTTTCAAACGCTCGCAAGGTTTCAGCTATACACAAAAATGGACGATTGAACGCATGAAATCATCGACCATCGTATTGCCTCGTACAGCGAATAAGGACATAGCGTTCCGGTACATGGAACGCTATGTCCGCCGCCTCGAGGCGGAGCGTGTCCGCCGCCTCGAGGCGGATCTAAA
>ERZ772960.255-NODE-255-length-51348-cov-4.471273_pt1 | contig 51348 bp, 40 predicted proteins | sample MGYA00580678_ERZ772960 | MGnify/ENA primary metagenome ERZ772960 (study PRJEB29015, sample SAMEA2737930) | human oral metagenome | biome: human oral; feature: human-associated habitat; material: dental | place: China | collected 2059 ...
GGGTTTTCATCAACACATTTTGTCCTATAACTCGAAAGTTCTCTATGGGCTCTTAAAGGTCCCGCCCCAACATTTGACATAGAGCCAAAAAAAGCGAGGACCTTGGCCTTTCTCTTCGACCAGGATCCCCGCCTATGAATTAACGTCTGTTAAATTGTCCAACGGACTTTTACCCCCTTTCGGGTAACAGTCAACGGTTACAATACAGCGAGCCCTGCTCGCGCTTCTTTTCCTCCCGGATCATCTGATGACTTCATACATGTCTCATCTCGTATCACTTCGTTCTGTCTCTTCTGGTTCTCTCTCTGGAACCTAAGCTGAAATAGCTTCTATCATAAAGTCGGATGTGTATGGTTCAGGAAGATCCTATCAACTTATACCGGCTGATGGCGGTTAGGGTAGTTCGTATGTGACCCTTCGGACTGTACCTCCAATCTGATGAAAGTTTAATGTTAATAAAGAAGTAAGAAGTTTGGTTATCCGATCGGCTCTTCTTGTTTCTTTGTGACTTCATCATACCCAGGTAGATCAGTCTTGTCAAGAAGAAAACTGCAAACAAATAATATTCAGAATAGTTTATGAATATAAAACAATAAATATTGAGAAAATTCTGACAACTATGGAGACAGAAAACTTGTGAACAATCTTTGGTTCGTGCTAAAATGTCGCTTAGCGCAGAGGAAGCCTGATTTCGTCTCACGGCCTTCCTTGAAGACAGCGCGCGCGATCTGATCTTAGGATGGATCAAGGGATAGATGAGGCGGAGCGCAGGAGCAGAAAGAGCAGCCGGAACAGCTTTCACTTTTTATTTAGTTTATAGCGATGAAATGCCCGTGAGGCGCATTTGACCGCCGCAGGAGATAAGATGGGTTTAGCAAGTAAATTTTTTGGAACGCACAGTCAGCGTGAGGTCAAGCGCCTTATGTCTCTGGTCAGAAAGGTCGAGTCCTATGACGAGGCCATGCAGGCCTTGACCGATGAGGAGCTGGCGGCGAAGACGAGAGAATTCAAGGATCGCTATTCTACCGGGGAGAGCCTGGAGGATCTGCTCCCGGAGGCCTATGCCGCCGTGCGCGAGGCGGATTACCGGGTGCTTGGCATGAAGCCCTTTCAGGTTCAGATAATCGGAGGGATTATTCTTCACCAGGGTCGTATCGCCGAGATGAAGACCGGAGAAGGTAAGACGCTGGTTGCGACCATGCCGGCCTACCTGAATGCCCTGACCGGCCAGGGAGTTCACATCGTCACAGTCAATGATTACCTTGCCAAGCGTGACGCGGATCAGATGGGACAGGTTCATCGCTTCATGGGGCTGACCTGCGGCTGTGTCCTCAATGATATGGACAAGGACTCCCGCCGCGAGGCCTATGAGAACGATGTTACCTATATTACGAACAATGAGCTCGGATTCGACTATCTGCGCGACAACATGGTTGTCTATGAGAAGGATATGGTTCAGCGGGGCCTGCACTACTGTATCATCGACGAGGTCGATTCGGTCCTGATCGATGAGGCCAGAACTCCTCTGATCATCTCCGGCCAATCCGGCAAGTCCACCCGCCTCTATGAGGCCTGTGATGTGCTGGCCAACCAGTTGAAGCGCGGGGCCGATATGCCGGAGTTCTCCAAGATGGATGCTCTCATGGGAGAAATGCCTGAGGAGACAGGGGATTTCATTGTCAATGAGAAGGACAAGGTGGTCAGTCTGACCCAGGACGGCGTCAGGAAGGTCGAGAGCTTCTTCCATTTGGACAATCTGGCGGATGCCGAGAATCTGGAGATCCAGCACAATGTGATCCTTGCCCTGCGCGCCCATCAGCTCATGCACCGTGACCAGGACTATGTTGTCAAGGACAATGAGGTCTTGATCGTAGATTCCTTCACCGGCCGTATCATGCCCGGCCGCCGTTTCTCTGACGGCCTGCACCAGGCCATTGAGGCCAAGGAGCACGTGAAGGTCAAGAGGGAGAGCCAGACTCTGGCCACCATCACCTTCCAGAACTTCTTCAATAAATATGATAAGAAGGCCGGAATGACCGGTACGGCTCTTACGGAAGAGCAGGAGTTCAGAGATATTTACGGGATGGATGTTGTTGAAGTGCCCACCAATATGCCGATGATCCGGATAGATCGCAATGACGTGGTCTACAAGACCAAGAAGGAGAAGTACAAGGCTGTGGTTGCATCGGCGCTGGAGGCGCACGGGAAGGGGCAGCCTGTTCTGATCGGTACGATCAATATTGATGTCTCTGAGCTCCTCTCGAAAATGCTTTCCCGCCAGGGAATCGCGCACAATGTCTTAAACGCCAAGTTCCATGAGAAGGAGGCGGAGATCGTTGCCAACGCAGGCCTGCATGGGGCGGTGACCATCGCGACCAATATGGCCGGCCGTGGTACGGATATCAAGCTGGATGAGGAGGCCAGGGCTGCAGGGGGGCTTAAGATTATCGGCCCCGAGCGCCATGAATCCCGCCGTATCGACAATCAGCTGCGCGGCCGTTCCGGCCGTCAGGGCGATCCCGGCGAGTCCCAGTTCTTTATCTCCCTGGAAGATGATCTGGTGCGTCTCTTCGGATCGGAACGGCTGATGGGGGCCTTTGAGTTTCTGAGGATTCCCGAGGATGAGCCAATTCAGGATAAGGTGCTTTCCTCGCTCATAGAGAACGCCCAGAAGAAGATCGAGTCTAATAATTTCTCCATCCGCAAGAATCTCCTCGAATACGATCAGGTCATGAACGAGCAGCGCGAGGTCATCTATGAACAGCGCCGCCGCGTTCTGGACGGCGAGAATATGAGGGACAATATCCTGGACATGATTGACACGAATATTGAGAGTCTGGTCGACACGGTCATCACGCCCGAATTGGATCGTGAGGAGTGGGATATCCATGAGCTCAAGCGGGTTCTGACCCCGGTGATTCCCCTGGAGAATCTGACCGCGGAGAGTCTGGCGGACATCAAGAGGGCCGATAAACTCAAGGAGCGTCTGAAAGAACAGGCAGTTGAGCTCTACGAGAAGAAGGAGGCGGAATTCGAGAATCCGGATGACTTCCGCGAGATCGAGCGCGTTGTACTCCTGCGGGCCATTGACCAGCACTGGATGCAGGAGATCGACGATATGGACCAGCTTCGCCAGGGAATCGGTCTGCAGGGATATGGCCAGCGCAATCCTGTGGATGAGTACAAGAGAATCTCCTATGACATGGTCGATGAGATGAATCAGGCCATCCGTGAGGATACGGTGCAGATGCTCTATCGCATTCGGATCGAGCGGCCTGTTGAACGTGAAGAGGTGGCCCAGGAGACCGGGACCAATCTGTCTGAATCCGCCTCCGGTCCCAGGGTGCGCCAGCATGCCAAGGTATATCCAAACGATCCTTGCCCCTGCGGTTCCGGGAAGAAGTACAAGTATTGTCATGGAGCGGGGAAGTGACAGTCTGAGTAACTGCCGTGGCGGGGGAGTGACACCTGAATGACTGCTGCGGCGTTTATCTTTGATTTTAGACAGGAACAGTACAGAGAAAGGGGAGGCCTGAGGGGCTTCCTCTTTTTTCAGCTATTGGGGACCTGATGCAGCTGCGGGGAAAATGCGAAAATGGGGGATGCGAAAAGGCAGGAGAATGCGAAAAGGTGGGGATGCGAAAACGCAGGAGAATGTGAAAAGGTGGGGAAATGCGAAAATGAGGGGGAATGCGAAAATGCGGAAAATGGGAGAAAGGCGGCAAAATTTGTCAGGGCACTGGACAGGGGGATCAGTCGTGCTATAATATGCGAACCAGAATACATGTTCGAAAAGAGGGATCTGGAACAGAGGCGTCCGGAAGCTGAGATTGAGGAGAATCATGGATCATTTTGTCTTACATTCCAAATACAAGCCGACCGGAGACCAGCCTCAGGCCATTGACGCTCTGGTCAAGGGCTTCAGAGAGGGCGACCAGTTCGCCACACTGAAGGGGGTTACCGGCTCCGGCAAGACCTTTACCATGGCTAATGTCATCCAGAAGCTGAACAAACCCACCTTGATTATCAGCCACAACAAGACCCTGGCCGGTCAGCTCTACGGAGAGATGAAGGAGTTCTTCCCGGAGAACGCCGTCGAGTATTTTGTCTCCTACTATGACTACTACCAGCCCGAGGCCTATGTGCCGCAGAGCGATACCTATATTGCCAAGGATTCCGCGATCAATGACGAGATTGACAAGCTGCGCCTGTCAGCGACGGCGGCTCTGGCAGAGCGGAGGGATGTGGTGATTGTGGCGTCGGTGTCCTGCATTTACGGGATCGGATCGCCGGAGGACTACGAGAACATGATGGTCTCTTTCCGCCCGGGAATGGAGATTGACCGGGATGACGCCATTAAATCTCTGATCGATATGCAGTATACGAGAAGTGACCTGGATTTCTCCCGGGGAACCTTTCGCGTCCGGGGAGATGTCCTGGACATCTTTCCGGCTGTAGCCAGCGACTATGCCTACCGACTGGAGTTCTTCGGGGACGAGATTGACCGCATTCTTGAGATCGATGTGCTTACCCAGGAGGCCAGGCACGAGATGGAGCATGTGGCCATTTTCCCGGCCAGCCACTATGTTGTGCCCCAGGAGAAGATTGACGCGGCCTGCAAGACCATCCAGGAGGAGCTGGACAGCCGGATCCGCTATTTCAAGCAGAATGATAAGCTCCTGGAGGCTCAGCGGATTGCGGAGCGAACCAATTTCGATATTGAGATGCTGCGGGAGACAGGATTCTGCTCCGGGATTGAGAATTACTCCCGCCATATGACGGGGCAGAAGCCCGGCCAGGCCCCCTACTGCCTGATCGATTACTTTGGGGATGACTTTCTGATGATTATTGATGAGAGCCATATCACCCTGCCCCAGATCCGGGGAATGTACAATGGGGATCAGGCCAGGAAGCGGTCTCTGGTAGACTACGGATTTCGCCTGCCCTCAGCCCTGGACAACCGTCCCCTCAACTTTGCGGAATTCGAGAATAAGATCGACCAGATGCTCTTTGTGTCGGCGACACCCGGGGACTATGAGGCGGAGCACGAGCTGATGCGGACGGAGCAGGTGATTCGGCCCACAGGCCTTCTGGATCCGGAGATTTTCGTGCGCCCTGTGGAGGGGCAGATTGACGACCTGATCGGAGAAATCCGCGGGGAGACGAAGAAGGGACACAAGGTTCTGATCACAACCCTGACCAAGCGAATGGCAGAGGATCTGACCGACTATATGCTGGAGCTGGGAATACGGGTCAAGTACCTGCACTCCGATATTGACACCTTAGAGCGGGCGCAGATTATCCGTGACCTCCGTCTGGACGTCTTTGATGTCCTGGTCGGCATCAACCTGTTGCGCGAGGGACTGGATATCCCGGAGATTACTCTGGTGGCTATTCTTGACGCGGACAAGGAGGGCTTCCTGCGCTCTGAGACATCCCTGATTCAGACCATTGGCCGCGCGGCCCGTAATTCAGAGGGCCATGTCATCATGTATGCGGACACAATTACGGACTCAATGCGGCTGGCCATTGAGGAGACTAACCGCAGACGGGCCATGCAGCAGGCTTATAATGAGGAGCACAAAATTACGCCACAGACCATCCGAAAGAAGGTCCAGGAGGTCATCGCCATCTCCAGGGAGCTGGCCAAAGAGGACGCCGCTTTTTGCAAGGAACCGGAGGATATGTCCGCAGAGGAGCTGGAGGAGCAGATTCGGGATATCCGCAAGAAGATGGAATCCGCGGCGGCAGATCTCAACTTTGAGCGGGCAGCTGACCTGCGCGATCAACTGATCGACCTGCGCCGACATCAGGAGGATGCGAAGAAGCAGAGGTGAGTGAGGTAACTATGGCTGACAGCAGCAAGCGCAAATATATTAAGATCCGGGGCGCCAATGAACATAATTTAAAGAATGTGAACCTGGATATTCCAAGGGATGAATTCGTCGTTCTGACCGGCCTGTCCGGCTCAGGGAAGTCTTCGCTGGCATTTGACACCATCTTCGCGGAGGGCCAGAGGCGGTACATGCAGTCTCTCTCTTCCTATGCCAGGCAGTTCCTGGGACAGATGGAGAAGCCGGATGTAGAGAAAATCGAGGGTCTGCCGCCGGCGATTTCCATCGATCAGAAGTCTACCAATCACAATCCGCGATCCACCGTTGGAACGGTGACGGAGATCTATGACTATTTTCGCCTGTTCTATGCCAGAGCCGGGATTCCCCACTGCCCCAACTGCGGCAGGGAGATTCACAGGCAGACGGTAGATCAGATGGTGGATCAGATCCTGGCCCTGCCTGAGAAGACCAGGATTCAGCTGCTGGCGCCGGTGGTTCGCGGCCGCAAGGGAACCCATGAGAAACTTTTTGCCTCCGCCAGAAGGTCCGGATATGTCCGCCTGATTGCGGATGGAAATCCCTATGAGCTCTCCGAGGAGATCCGGCTGGAGAAGAACATCAAGCACAATATCGAGATCGTGGTGGACCGCCTGGTAGTCAGGCCCGGCATCGAGAAGCGACTGACAGATTCGATCGAAAACGTCCTCAAGCTGGCCAACGGTCTCATGATTGTCGATGTGATCGGAGGAGACCCCATCCGCTTCTCTGAGTCTTATTCCTGTCCTTACTGCGGGATTTCCATTGATGAGATCGAACCGAGAACCTTCTCCTTCAATAATCCCTTTGGAGCCTGCCCTGAGTGCTTCGGCCTGGGCTATAAAATGGAGTTCGACGAGGATCTGATGATCCCGGACAAGAGTCTCTCCTTCGATGAGGGCTGTGTGCAGGCGATGGGCTGGCAGTCGGCCAATGACGGAAAGTCCTTTACGAACGCCATTTTAAAGGCCCTGTCCAAAGAGTATGGGTTCTCCCTGGATGCTCCCTACGAGAAGCTGCCCAAAAAGATCCGCGATATGTTTATCAATGGCTTTCCCAAGAACGTCAAGGTCCACTATAAGGGGCAGAGGGGCGAGGGGGACTATGATATTCAGTTCGAGGGACTGATCGCCAATATGAGCCGCCGCTACCGGGAGACGGCGTCTGACTCGATGAAGGCGGAATATGAGACCTTCATGCGCTTTTCCGACTGCCCCCTCTGCCATGGGCAGCGGTTGAAGCAGGAGGCCCTGGCAGTCACTGTGGCGGATAAGAATATCTATGAAGTGACCAATATGTCTATCAAAAATCTCCAGACCTTCCTGCGGGAGATTGACGATAAGCTGACGGCTCAGCAGCACAAGATCGGCGATGTGATTTTAAAGGAGATCCGTGGGCGCGTGGGGTTCCTCAACGATGTGGGTCTGGATTACCTCTCCCTGGCCAGAGCGACAGCGACCCTGTCCGGGGGTGAGGCCCAGCGGATCCGCCTGGCCACTCAGATCGGTTCCGGCCTGGTGGGGGTCGCCTATATTCTGGACGAGCCATCCATCGGCCTGCACCAGAGGGACAATGACAAGCTTCTGGCCTCTCTGCGCGGTCTGCGGGATCTGGGGAATACCCTGATTGTCGTTGAGCACGATGAGGATACCATGCGGCAGGCGGACTTCTTGGTGGACATCGGTCCGGGAGCCGGTGAACACGGAGGGAAGCTGGTGGCCGCCGGCAGCGTGGAAGATATTATGAATACGCCGGAGTCGATCACGGGAGACTACCTGGCGGGCAGGCGCAGGATTGATCTGCCCGGGGAGCGAAGGAAACCCAGCGGCAAGCTGAAGATCAAAGGGGCAGTGGAACATAATCTCAAGAATGTCAATGTGGAGATCCCCCTGGGCGTCATGACGGTCGTGACCGGGGTATCCGGCTCCGGCAAGTCCTCTCTGGTCAATGAGATCCTCTATAAATCCCTGGCCAGAAAGCTCAACCGGGCTCGTCTGGTCCCGGGAAAGTATAAGAAGATCGAGGGCGCGGAACAGTTGGATAAGATCATTGACATCGATCAATCCCCCATTGGCCGCACGCCCCGTTCCAACCCCGCTACTTACACAGGGGTCTTTGACATGATCCGTGACCTCTTCGCCGGGACCCCGGACGCCAAGGCCAGAGGCTATAAGAAGGGACGCTTCTCCTTCAATGTCAAGGGTGGCCGCTGTGAGGCCTGCGCGGGCGACGGTATCATTAAGATTGAAATGCACTTTTTGCCGGATGTATATGTGCCCTGTGAGGTCTGCGGGGGCAAGCGCTATAACCGGGAGACCCTGGAGGTCAGGTATAAGGGAAAGAGCATCTATGACGTTTTAAATATGACGGTGGAAGAGGCCCTGGAGTTCTTCGCCAATGTGCCGACGATCCGCCGCAAGATTCAGACCCTCTATGATGTCGGCCTGGGCTATGTGCGCCTGGGACAGCCCTCTACGGAATTGTCCGGGGGGGAGGCCCAGCGGATCAAGCTGGCCACAGAGCTGTCTAAGCGGAGTACGGGTAAGACCATCTATGTGCTGGACGAGCCCACGACGGGACTGCATTTTGAGGACGTCAACAAGCTGGTCAAAATTCTGCGCCAGCTCTCTGAGGGAGGAAATACCGTCGTCGTCATCGAGCACAACCTGGACGTGATCAAGTGCGCCGATTACATTATCGACCTGGGTCCGGAGGGGGGCGACGGCGGTGGAAGGGTGATCGCCGAGGGCAAGCCGGAGGAGATCGTCAAGGTTCAGGAAAGCTATACGGGAGAGTACCTCGCGCCCTACCTCAAGACTGCGGCAAAAGGACAGCAGGTGAGGGAATGACAGGTATCCTGGAATGTATGAGAGAACTGGGGATGCGACAGGTACCCTGCAACACGTGAGGGGACAGATAACCTGCCAGGTGACCTGTAATCCATGAGAGGTGGAATGGCTCGCAAGAAATGCCCTTCTGCGCAATATTTACAAATAAATAAGCAAGTTTATAGATTTCACCAGGTCAAGAGGGGTGTTAACCTAAGGTTATCTGATGATTGAATTCGAATGAGGAGGCAAGAATGAATCAGGAAGAGTTTATGCAGAAACTGGCGGTGATTAAGGTCTGTCCCGTTGTTGTCATTGACGATGCTGAGGATGCCGTACCTCTCGCCAGGGCCCTGGAGGCCGGGGGACTTCCCATGGCGGAGGTGACCTTCCGCACAGAGGCTGCCGCAGAATCCATCGCCCGTATTGCAAGAGAAGTTCCGGGAGTGATTGTCGGCGCAGGGACAGTTCTTGACAGAGAGCAGTGCGCAAGAGCCATCGATGCGGGCGCGCAGTTCATTGTCGCCCCCTCTTTCTCTGATGAGGTGGCGCAATACGCAATCGGCCATGGCGTTGCCTACTGCCCCGGCACCTGTACACCGACAGATATCGCCAATGCCCTGCGCTACAATTTGCCCATGGTCAAGTTCTTCCCCGCGGAGGCATACGGCGGCCTGAAGACGATCAAGGCACTGGCCTCCGTTTTCCCCCAGCTCAAGTTTATGCCGACCGGCGGTGTGAATCCGCAGAATGTCAATGACTATCTGGCCTTCGACAAGATTATCTCCGTTGGCGGTACCTGGGTCTGCAAGAAGGATCTGGTCAGGGCAAAGGACTGGGATGGCATCAGCAGGGCCTGCCATGAGGCTTACGAGCTGACCCACTGACCTTGAGATCAGGCGCCGCTTGGGAGAACCTGGGAGAATCCGGGAGAACCTGTAAAATTATCATTTCAAAGTGCTCCGGCCTGGCCCGGGGCGCTTTTTTTGACTGGAACCGGAGCAAACCATTTCCTGAGACCTTCACAAGACTCTGCAAGCCTGTTCTGGACAAGTTACCTGTCAGACTAACGGCAACAGGGTATTGCATTTACATTGAAAAATTTCCATCCGGGGACTCTCGGACAGATTCTCGTCTGCAGACCTTCTGACAGGTTCTCGCCTCCCTCCGACAGATTCTTGCCTCCTCAATTGAAATACGCGGATGATTCGCTATAATAATTAAGTAGTCTGCCCGGAAGCGGGCAGCCCATTTGAGAGATGACTTGTGATCCCGCGCGACGCCCCTGTGGAGAGCGAGGGATCTGCAGATAGAAGAAGGGGAAGGAGTTCCACATGAATTCAACGGATATCGGCATTGACCTGGGTACGGCCAGCATCCTTGTATATGTGAAGGGCAAGGGGGTTGTTCTCAAGGAGCCCTCCGTAGTCGCGTTTGACCGTGACACCAACAAGATCAAGGCGATCGGTGAGGAGGCCCGTCTCATGATTGGCCGTACGCCCGGCAATATTATCGCGGTGCGGCCGCTGCGTCAGGGAGTGATCGCAGACTACACGGTTACGGAGAAGATGATCAAGTACTTTGTTCAGAAGGCCATTGGCAGGCGGAGCTATCGCAAGCCCCGCATTTCCGTATGCGTGCCCTCAGGAGTCACGGAAGTAGAAAAGAGAGCGGTCGAGGATGCCACCTACGCGGCCGGCGCCAGAGAGGTCGCCATTATTGAGGAGCCAATCGCGGCCGCAATCGGGGCCGGGATCGATATCTCCAAGCCCTGCGGCAATATGATTGTCGATATCGGCGGAGGGACCTCTGATATCGCTGTAATCTCCCTGGGAGGCTCTGTGGTCAGCACATCGATCAAGATCGCCGGAGATAACTTCGACGAGGCTCTGGTTCGCTATATGCGCAAGAAGCACAACCTTCTGATCGGCGAGCGCACCGCGGAGGACATCAAGATCAAGATTGGCAGCTGCTATCCTCTGGACGAGGCGCAGACGATGGATGTCCGCGGCCGGAATCTGGTTACCGGCCTTCCCAAGGTGATCACGGTTTCCTCGGAGGAGACGGAAGAGGCTCTGCACGAGCCAACGGTCCAGATTGTCGAGGCGGTGCATTCCGTCCTCGAGAAGACACCTCCGGAGCTGGCAGCCGATGTGGCTGATCGGGGAATCATCCTGACCGGAGGAGGTTCCCTCCTTCGCGGTCTGGAACAGCTGATGGAGGAGCGCACCGGAATCAACGCGATGACGGCGGAGGAGCCCATGACCTGTGTCGCGATCGGTACCGGCAAGTATGTAGATCTCTTGAGCGGCGATAAGCTGACGGCAGATTGAAGATTTTTGCCGATCTGTCTGAGAGCGCCGGGTTGCGGTTCACAGTCGGTCGTCTGGCCGTCGGTCGGAAATTTTTTGAAAATGCTGAGTCCCATGCAGATATCCGCCTGTTTTCAGCGGGGATGGTGCGTGGGACTTTTTTATGACACTGGAGTCCACATCCCGTGCCTTCCATTGCCCGCGACAGTAGAAGGATCACAGAGCGATTGAAGCCGGGGCCATTGGCCTGTCCGACCATGTCGGACGGTGCTTTGGACTGCCGATGAGGAGTGAGCATGGAAATCCATGGCTATGTAGATCACATCATCTATCACAATATGGAGAATGCCTATACCGTGATGTCTGTGGCGGTCAACGGGGAACAGGAGGTGGTCGTCGGAACATTTCCGGGAATCTCAGAGGGAGAGAACCTGACCCTCCAGGGGGAATATGTCATGCATGCCTCCTACGGAGAGCAGTTTAAGGCGACTTCCTATGAGGTCCGTCCGCCGGAGGATGCCGTGGCCATGGAGCGCTACCTGGGCAGCGGGGCCATCAAGGGGGTGGGGCCAAAGCTGGCTGCCCGTATTGTCAAGACCTTCAAGGGAGACACCTTTCGGGTCATGGAGGAGGATCCGACCCGTCTGTCCAAGATCAAGGGAATCTCCGAGAAAATGGCCCTGGATATCTGCGGACAGATTATGGAGAAAAGGGATACCCGTGAGGCTATGGTCTTCCTGGAGAGGTATGGGATTCACTCGAATTTGGCCATGAAGGTATACAGGCAGTATGGCTCCCAGGTATACAGCGTCATTGCCAACAATCCCTACCGCATGGCTGAGGATATCAGCGGAGTGGGCTTTAAGATCGCGGATGAGATCGCGTCTAAGGTCGGAATCAGCGCCAGCTCCGAATACAGGATCCAATGCGGCGTCCTCTATACCTTGAATCAGGCTGCTTCTTCGGGTCATACCTATCTGCCAAAGGAGCTTTTGCTGCGGAATACGGCGCAGATGCTGGGACTGGATCCGCAAGATATCGAAGCCAATCTTATGAACATGGCCATGGAGAAGAAGATTGTCATCCGGGGCCGGGAAGATCCACAGGTCTATGCGGGGGCATTTTATCGCATGGAAGAAATGACGGCGGGGATGATGCTGGCTTTAAACCACAACTATCATGTAGAGGATGACCAGATTGAAGCGGCGATTGCCAGACTGGAGCAAGGTGAGCGGATGGAACTGGATCCCCAGCAGAAGGAGGCGGTCACCACAGCCATTCGCCATGGGGTCTGCCTGATGACCGGCGGGCCGGGGACCGGGAAAACCACGACCATTCGAGCCATGCTCAACTATTTTCTGGACCAGGGCCTTAATGTACAGCTTGCCGCCCCGACCGGCCGGGCGGCCAAGCGCATGTCGGAGGCGACCGGATGTCAGGCGAAAACCATCCACCGTCTCCTTGAGGTCAGCGGCGGCGCGGGAGAGGAGGGGGAGTCGCTGGGGCGATTTGAGCGCGACCAGTTTCACCCCCTGGAGGCTGAGGTCATCATTGTCGATGAGATGTCCATGGTGGATATTTCCCTCATGCACGCTCTGCTCAAGGCGGTCGCTGATCAGACCCGCCTGATTCTGGTCGGCGATATCAATCAGCTGCCCAGCGTCGGCCCGGGAAACGTTCTGCGGGATCTGATTGATTCGGGGGCCTTTCCGACCGTGCGGCTGGATCGGATTTTTCGCCAGTCTGAGGCCAGCGATATCGTGGTAAATGCCCACAGAATCAACCGGGGACAGACCGTCATTCTCGACAATAAGAGCAGGGACTTCTTCTTCCTGGAGAGAGAGGACGCGGATCATATCATCAGCGTGACCCTGCAGCTGATGCGGGATAAGCTGCCTGCCTATGTGGGGGCGGACATGTTCGACATCCAGGTCCTGACTCCCAGCAGAAAGGGACTGCTGGGGGTGGAGAGACTGAATGAAATTCTGCAGAAATATCTGAATCCCGAGGGGGAGTCCCGAAGGGAATACCGTTGCGGGGAGAGGATCTTTCGCGAGGGCGATAAGGTCATGCAGATCAAGAACAACTATCAGATGGAGTGGGAGGTTCGCAGCGAGTACGGCCTTGTCTTCGACCGGGGGACCGGAGTCTTCAACGGGGACATGGGGCGGATTGAGGAGATAGATCACTTCAGCCAGAGTCTGACGGTCCGCTATGACGAGGATCGCCTGGTGACCTATCCGTTCAAGCAGCTGGATGAACTGGAGCTGGCCTACGCGATCACGATCCATAAGTCTCAGGGGTCAGAGTATCCGGCAGTCATTATCCCGCTGCTGGACGGCCCCCGTATGCTCCTGAACCGCAATCTGATCTATACGGCGGTGACCCGCGCCAGATCCTGCGTCACCCTGGTGGGGAAGGAGCAGATTTTCCGGCAAATGTGTGACAACAACACGCAGGCCAGACGGTTCTCCGGGCTCTGTCAGCGGATCACAGAGCAGGTACAGACACAGGAAAAGATGGATCAGATGACCCGGGAAAATGCCTGAGAAAAATGCTAAAATCGTAGATGAAAAGAGAGATGCGGGAGCATCATTATGAAATGGACGTCAATCATCTATCCGCCCACCTGTCCCGGATGCGACAGAGTTCTTCGACCGGAGGAGAGAGAAAGGGGCTTTTGCGGCTCCTGCCTGGAGCAAATCGCTCTGGCGGAGGAACCCTGCTGCAAGATCTGCGGCAAAGCGCTTGGCGACGAGAGACAGGAGCGCTGCGCGGACTGTCGGAAAGAGGAGCACCTCTTCACTCAGGGGAAGTCTCTCTTCATCTACAGGGGGCCTATGAAGGAGGCTATGTACCGTTTTAAGTACTCGCGCAGGCTGTCCTACCGGAGGATTTTCGCGGCGGAGGCCCTGAGGCGGTATGGGGCGGACCCGGATTGTCGGATGGGGAAGAGAAATGGGGAGAATGCCATTTTGGACGGAGCGGACTGGCTTGCCCGGATCCGAGTCAATTGGATTGTCCCGGTGCCCATGCACGCGGCCAAGGAGCGAAGGAGAGGATACAATCAGGCAGCCGTCTGGGGCCAGGGCCTGTCAGAGGCGGTGGGGATTCCCATGCTTTCCCGACTGCTGATTCGGACCCGGAATACAGCTCCCCAGAAGACTCTGAGCAGGGAGGAGCGGAGGAAGAACCTGGAGGGGGCTTTTGCCCTGGCTAGGGAGGATATCTGTCTGCGGGGAAATCGGATTCTTCTGGTGGATGATATCTACACCACAGGAAGCACCTGCGACGCCGCGAGCAAGGTTCTGCTTGAGGCGGGAGCGGAAGCGGTCTATCTGCTGACTATCTGCATCGGGCGGGATGATCTCTGAGGGAACCTTATGATATAATCACAGGAGAATTTGGCCTGTTACCGGGAGGAGAACGAAAGGGGCATAGCATGCTCAACGTTGATCGGGTCAGGTATATGACCCAGCTGGCAATGTTCGAGAAGAACGAACTGCGGGAATACGCAGGAACCCAATCCTATACAAGAGACGATTATGTTCACACGAAGTTTCTTTTAGGACTGATCGCGGGGAGCATTTTCTACGCGATCGCTTACGCTGCCGGCATCGCTCTTCTGCTTGCTTTTGTGGTCAAAAGGATCAATTCGACTTTTCTGATTCTCGCGGTGACGATAGGACTTCTGGTCTATCTGCTGTTCATCTACATCTACCTGTGCGGGGTGGGGCAGAGGGCAAGAAAACGCTATGACAAGGGCCTTGAAGTGATGGCTCATTTTCAGAATCAGCTTGAGGGCCTGGAAGAGATCTACCGGAGGGAGGAAGAATGAATCTCTTAATTCAGTTAGAATCCCGCATAAACCGATTGATCAGCCGACATGAGAAGGGGGCCGTCCGCGCGATGCGGGGAGCCTGTACTCTGGCCAGCCTTCTGGTGATTAACGGCTACTTCGGCTACCTGCCCTTTTTCAGATCTCCTCTGATGATTGTGGGGCTGACAATTTTTTGCGCCATGATTCCCCTGAGCGCGAGTTCGCTGGTTATTATGGGAATCCTGCTTCTGGAACTCTTCGCCCTGTCGACCCAGGTCGCCCTGGTGGGCCTGGGGCTCTTTCTTGTGGCCTTTTTTGTCACGAATTTCTATGGGGCCAAGCACCTTCACAATATTGTCTTTCTGCCGCTGGCCTATCCCCTGCAAATCCCCTATGCCCTGCCCATGATCTCCGCGCTGACCGGCGGCGTCCAGGAGGTGGCCGGGATCATCTGCGGAGGGATTCTCTCCTATTACTTCCTGCTTGTGCGAAGGAATTCCGCCCTGCTGATGGAGGGGGGCAAGGCTGCCTCTCTTCCCGGACTGCTTATGAGCAACATGTTCAGCAACAATCTCTTTTACTTCTATATGGTGGCGCTCATGCTGATGTTCATGGTCACATACACGGTCAGGGAGCGCGCCGTGCATCAGAGCTGGAGACTGGCGGCGGGAAGCGGAATCGTGACGGAATTTCTTGTCATGATGGTGGGCTACCTTCTGACCGGCAACCGGGGACGCATCCTGAGCCTCTTTATTGTCAATGTCATCCTCTTTGCCCTCGGCGTCATCTTGAGCTTCTTCATCAAGAATCTGGATTACAGCCGGGTGGAGAATGTCAGCTTTGAAGACGACGAGTACTACTATTATGTCACTGCCGTGCCCAAGATCCGCTTGACAGAGGAGGAGAAGCACATTAAGCGCATCACGAAGGAAGCTGACAGAGGGGAGGCCGAGCAATGAGTCAGATCTTGGACAGTATTTACGGGAGACTGACCGAGTATTTCGGCACCGGTCTGCCGAGCGTCAATGCCACAGATGTCATTGAGATCCTCCTGATCGCCGTCTTTCTCTATGAGCTTTTGATCTGGATCAAAAATACCAGGGCCTGGATGCTCTTCCGCGGGCTGATTGTCATCGTCGTATTCTTCATTCTGGCCGCGATCCTGCAGATGAATACGATTCTCTGGCTGGGAGAGCGCCTGGTTAACGCCAGCGTGATTGCCCTGGTTGTCGTATTTCAGCCGGAGCTGCGCAGGGCTTTGGAGACGCTGGGGAGAAATGACTTCCGCCGGGTTCTTGACGCGCTTCGGATCACAAGGGCTGACCCCAAGCGCTTTGATGACAAGATGGTCTCTGATCTGACCAAGGCCTGTTTCAGTATGGGAGCGGTTAAAACGGGCGCCTTGATCGTCATCGAGGGAGATATGCGGCTGACGGAGTATATCCGGACGGGGATTGATCTGGACGCCCTTGTCACCAGCCAGCTTCTGATCAATATCTTCGAGAAGAACACCCCTCTGCATGACGGCGCGGTCATCATTCGAGGCAATCGCATTGTGGCGGCGACCTGCTATCTGCCCCTGTCTGAGAACATGGAATTCTCCAAGGACCTGGGGACCCGTCACCGGGCGGGGATCGGCATGTCCGAGCTGTGCGACGGTCTGGTGATTATTGTCTCAGAGGAGACGGGCGCCGTATCTACAGCCAGGGAGGGGGAGTTAAGGCGCAATCTGACGCCTGAGCAGTTGACCGAGGAATTGGTTCGGATACAGATCTTGCAGGAGACGCCTGAGAGCGGAAAGGACAAGGACCGACCGGATCCCACTCCTGCTGACAGCCCGTCTGCCGGCCAGCCGGCCTCGGAGAGAAGATCTTCCGCGGACAGCGCCCAGCTGACCAGGCCCATCGACCTGGCCAAGGCGGCGGGGGGAGATACCAGCCGCATGAAGTCGGTCAAATCCCGTAGGAAGGAGGCAGGCCATGGCAAATAAAGTGAGAGATCTCTTCCTGAAGAACCTGATCTTTAAGCTGCTGGCCCTTCTCTTCGCGATCCTTCTCTGGTGGATGGTCACAAGCGTCAGCGATCCGACCCAGTATAAGTCCTTCTCCGTCCCCGTCACGATGCAGAATGAGTCGGCGCTGACAGCGGCGGGCAAGTACTACACCGTCTTGAAGAACTCCGACACGGTCAGCGTGCGGGTGACGGCCAAGCGCTCGGTGATTGACAGGCTCTCCAGCGCTGATTTCACAGCGACGGCAGATCTGTCGCGCATTGAGAACAACAGTCAGGTTCCGGTGGAGATCAAGATCAACCGCTATGCCAATCAGGTCTCTGTCGGGGCCAAGAACTATTATGTCGACGTCAAGGTGACGAACGCCAGGACGACCCAGTTCACCATTGAAGCCAAGACCACAGGGAATCTGGCCGACGGCTACGCTCTGGGGGAGGTCAAATCGGATCCGGGCGTGGTGACGGTCACCGGTCCGGAGGATGTGGTGTCCTCCATCGCTGCGGTCGAGGCGAACCTGGATGTGAGCAAGGCGAACAGGAAGTTGTCCAAGAGTGTGGCGCTCAAGTACCTGGACAAGTCGGGAGAGGCAGTTGACACGACCAATCTGACCACGTCTGTTCAATCTGTCGATGTGAGCGCCGAGGTGTTCGCGACCAAGACGGTTCCCATTACAGTGAATCAGTCCGAGAGCCCGGCCAATGGGCTGAACCTGGTCAGCGTCACCGTGTCGCCGCAGAGTATTCAGATTATGGGCAATGCCACCGATCTGAACAAGGTGACGGAGATTACGATTCCGGCCTCGGCAGTCAACCTGTCCAAGATCACGGCGACCAGTGATATCTCCGTGGACATCAGCTCCTATCTGCCCAGCGGCATCAAGCCGGTCGATCCCAGCCAGAGCAAGGTGACGGTGATTGTGACCCTGGAGGGACAGGTGACCAGGCAGTTTGATATTCCGACAGCCAACCTGACCATCCAGAAGCTGCCCTCTGGCTACCAGGGTAAATTCGAGAGCCAGACCGTGACCGTGTCCATCACCGGAAGCGGGTCGGAGATCAATGAGCTGCAGGCGGAGAATATCACAGGAAGTGTTGACGCCAGCGGACTTACTGAGGGAAGCCATACCGTCCGCGTCAAGCTGAATCTGAAGGAGGATCTGCTGACGCCGGAGACGACAACCAGACTGACGGTGAGCAGTCAGTGAGTCAGTTCGCGGCCAAAGCATCAGCGGCGGGCGGGGGACTGATAGCAACAAGAGCAAGAGATTTGAGGATAAAATGGTTCATCAGACAGTGAAAATCGTGAATCCGGAGGGAATGAAAATAGGGCCGGCAGGCAAATTCTGTGAGACAGCCATGCACTATGACTGTCACATAGAATTTCATCTGGATGACAATATAGAGTCCAATGCCAAGAGCATGCTCTCGATTCTGGGAGCGGGAGCTCAATTCGGAGACGTCATCGACATCATCTGTGATGGTCAGGACGAGGAAGAGGCGCTCGCGGCCCTGGTCGAGCTGGTGGAGGGAGGCTTCGCAGACGAGGAGGAGCAGTAAGAGACTCCCGGTGCGAAAGATCAGCAGCCCGGCCTGAGAGGAAGGACGGACCGCGGAGCAGTGGCCGCCCGGGCTGAAGAGAACAGGGACGACTGCGGGGCAGTAGCCGACCAGCCTTAGGCGGTGTGCTATAATGGGAACATCTTGCCGAAGAGGGGATGGAGTTCCGACGGCAGATGACCGGCGGAGAAGACAGGAGATAAGGAGATGACTATGGCTAAGAAATATGATTATCTTGTGGTAGGAGCCGGACTTTTCGGCGCGACCTTCGCCTATGAGGCCAAGAAGAGGGGCAGGGACTGCCTGGTGATTGACAAGCGGAATCATATTGCGGGGAATATCTACACGAAGGAGGAAGAGGGGATCAACGTGCATATTTACGGCGCTCATATCTTCCACACCTCCAACAGGGAAATCTGGGACTACATCAATCAGTTTGCTGAGTTCAACAACTATATCAACAGCCCGGTCGCCGTCTATAAGGATGAGCTCTACAACCTGCCCTTTAACATGAATACCTTCTCCAAGATGTGGAACATCAAGACGCCCGCGGAGGCCAGGGCCAAGATCGATGAGCAGATCGCGCAGCTGAACATCACGGATCCAAAGAACCTGGAGGAGCAGGCCCTGTCTCTGGCGGGCAGAGACGTCTACGAGAAGCTGATCAAGGGCTACACGGAGAAGCAGTGGGGGCGGGACTGCAAAGACCTTCCCGCCTTTATCATCAAGCGTCTGCCCTTCCGCTTCATCTACGACAACAACTATTTCAACGACCGCTTCCAGGGGATCCCCATGGGCGGCTACACGCAGATCATCGAGAAAATGCTGGAGGGAATCGATGTGAGGACATCCGAGGATTTCTACGATCTGCGCAAGACGGCAGTAAAGGACGCCGACGGCACATACACAGCCCGGCTGTCTGACGGAGCTGAGGTCAGCTATGACCGCATCCTTTTCACCGGCCAGATCGACGAGTACTTCGATTCCAAGTTCGGCCCTCTGGAATATCGGAGCGTCCGCTTTGAAACCGAGACTCTGGATATGGAGAACTACCAGGGCAACGCGGTTGTCAACTACACCGAGAGAGAGGTTCCCTACACCCGCATTATTGAGCACAAGCATTTCGAGTTCGGCAAACAGCCCAAGACCATTATCTCCCGCGAGTACTCCACGGAGTGGAAGCCGGGGATCGAACCCTACTATCCGGTCAATAACGACAGAAATAATGCCCTCTATGAGAAATACGCCCGGGAGGCGGCAGCTGAGGGCGATGTGATCTTCGGCGGACGCTTGGGACAATACAAGTACTATGACATGGACAAGGATCTGGCAGCGGCTCTGGACTGTGTCAATGAGGAGTTTGGGGAGTAAGCGCTTCAGGGTTTTGCCCTGTGACAGCGAAGGAGTTACCTATGCAAAAGCGACGCATCAACCGGCAGACCTGGAAATATGTCTACCGAACTTTCTTTGATGTGCTCATGGTGCTCATGTTCACCTGGACCTTCTCCTACTTCTGGAGAGACCGCCTGAATATGCTCCAGCCCATCGCGTTCCTGAACAAGGGAAATCTGCTGATCGAGATCATCTACGCGCTCCTTAGCTTTTCCTTCATCATGATGCTGGGCGGGTTCGGTTTCGGGAGAGGACGCAAATCAGCCCTTCTGATCGGACAGACCGTGGCCATGCTGATGACAAATGTCATCGCCCTGGGCATCACCACTCTGGTCATTGGCCGCGTGCTTTTTATCCAGTATATTCTGAGCCAGTATCTGATGATCATGCTGATTAATACGTCGGAACTCTTCGTTTACACCATTATTGTCACAGATCTCTACCGGCGGATATTTCCTCCCTTTGAACTCCTGCAGATTTATGGGAAGTATCAGAATACCCTGCCGCACAAGATGAATCTCAGAGACGACAAGTACCATATTGACGCCTCGATTTCTTATACGGAAGAGCTGGAGGAGGTCTTTGCCTGTATTGACCGCTATGATGCCGTCCTGATCAATGACATCCCGTCAGAGGTCAAGAACAAGATCCTCAAGTACTGCTTTGACCGTGACAAGAGAGTTTATTTCACACCTAAGATTTCCGACATTCTGGTGAAATACTCCGCTGAGGTCAATGTGGTGGATACTCCGCTCTATCTCTGCCGCAATCTGGGCATGTCTCTCCCGCAGCGTTTCGTCAAGCGGATCATTGATATTGTTCTCTCTTCCATTGGGATTGTGATTGCCTCTCCAATCATGCTGGCGGTTGCGATTGCCATTCGTCTCTATGACCATGGGCCCGCAATCTACAAGCAGGTGCGCTGTACCAGGGATCAGAGAGAGTTCAAGATGTACAAGTTCCGCTCTATGGTTCAGAACGCGGAGAAGGACGGCAAGGCCCGTCTGGCGGCCGAGAATGATGATCGGATCACTCCTGTAGGTAAGTTCATCCGGGCTACTCGTCTGGACGAACTCCCCCAGCTCTTCAATATTTTCATGGGAGATATGAGTATCGTCGGCCCCCGGCCGGAGCGCCCGCAGCTCATTCGAGAGTACCAGAGCACCATTCCGGAATTCGCCTATCGAACGCATGTGAAGGCGGGGCTGACCGGTTATGCCCAGGTCTACGGCCGTTATAACACCACCTCCTATGATAAGCTCAAGCTCGACATCATCTATGTTCAGCGCCAGTCTTTGGCCCTGGACCTGCAGCTGATCCTCATGACAATCTGTGTGGTCTTCATGAAGGACTCCACCCAGGGATTGGAAGAGGGAGCGACCAACGCCAATGTGCTGGGTGAGCGCAAGGATACAGAGGAGACCGGTGACGGTGATCCTGCTGAGTCCGCGCAGGAGAGTGAGGACGGAGTTTCGGAAACGGGGGAGACAGAAGAGTCCTGCGGTCAGCAGGAAGTGGATATCCTGGCAACTGATGAGGAGAAATAGATGGAATTCAGCCTTCTCATGTCCGTCTATGGACGGGAAAAACCAAAGTATCTGAAAGAGGCTATCGCCAGCGCCATGGACCAGACTCTCCCTCCAAAAGAACTGGTTCTGGTAGGGGATGGCCCTCTGCCTCTGCCCCTGGCAAAGGCCGTGGAAGAGCTCTGCGGGTGTTATCCCGCCATCCGATTCGTGCCCCTGGCCGAGAATGTGGGACTGGGCAGGGCGCTGGCCATCGGCCTAAAGCACTGCTCCCATGACATTGTAGCCCGCATGGATACGGACGATATCTGTCTGCCCTGCCGGTTTGAGCTGCAGATGGCCTATCTGGCTGACCACCCGGAGTGCTCCGTCCTGGGCTCCTGGATCGAGGAGTTTGATCCGGCGCAGCCCGGCCGGGGTCGGCTGAAGAAAATGCCTGAGACAGCAGAGGAAATCGCCGCCTATGGGAAATTCAGAAACCCCGTCAATCATATGACCGCTGTCTTTCGCAGGGAGAGGGTGGAGGCTGTCGGATCTTACCGGCACGATCCTCTTCTGGAGGACTATGACCTCTGGCTTCGAATGCTGGCGGCAGGGGAGAAGTTTTATAATCTGCCGCGGGTACTTGTGCGCATGCGGGTGGAGGGATCCACTTATGAGCGAAGGGGCGGGATACAATACTTCCGCCGCTATCTGAAGCTGCGAAGAGAGGAGAGAGAGCTTGGCCTTCTGCCGGGAAGCGATTATATCAAAGCAGTCCTGGGCACGGCCCTCATGACTCTGGTTCCGAGCGGCCTGCGCAGGCTCATTTATCAGAGAGGATTACGCCGATGAAGCTTCTGACGATCGTGATACCGGCCTATAATGTTGAGGCCTATATTGACCGCTGCCTGTCCTCCATGTGCCTGGATGATTCCGCCTGTATGGATCGGCTGGAAATCCTGGTCGTGGACGACGGGGGAGAGGACAGAACGGGTGAGATCGCGGCCGGCTACTGCGAGAGATATCCCGAGAGTATTTTCTTCTGCCACAAGGAAAACGGGGGACACGGGTCTGTGATCAACTACGGGATCAAACGGGCCCGGGGGCGTTACTTTAAGGTGGTCGACGGGGATGACTGGCTCAACAGCCGGGAATTGCCGGGACTTTTAGACCTTCTGGCCAGGGAACCCGCGGATATCGTCGCCTCCGCCTACCGCTGTGTCGAGGACGAGAGCGGACGCCTGCTCTCGGTCAAAAAACCGACCGGGTGTGAGGAGAATTACGGGCATGCTGTCAGCTTTGACAGCGGTCAGGTGGACCAGGTCATCAAAATGCACTCGATGACCATTAAGACCAGTCTGCTTCAGGGGATGGGACAGCAGATCGATGAGCACTGCTTCTATGTGGATGCCGAGTACATCGCCTACCCGATCCCCCTGGCCAAAAACGTATATTACGACGCGCGTGAGATCTACTGCTATCGACTGGGCCGGGGCGGCCAGTCCATGAGCTTAAAGAGCATGCAGAAGAATCATCGCATGCACCGCAGGGTCTTTGACAATCTGGCCGCCTTCTATGAGAGGCTGCCCGATATGAGCGGGATCCGGCGTCACTATATCGCCTGCTGCTGCGCTCAGCTTCTGGAGAATGAATTTCAGATCTACATCAGCATGGGCAACCGTTTTTCTTCGATCGACCGCCTGCGCCGTTTTGACTGCGGGGTTCGTCTGGAGCATCCGGCCATCTATGGGGCGACAGACAAGAAGAGCATTCGTCTTTTGCGCGTCTGCAACTATCTGATCCTGCCCCTGGCCTATCTGGCTCTGCGGATCAAAAAACCGAAGGCCTTTCGCTGAGTGCATCCTGCCTTTCCTCAGTTGCTTCTCGCAGGCGCCTGGTGTATATTTACCGGGTTAAGCGTCACATGTGCAGGTGAAACCGAGAGATGAAGAGATAAGATTCCCGGCTCCGGGGGGAGCCAAAAGAGAGGTTAAGCATGAATCCGAATCGGAAAACGCTGTTTGGATATCGGGATCTTCTGAAGGAACTGGTATCGCGCGATCTCAAGCTCAAATACCGCAGGAGCTTTCTGGGCTATGTATGGAGTGTCTTAAATCCCCTGATGATCATGGTGATCATGTACATCGTCTTCTCCAATATCTTTCGCTGGAATATTCCCTATTATCCGGTCTATCTGATCTCCGGACAGATGATGTTCAACTTCTTCAGCGCCTCCACGACCCAGAGCATATATTCCATCACGGATAATGCCAGCCTTCTGAAGAAGACCTATGTCCCCAAATATATTTTCACCCTGTCCAAGGTAACCTCCGGGATGCTGGACTTCCTCTTTTCCCTGGGAGCCATGTTCCTGGTAATCATCTTCACCAAAACCCCCTTCCACTGGTCCATGCTGGCCATTCCCCTGGTGGCGGCCCAACTCTACCTCTTCTGTCTGGGGGTCGGTCTTTTCATGAGCGCGGCCAATGTTTTCTTCCGGGACATCCAGTACATCTACAGCGCCCTGCTGACGGCCTGGATGTACGCGACGCCGATTTTTTATCCCTTTGAGCTTCTGCCGGACCGCCTTAAGGTCATCATCAAGCTGATCAATCCCCTCTACTCCTATGTGACCCAGTTCCGCGACGTAATCATCTCAGGACATCTGCCGGGCTACCGGCTGCTCCTGATGGGGATCGGATTCTCCGCCCTGGCTCTGGCAGTCGGCAGCTTCACCTTCTCCAGAACACAGGACAAGTTCATCCTCTACATCTAAAGAGAGGCGGCAAGATGGAAGATTATATGATTGATGTCGATCACGTCACCGTTCGCTTCAATAAGGCGTCGGAGAATATCGACAATTTGAAAGAATACTTCATTAAATTAATCAAGCACCAGCTCATGTTCGAGGAGTTTCTGGCGGTCAAGGATGTCAGCCTCAAGGTCAAAAGGGGCGAGGCCTGGGGATTGATCGGGACCAACGGCTCCGGGAAATCCACCATGCTCAAGCTGATCTCCGGCATCTTAAAGCCGTACAAGGGGACGGTCAAGGTGGCGGGGACTATCGCGCCCCTGATCGAGCTGGGCGCGGGACTTGACATGAATCTGACGGCCAGGGAGAACATCTATCTGGATGGCACGCTCCTGGGCCACAGCCGCAAGTTCATGGAAGACCACTTCAATGAGATCGTCGACTTCGCGGAGCTCTGGGATTTTCTGGATATGCCGGTCAAGAATTACTCCTCCGGAATGCAGGCCAGGATCGGCTTTGCCATTGCGACCATCGTCCGCCCTGACATTCTGATTGTCGACGAGATTCTTGCCGTCGGGGATATGCATTTTCAGCACAAGTGCATGGACCGCATGAACGAGATGCTGAGCGGGGGAACGACCCTCCTCTTCGTTTCCCACAACATCGACGATGTGAGGCGCATGTGTGATCACGCGCTCTGGATCGAGAAGGGGAACGCGGTTATGTCCGGCCAGGTCAATGAGGTCTGCGACGCCTATTTCCAGTCCCAGCAGGAGTAAGCATGATCTACATAGGGATATTTATCGCTCTCTTTACTGTCGCCTGGCTGGCGGATCGATATCAGTTCACATGGGCGACCAGGGCGCAGCTTCTCTACGGCGAGACTGCGCTCCTTGTGCTTTTCGCGGGGCTGCGAAACAACAGCATCGGTCTGGACTCCGCGGACGGATACCACCGCTATTTCAACTTTCTTCTGGTGGGCAAGAGCCTGGATTCCTGGGTGGAGCCCCTCTATGTCTGGATGAACAAGGCGGTGATCTTTCTGGGGGGCAACTACCAGTGGATTCTCTTTCTGACAGCCCTGCTCTGCGTCATTCCCATGGCCTACCTCTTTGATAGGTATACGGAGCATGCCCTCTGGGCCATGGCCCTGTATTACGGGCTCTACTTCTATCAGCAGACCTTTAATATCATGCGCCAGTGCATCGCCATGAGCTTCTGCTTTCTGGCGGTGGATATGGCCCTGCGTAAGAAGTATATCCGGGCGGGCCTGTGTATGCTGGTTGCGATCGGGTTCCATAAGACCGCCTGGATCTTTTTCCTGGGCCTTTTGATGATCTGGGTCCGCTTTAATCTGAGGCAGGCCGCTATCATTTTCCTGGGAACCTATCTGCTGGGTTTTATCATGACCACGAAGACCATCCTGCTCTTTGTGCCTAAGATTTACCAGCACTACTTTTTCAGAGAGGGCAATGCCATGCGGAGTGATAGCGGATGGGGGGTCCCCTTGCAGGTTCTCGGGATTAATCTGGCTGTTCTAGTGGCCTGCTACGCCTGCCCCAGGAGTCTGAAGAATCCCTGGATGAGAATCCTGGCGGCAGGGGTGGCCGTCTTGAACCTGACCCAGAATATGACCCAGGGCTATCGCCTGGCCTACTATTTTCTGCAGGCCCAGTGTCTGGCTATTCCAGAGGTTTTACATGTGCCCCGCGAGAAGAACCGGAAGCTGTTGATCCTGCTCTTTCTGGTCATATCTCTGGCCCTCTTTGCCAGCAACCTGTCCATGCAGTGGAAATATATGACTCCCTATCGGCTTTTCTTTATGCCATAGCCGCTACTCAGAGGGGAGCCCGTTTGGCATCGCTTCAAACGGCAATGGCGGATCCGTTTTCTCTTGGGAATGAAACGCCGGAGGCCTCGGAGCTGAAAGTAGGTGAAGATCAATGCGAGAAAACCAGAGTAGAAATGGCCGCGCCATCAGCCTGACTGCTATCTTTCGAGAATATTGCATTCATTGGAAGGCCTTGGTTCTGGCCTGTTTGGTTTTGGGCAGTGCCCTGACCATTACGGATTACCGGAGCCGAATGGCAGGTTACCAGGTTCAGGCGGCCAAGGCGGGAAGAGTTCAGAAATCAGATCTGGAAGCCCGCCTCTCGGATGCGGAGAAGGGTGATGTCATGCGGGCGCTGGACCTAAATACTCACCTGCAGGAGAGGGTAAACTACCAGAGGCAAAACCTGGTCAACCAGTTGAATCCCTATCACGAGGAATATCTGGAGATCCACTATTTGATTGGGGCCAGGATCAGCTCCGCTCAACTGATCAGCTATTTACAGTCTGAGGATTTTAAAAGCCGTCTGGCGGTCACTCTCTTCAGCCAGGTCTATCCCAAGTCCGACTCCCGCTATGTGCAGGAACTGATCGATGTGAGGACAGGGACTTTCGATGAGCTTGGAGATGTGGGGCTTACGATCGGGGTAAAGCTGACGGATGAGTCTCTGCGGCAGAAGATCCTCGATTCCATTGACGCCTACATGGAGAAGACGTATCAGATGACGCATACCGATGAAAAAGAGACGATTCGGGTTGATCAGGAACTGGCACAGGCCCAGGTGGAGGGAGAGGCCTTCCTTTTGCAGATGAACCAGCAGTCGCAGGAATTGAGAGCCCGCCTGTCTGACGACCAGTCTAAGCTCTATCAGATGTATGTGGAGAATCGGCAGGATATTGTTACCAAGGCGCCTGAAATGCCGCAGGCGGATCCCCGTCAGTTTGCCATCGGACTCTTTTTAGGGGCTGTCGCTGACCTGGCTTTGCTGTGCATTTATCTCATGTTCTCACAGACTCTGCGGGAACCGGAAGAACTGCAGGAAATATGGAATCTCCCGCTTTTGGGCAAAAGTATGCAGAGACAGGCGCGCGGTGTCCGCAAACTTCTTTTTTCCGGGGCGGCCTACCGGTATTTTCAGGGTAGGTATGCAGACGAGGAGCAGGCTATGGAGGATGCGGCCCGGCAGATCTGTTGTTCCTGCAATCTGCGGGGAATTGATCATCTGGAACTGATCCCGATTGGGAAAACTATTGAGAAGGAAAACCGAAAGCTCCTGGAGCTTCTGGCCGAGAAGGGAATCCGGATGACCATTCGGGATATGGAGGAAGAAAATGGCGGATGCCAGGCCGGAACCGCAGTTGTCATCTCTGTCGCCGGCCGGGGGGCTCGTTATATGGAAATTGACCGGGCTCTGACCGATCTGGACGCGGCCGGAGTCGACCTGCTGGGGGCCTTTTATGCGGAGGCTTAGGTGGGGGATAAAATAGACAGTATAGACGGGGTGTGCTAAAATTTCCAGAGACTGTTGGGCCGTTGTGGCCCATGACCCAAGGAGGGGCATATGACTTACGAAGAGGCAGGCAGACTTCTTGCTGTAAAGGGGCAGGAACATGTGTTGGTGGGGTTCGACAGCCTGAGCAGGCAGGAACAGGAGAATTTGCTTGACCAGATTGCCCGGATTGACTGGGATGTCGTGTCCATGGTCGGGAAAAAAGAGAAGCAGTCGTTCGGAGAGATCAGCCGGCTTCCTGCGGTTGACATTGATGAGATTGAGACCAGAAAGAGCGAGTTTACAGAGGCCGGCCTTGCCGCTATCCGCCAGGGGAAGGTGGGAGCGGTTCTTTTGGCCGGAGGTATGGGAACCCGTCTCGGACTGGATAAACCCAAGGGAGAACTCGATATCGGGATTAACAGACCCCTCTATCTCTTCCAGAGACTGGTTATGAATCTGCAGGAAGTGACGGAAATGGCGGGGACGACCTTGCCCCTGTATGTGATGACATCAGAGAAGAATGATGCGGAGACCCGCCGCTTCTTCGCGGAGAATAACTATTTTGGCTATCCCGAGGAAGAGGTATCCTTTTATGTGCAGGAGATGGCGGCGGCAGTCGACTATCAGGGTAAACTGCTAAAGGAGGCTCCGGGTCGTCTGGCGACTTCTCCCAACGGCAACGGGGGCTGGTTCTCCTCCCTGGCCAAAGCCGGACTGACAGAGGATCTGCACAGGCGGGGCGTTGAGTGGCTCAATGTCTTCGCTGTTGACAATGTCCTGCAGCGCATTGCAGATCCAAGCTTCGTCGGAGCTACGATTCTGAGCGGTAAAAATTCCGGATCCAAGGTGGTTCGTAAGGTGGATCCCTATGAGAAGATGGGAGTTATCTGTGCAAAGGACGGTGTTCCGGCCGTCGTTGAGTACTATGAGCTTACGCCTGAGATGGCTGAGGCCAGAGATGAGAAGGGCAATCTCAGCTATGCATTCGGTGTCATCCTCAACTATCTTTTCTCTGTTGCCAAACTGGAGGAGGTAATGGCCAAAAAGATGCCTGTGCATGTGGTTGAGAAGAAGATTCCCTATATCGATGAGAAGGGCAGGTATCATAAGCCGGAGGAACCCAATGGATACAAGTTTGAGACACTGGCGGTAGATCTGGTTGCAATGATGGGGAATACTCTGCCGTACGAGGTGATCCGGGACAGAGAATTCGCCCCGATCAAGAACCTTCATGGGGTTGATTCTCTGGATTCGGCAAGGGAACTTTTGGAGAAGAATGGAGTTGAACTCTGAGGGGCGGATGTCCGGAAGAGAACATCGGTCAGATCCACCGAAAAATGTGTCAGGCATTCGTCGGTGAGATCCGATAAGAGGAGCGAGAGTGTGGAAGAGAAGATACTGTCTTTCATTGTTCCTAGTTATAACGCAGAACGCTTTCTGCAAAAGAACCTGGACTCTTTTCTGATATCAGAAGAGGTCAGCAGATACCTTGAGGTCTGGATTATCAGTGACGGCGCGACAGACCGGACAGATGAAATTGCCAGGTCCTATGCCGCGCAGTATCCGGAGATCTTCCGATTTTTCCGCAAGGAGAATGGCGGTCATGGATCAGCTATCAATGCCGGAGTTAAACTGGTATCAGGCAAGTACTTCAAGGTGCTCGATGCGGACGACTGGGTGGACCGGCAGGGGCTGGAGACCTTCATCCGTGAACTCGCCGGCTGTGACAGCGATGTTGTGATCAGCAATTATCGGGAATACGATATTTCTAAGGACAAATACACCCCTCGCGTCAGCCACCTGTCTGATTACAAGAAGACCTATTGCCTGTCGGAACTGATGGAAGCCTGGGATAAGGTTCATGCCTGCATGGCCTTTTGGGGAATCACCTATCGGACGGACTTCTACCGCAGGCAGGGCTATGAACTTCTCGAGGGCGTCTTCTACGAAGACCAGGAATACGCGACGATTCCTCTGAGCCGGGCAGAGACGGTTTCATTTTCCGAGGCCTCTGTTTATGTCTACCGACTGGGGGATGTCAACCAGTCTGTTTCCGGTGCCAATCAGGTCAGAAGGATCGGACATCTGGTCAAGGTGATTCGGGCTCTGCAGGCTTTTGAGAGCCAGACGGATGGGCTTCCGGCCGGAGGCTTTGATTACTGGAAGAAGAAGACGGCCATGGTGCTGGTCAGCTTCTACCAGATCACTTTGCTCGTCAACTCTAACCGGGTGCAGGGAGAGAGACAGGCGGATCGGCTTAACGCCTGGTTAAAGAGGACCTCTCCCATGCTCTTTGCCGCTGTTTACAGGAAGTATCGGATCTTTTTACTTTTTCACAGGGTACACATGTCGGAGAGAACCTATCGCTTCCTGATCCCACCGCTTCTTCGAATCCTGCGCAAGTTCAAAATATGGTCTTAAGGAACATATATTTTTGACAGAATCCGGGGAAAGAAGAAATCGTTTGTGAGGCTTTGGGGATCAGACGGCTATCATAGTCGGGTGCTAGGATTTAGGAGGAAAGAATGGAACAGTTATTGCAGAATATCATTTTCCCGCAGAGCTCAGAGCTGGAAGGGGATTATAAGCTCTTTTATCTGGGCGGACGCAGTATCTATGAAATGGAACAGAAGAAACTGCATCTTGCGGATTCTACCGTGACTGATTTCTGCAGTTATATGAATTCTTTTTCCCTGATCAAGTGGAAGGAGTATACGGCAGTCGGCTCCGTGCGCCTGACACTCGGTCTGTCCGGGAGGGGGCAGGTGGAGCTGGTCGGCTATCACCTGAACGTTCACAGCCCGGTCCGCCGGACCTTCGGTCTCTATGATTTTGATTTCACAGATAAAAAAGAGCTTGAAATCCCTTTCCCGGAGAATGAGGAAATGGTGATCGGCTTTGAGATCCGTGCCATCTCCCATGTGACGGTATATGGCGGCGCCTGGTACGGGACCTATGATCCGAAGCGGAAGAAAGACGTTATCCTCTCCGTTGCGACGACGACAATGAAGAAAGAGGACTTCATCACGCGCAATATGGCTTCCCTGAAGAGGGAGATCTTGGATGCGGATGATGATATGAAGGAACACTTCTATATCCATGTTGTCGACAACGGCCGCACCCTGGACGCAGAAGCCATGAGTTCCTGGCATCTGACCGTCCATCCTAACAAGAACACAGGCGGCTCCGGGGGCTATGCCAGGGGGATGATCGAGGCTATGGAACAGGATCCGCCGGCGACCCATGTCCTCCTCATGGATGACGATGTCACCATTCAGCCGGAGAGTATCCGAAGAACCTATCAATTGCTCTCCTTCCTCAGGGATGAGTATAAGGACTCCTTTATCAGCGGGGCCATGTTGCTCTATGAGGAGATGCGCCTTCAGTACGAGGATGTGGGGGCGATTCGTGACGCGTGCACCCTGACGACACTCAAGGGCATCTTTGATATGACCGAAAAGAGAAATCTCCTGAGAAATGAGGAGGAGGCATGCGGTTACGGCCACCGCTATGCGGGCTGGTGGTATTGCTGTATTCCGACGCATATGATTCGGGAGAAGGGACTCCCCCTGCCTCTTTTTATCCGTTTTGATGATGTGGAATTCGGCCTGCGCTGCAAGCCCAAGTTCGTTACGATGAACGGAATCTGCATCTGGCATATGGGCTTTGCCGGTAAGTATAACCTGGCCATGGACCGCTACCAGATGTGTCGAAATCCGCTGGTCGTAGACGCGGTTGGCTCCATGCCTGGCACGGTGAACGCGCCCGACTATGTCCGCAAGGCCTTTCGGTCTGAGCTTCTTAAGTTCAACTACAATGCCGCAGAGTTGATCCTGCGGGCATTTAAGGACTTCCTCAGGGGGCCGGAGTTCTTCCAGATTGATCAGGGAGAAGAGATTATCAAAGAGAATGTTCAAAAGAACGAGAAGTATCAGCCTATGAATGGCTGGCCTGACATAGAGGTCAATTTCGACGAGATCTTAGAGGATTTTGATCGCAAACCACTGGAGACATTCTGGTACCGCCTCACATTCAACGGCCAGAGGCTCTGGCCCTTTCGGGCGCCCAAGAGGGGGATGATTCCCGTCTTCTTCTCCGATGTCTACCAGCCCGGACGCTATGTGGGACATGACGCAATGCTTGCCGTCAACGTTGATAACCGGACGGCGGTGGAGCGACATATGGATAAGAACAAGTACCGCAGCTTGAAGAAGGAGTGGGATCAGGCCTATCGCTATTACCGGAGGAACCGCGCCTCTATTGTGAAGTCCTACCGGGATGCGCAGCCATACTTGGTGTCTGTCGAATTCTGGAAGAAATATCTTGAGATCTGATTGAGGTGAGAAATATGGCAAAGACCAAGAGCGATCCCGCGGCCCTGATTCGGAGCAGGCGAAGAAAGAGGAAGGTTCTTTTATTTTTTGAAATTGTTTTCTTCCTTCTTTTGATTGTCGGCGCCTATGTTTTTTCGAGAGCCGGCCTGATTAAGTATAAGGATATTAAGACGGAGAAGAACGAGGTCAGTGAACATGTCCAGGAGGCCATGTCCGGCTACACCAATATCGCTCTCTTCGGGGTAGATAATCGGACGGTTGGCAACTATGAGACCGGGAATTCGGACGCGATCCTGATTGCTTCCATCAATAATGGAACCAAGGAAGTCCGGTTGGTATCCATTTACCGTGACACCTACCTGGACGTGAACGGGCAACTCCTCCTGCGCAAGTGCAATTATGCCTACAACCACGGGGGAGTGACCGCCGCTGTCAATATGCTCAACCGCAATCTTGATCTGGAGATCAATGACTATGCGACCGTTGATTTCTACGCCTTGGCCGATGCCGTGGATGCCGTTGGAGGAATCGATGTCAATATTGACAGTAAGATGATGGCGCAGGAGATCAATGATCTGCAGGTCGAGATCTTCGAGGTGACGGGAAAGAGGGCAAATGACCTTGGCGTGGGAGAACAGCATGTCAATGGCGCCCAGGCTCTGGCCTATGCCCGTGTCCGCCACCTGGAGGGGGGCGACTATGCCAGAGCCATGCGGCAGCGGGAAGTGGTATCCAAGATGATCGCCAAGGCCAAGACAATGAATGTGGCCCAGTTGGATCATCTGATCACATCGGTATTCCCTCATATCGACACATCTTTGTCTGTGACGGATATGATTTCCATGGCAACAGCCATGAAAGAATATAATTTGGTCGACACAAGCAGTTTCCCCAAGGATTTTGCAACCAGGAACATAGCCAATGGGATCGGATGGGTTGAGATACCGACGACTCTGGAGGTCAATGTCAAGAAGTTGCATGAATACCTTTTTCAGGATCAGGACTACACACCATCCGCGACAGTCTCAAAGATATCCAAGCAGATCTCCAAGGTGACCGGAACGACGGAGAAGAGCACGCAGAGTCAGGATAATATGTATTGATGGAAGAGGCACAGCAAGCAATTTTTGACCGAGCCGTCCGGAGACTGACATCCTATCGGTGTCTGCGCTGGTTCGCTCCGGTTTACGAGAACCATCGGCAGTTCTGGCTCTATGCCCTTTTTGGCCTGGGGACCATTCTGCTCAGTATCAATCTCTATCTGCTCCTGACAGAGAAAATGGGAATGCCTGTTGTCCTTGCCAATTCCATTTCCTGGATATTTGCGACGGCATTTGCTTTTTTGACCAATCGCCGCTGGGTCTTTGTCAATCACAAGTGCGGGATGGGGGCCTTTTTCCACCAGATGCTGTCCTTCTTCACAGGCCGCTTTTTCACCCTGATTTTAGAGGACTGGCTGCTCTATTTTCTGGTGGACGGTCTGGGCCTGTCCAATACCCTGATGAAGTATCTGGCTCAGCTATTGATCATTGCGGGCAACTACTTCATTTCAAAGCTCTTGGTCTTCCGCAGAAGACGGGCTCTGCGGGAACTGATTCGGGAGAAGGTAGGAAAAGGCTAGAAAAAGGTGAGGTTGGCTTTATTGATTCATGGCAATGGAGTCCGTATCAAGGACGGATTCCATTGCCGAAAAGGGAGGAATCGTGAGCAACAAGCATAGCGACAGGCGCAAATTTTATTTGACCTATCTCATCCTGTTTTTGTTCCTTTACTACATTTGTTTTCAGATTTTTTTCGCCAGGAATGGGAAATCCTATATCTGGTCTGTCGACGGAATGGAGACCCAGTACAATAAGTTTGTCTATTTTGGTCTCCTGGTCAAAAACAGTATCCGTACGCATTCGATTCCCCTATGGGATATGGCGATCGGCTATGGAAGTGATATACGCACTTTTTTGGGGGATTGTCTCTTTGATCCCTTTGTCTGGCTCTTTGCGGTGACCCCATCCGCAGTTTCCGAGTACCTGTTTGATCTGATTGTCATGCTAAAGATCGGTCTGTCCGGTATTGCCTTTGCGACCTGGTGCAGAAGCCGGGGACATCAGAATTATGCGGTACTCCTGGGAGCCCTGATCTACGCTTTCTCCGGCACGGTGATGATCGGCTTTAAGCAGGAAGCGTTTCTGAATATCTTTTATATTTTCCCCTTCTTAATGATCGGCGTGGACCGCATCTGGGAGCACCGGAGCGGGAAACTCTTCATATTTATGCTGGTCTGGTGCTTCTGCAATTCCTATTACTTCAGCCTAATGGCGGTTATTTTTTTGCTGGCGCATGCTCTGATCCGTTTTTTGACGGGACAAAAGCGGTCGCTCAGGGAATTTGGCTACCTGATCGCAAGATTCATGGCCAGCGGTACAATTGCCTTTCTCATTGCAATCGGGCTGATCCTGCCGGATGTTATGGTGATTCTGCAGACCGACCGTCTGTCCTTTAAGCGGGTCATTCCGACCTTTTATGAGCACTGGTTCAACGGAAACGTTCTGGCCGGAATTATCGGGACCTATGATATGGGGACGGACTGCATTGTGGGCATCTGCAGTGTGGCCCTGGTCCTGCTCATTCTCATGCTGGTCGGAGTCAAAAAGCAGGTGAGGGTCAAGCTGGAGGTCCTCGCCCTGACCGCCTGCCTTTTCATTCCCTATGTCGGCCATGTCCTAAACGGTTTTAACTATGCGACCAATCGCTGGATCTGGGCCTGGCTTTTAGCGGTGACTTATGCGACGGTCCTCGTATTGGAGGGGCTGGAGTCGCTTAGGCTGATACACTATGGGCTGACGGCGGCAGTCCTGCTGGCTTATGCCCTGGTAGTCAAGGAGTACTATCACATCTGGTCCGCTGATTTCAAATGGCCCCTCCTGATCGCGGCAGTCTTTTTGGCTATGCTTATCCTTACAAGAGCAGCCTCCCAGAAGAGGGCGAGGCAGGTCTTATGTCTGCTCTGCCTGATTGTCTCTCTGTGGACAAGTGCATGCTACTATCTTACCTGGCGCGGAGACCGCTATATCTACCAGGAGCAGAACGCCGGCACTGCTCTGGGGGCGGCGGTATCGGACTCCAAGTCCATGCTGCTGGGGATGCCGGATCTAAAGCAGACAAGATATGAGACTTTTTTGCCAAGACTTCGTAATTCCAGTATGATTACGGGAACGAATGGCTACGACTATTACAACAGCTATTACAATAACGATATCGACAAGTATCACAGCCAGCTTGGTGTGATGACCCCCTATTTTGCGACAGCCTATCTGAATCTGAACAGCCGGTCTGTCTTAGAGCACCTGAATGCGACCAAATACTATATCGCCGAAAAGGGAAAAGAGGGTTGGATTCCCTACGGATATGACAAACTTGTCAAAACGCGGGAGAATATGAGCCTTTACACGACAGATGCGAAGGTGTCCATGATTCACAGCAGTACAAAGGCGATCTCTGAGGCCGACTATCTGAAGATGGACTTGGATGAGCGGGAGCAGGCACTGGCACAGGCGGTTGTGCTCTCGGATTCGTCTCAGACCCCCAAGAGTGATGTCAAGCTCTATGATACGAAAGTCCCATACGAGATCGGGCAGAAAGACTCAGGTCTGGAGGTCCAGGGGAATCAGTTTTCGGTGTCAAAAGATAAGCAGGCGGTGACCCTGAACTTCCACCGGGAAATTCCGGCGGACGGGGAGCTGCTTGTCGAACTGGATAATCTGCAGAATGTAGGTGATACGCTGGCCTCTTATGATATACATATGCAGGCCTACCACGGCAATCAGATTGTCGGTGACAGTCTCTTATCCGCGGCGACATACCACAGCCATATGTATGGGAACAAACACAATTGGCTTGCGAATCTCGGCTATATCAATGTTCCGGTCGACCGGCTCAAGATCACCTTCCGAAATGCCGGAAAGTACAGTGTTGACCAGTTGAAAATTGTTCATCGGAGCAAGGATACCTTAGATGCGCTCATCCATACGATTGATTACAATGCCACAGATCTGTCGATAGGCAACAATCGGATCTCGGCTGAGATAGAGCAAAAAGAGGACGGTTACACCATGCTTTCCGTGCCCTATTCCAAGGGATGGAAGGCACAGATCGACGGACATCCGGCAGAGACTCTCAAGGTCGACAATGCCTTTATGGCAGTTTCCATGCCGGCGGGGACCCATCATCTGTCCCTGTCCTATCAGCCACCCTATGTCAAAGAGGGACTTGCCTTTACGGGAGCCCTTCTCATCCTGATTCTGATTGTCAATGCAGGTCTCGGACGGAGGAAGAGAGCAAATGAAAAAAATATCAATCATGGTTCCGTGCTATAATGAAGAGGAGAATGTGATTCAGATGCATGATGCTCTGACAGAACTCTTTCGCACGAAGCTGGAAGCCTATGACTATGAGTTCCTTTTTATTGATAACAAGTCCACGGACCGGACTCGAGAATTACTCCGCCAGATCTGCGGGAAGGATCAGAAGACGAAGGCCATCTTCAACATGAAGAATTTCGGACAGTTTAACAGTCCCTACTACGGGATTACCCAGACGAGTGGGGACTGTACCATTCCGGTCTGCTGTGACTTTCAGGATCCCCTGGAATTGATTCCGATGATGATCCAGAAGTGGGAAGAAGGCAACAAGGTCATTTGCATGGTCAAAACTTCCAGCAAGGAGAGCAGCCTGATGTATTTCCTGCGGGGCGTTTACTACAAGCTGATCCATGCCATGAGCAATGTGGATCAGATCCAGCAGTTTACCGGTTTCGGACTCTATGACCGGAGCTTTGTGGAAGTCTTGCGGCAACTCAAGGACCCGACTCCCTTTATTCGTGGAATTGTGGCCGAGTATGCCCCGGACCATCTTGAAATTGCCTATGAGCAACCGCAGCGCAAGGCGGGGCGGACGCACAATAATTTCTTTACCCTTTTTGACGCGGCAATGCTTAGTTTTACCAGTTATACCAAGGGAGGTTTGCGCCTGGCCACATTCGGGGGCTTTGCGATTTCCGCCTTAAGCTTTCTTGTCGCCCTGATATACCTGATCTTAAAGATCCTGTACTGGGATCGATTCGGGGCCGGGAGCGCGCCGATTCTGATCGGTGTATTCTTCTTTGGCGGACTGCAGATGTTTTTTGTGGGATTGCTGGGTGAATATATCATGAGTGTCAATACCAGAGTGATCAACCGGCCTCTGGTGATTGAAGAGGAACGACTGAACTTCAAAGAAGACAAGTAGGAGGAAGGTGCAATGAAAGCGTTAATTCTGGCCGGCGGATTCGGAACGAGGATCTCTGAGGAATCTGTCTACAAACCCAAGCCCATGATTGAAATCGGAGAGAAACCGATTCTCTGGCACATTATGAAGCTGTATTCTCATTACGGGATTCGGGATTTTATTATTCTTGCCGGTTACAAGCAATATGTGATCAAGGAATATTTCGCGGACTACTTCCTGCATAATTCAGATATTACTTTTGATCTCGCGTCCAATGATATGACGGTTCACAATAACAATTCCGAGAAGTGGAAGGTGACTGTTGTCGATACCGGGTTGAACACTATGACCGGCGGGCGTATCAAGAGGGTGCAGAAATACGTGGGCGATGAGCCCTTTATGCTCACCTATGGAGACGCGGTTGCCGATGTCAATCTGGATCAGCTTCTGGCCTTCCACAGGGCAAACGGCAAGTATGCGACGATTACGACAACCTCTCTTGCCCAGCAGAAGGGTGTTTTGGATGTGAGCGAGGAAGGACAGGTTCGTTCCTTCCGCGAGAAGAGCGATGACGACGGGGCAACGATCAATGCCGGTTTCATGGTTCTTGAGCCGGAGATCTTCCGCTATCTGACGGATGATACAACGATCTTCGAGCAGGAGCCAATGCGCAGGCTGGTTGAAGACGGACAGCTGATGGGTTATCGCCATCTGGGTTTCTGGCAGTGCATGGATACGCAGAGGGAGAAGCAGAAGTTGGAAGAGCTGTGGGGGGCGAATGCGGCTCCCTGGAAGGTATGGGAGGATTGAGCATGGGACATTTTGAAGAGCTGAAGGCCTTCTATGCCGGCAAGAGGGTCTTTGTGACCGGCCATACCGGTTTTAAGGGAAGCTGGATGTGTAAGATCCTGTCTATTCTGGGAGCAGAGGTATACGGATATTCCCTGACGCCGCCCTCGGATCCGGCTGCCTTTGACATTATGGGGATCGAGAAGGAAATTCACTCTACCATAGGGGATATCCGGGATTTTGAGGCTCTGAAGTCCGCCTACAGGCAGGCGAAACCGGACTGTGTATTCCATCTGGCCGCCCAGCCGATTGTCCGCGCGTCTTATGATTTGCCGCGCTACACCTATGAGACCAATGTCATGGGGACGGTGAATATCCTGGAGTGCCTGCGCCTGTATCCGGGAGCTGAGAGTTTCTTAAATATCACGACGGATAAGGTCTATGAGAACAATGACCTTGCAGATCACGCCTTTCAGGAGGATGAAAAGCTGGATGGATACGATCCCTATTCGAACTCCAAGAGCTGTTCGGAGATCGTGACGCATTCTTACAAGAAGTCTTTTTTCAGTCACGAGGGAGATATTGCAATTTCCACAGCCAGAGCGGGAAATGTCATCGGAGGCGGCGATTTTGCGGCGGATCGTATCGTGCCGGATTGTGTGCGAAGTACGGTGGAGGGGAAAACGATCGGTATCCGAAACCCCTATTCGACCAGGCCCTTCCAGCATGTACTGGAACCCCTATATGTCTATCTGATGATTGTCATGAAGCAGGCCGAAGACCCTTCGTATGCCGGGTATTATAATGTGGGACCGGTTGACGAGGACTGCATTACCGCGGGACAGTTAGCGGATTATTTCGTACAGTTCTGGGGACAGGAGGCCGCCTGGGAGAGCCAGGCAGAACCCGACGCACCCCATGAGGCGAATTTCCTCAAGCTGGACTGCTCCAAACTCAGGCATACCCTGGGCTGGAAGCCGGTATGGAGGGTTGATGAAGCCATCCGGCACACGGTAGAGTGGTATCGGGCCTGGCATGAGGGGGCCGATATGGCCGCTCTGACAGAAGAGCAGATTCGCGCCTTTCTTCAATAGGCCGTGGGAATATAAGAAATCAGGATGTATTTGATCTGACAGAGGAGGACAAGAAATGGGACAGAATGAAGACCGCCAGCAGATTTTGGATCAGGTGGCAGAGTACGCGAGAAAGTATCACAGTCAGAATCAGACGTTCACCCCCGGGGACCGCATCTCCTACGCTGCCCGGGTCTATGACGAGAGAGAGATGGTGAATCTGGTGGATTCGGCACTTGAGTTCTGGCTGACCTCCGGTCATTGGACAGAGCAGTTCGAGCGCGATTTCGCCAAGTATCTGGGGGTGAAATACGCTTCTCTGGTCAATTCCGGCTCCAGTGCCAATCTGGTGGCCTTCGCAACCCTGACCTCTCCCCTTTTGGGTGAGCGCAGAATCAAGCGGGGAGATGAGATTATCACAGTGGCCGCGGGTTTTCCGACGACTGTGACGCCGATCATTCAGTATGGCTGTATCCCGGTCTTTGTCGATGTTACGATTCCAGGCTATGACATTGATGTCAATATGCTGGAGAGCGCATACTCGGAGAAGACAAAGGCGGTTATGATGGCGCATACGCTGGGCAATCCATTTAATCTGAAGGCTGTCAAGGAATTCTGTGACAGGCACGGCCTGTGGCTGGTGGAAGACAATTGCGATGCCCTGGGAAGCACCTATACGATTGACGGACAGACCAAGCTGACAGGCACCATTGGAGATATCGGAACCTCCTCCTTCTATCCGCCCCACCACATGACTATGGGTGAGGGGGGAGCCGTCTATACTGACAACCCGCTCCTGCACAAGATCATTCGCTCCATGAGAGATTGGGGACGGGACTGCATTTGCGCATCCGGTCAGGATAACCGATGTGGGCACCGCTTTACCGGCCAGTATGGCGAGCTTCCTTACGGCTATGATCACAAGTATGTATACTCTCACTTTGGCTATAACCTGAAAGCTACGGATATGCAGGCGGCAATCGGCTGTGCCCAGCTGGAGAAGTTCCCCTCCTTTGTCGAGAGGCGCAAGCAGAACTTCAGAACCCTGTATCATCTGCTGGCAGAAGGCGGCGCGGATGCAAAGCTGATCCTTCCGGTGGCGGAAGAGAATTCAGATCCCAGCTGGTTTGGTTTCCTCTTAACCTGCAAGGAGGGGGTCGATTGCAAGAAGATTGTGGATTATGTCGAGGATCACGGCGTGCAGACCCGGCGTCTTTTTGCAGGGAATCTGACCAAGCATCCCTGCTTCGATGAGATGCGCGCATCCGGTCAGGGCTATCGGATTGTCGGTCAGCTGACCAATACAGACCGTATCATGGAGGATAGTTTTTGGGTAGGCGTATATCCGGGCATGACAGATGACAAGCTTGCCTATATGGCTAAGACAATTCTTGAGGCGATTGACCAATAAAAATACGGTGTCCCCTGTTGCCTTTTATTGGGGACGGTTTATCGGCAGGGCGGTGTATCCCGCCTGCCGGTCTTGTGTTTTACGCATCTAGAGGGAGTGAAAATGAAGCAGAGATTAGCAGATTATGTGGCAGATTACCTGGTGAATTGGGGCATTCGCAATTGCTTTACGGTGACCGGCGGCGGCGCGATGCATTTGAATGATGCCTTTGGGCATCATCCGGGCCTGAAGAGCATTTATAACCACAATGAACAGGGGAGTGCGATTGCCGCAGAAGCCTATGCCAGATGGAATAACAGACCGGCCCTGCTCTGCGTTACCACAGGCCCCGGCGGTACCAATGCGATTACCGGCGTGGTCGGCGGATGGCTGGATTCGATCCCTATGCTTATCATTTCCGGACAGGTGCGTTATGACACGACTGCCAGATATAATGAGCAGTTTACGCAGGGCTATCATCTGCGCGCAGTCGGGGATCAGGAATATGATATTACCAAGTCCATATCCAACATGTGCAAGTTTGCCAAGATGATAGAGGATCCCAGGACCATCCGCCATGACCTTGAGAGAGCCCTCCACCTTGCAACGACCGGCAGACCGGGACCGGTATGGCTTGATATTCCCGTCAATTATCAGGGGGGAATCATCGAGACGGATGATCTTGTCGCTTACAGCCCGGAGGAGATGGCTGAGGATGACGCGGCGCAGAACCTGCCGTCGCCGGTATCCGCAGAGATCGTGCAGACCGTCTTGGACAAAGTTCGTGCAGCGAAGAGGCCGGTTCTCTATGCGGGCAACGGGATTCGTCTCTCCGGAGGCTATGATGCTTTCCGGGAGGCCGTTGAGAAACTGGGAATTCCGGTTGTCACCTACTGGGATGCGATTGATCTGATTGAGACGGATCATCCGCTCTACTGCGGGCGCGGCGGGAATATGGGAGACCGGGCCGGCAATTTCGCGGTGCAGAATGCAGATCTTGTTCTGGCGGTTGGAAATCGGCTCCCGATTCGTGTTGTGGGCTATAACTGGAAGACCTGGGCAAGAGAAGCAGAAGTCATTATGGTGGATGTGGATCCGGCAGAGCTTCGCAAGCCTACCATTCATGTAGAGATGCCCATTCATGCGGATGCAGGGGATTTCTTTGAGAGAGTCAATGCACTCTGCGAGGGGAATGACAAGCTTGTCAGCGCCGCATCGGACTGGAGACAGATCTGTGAGAACTGGAAGAAGGATTATCCCGTTGTTCTCCCGCGTCACAGAGAAGAGAATGACCGCTTTGCCAATGCCTATGCCGCATTTGACAGCATTAGCTCGAGACTTCCGGAGGGAACTCTTGTGATTACGAGCAACGGTACCTGCTGTGTGGCCGGTCATCAGAGCTGGGTTATCAAGAAGGGAACCCGTTTCTTCAATAACAATGCCATCGCAAGTATGGGATACGGACTTCCGGCAGCCATCGGAGGATGCATGGCTCATGATCAGAAGATGACGATCTGTCTTGAGGGAGACGGCAGTATTATGATGAATCTGCAGGAATTGCAGACGATTTCAACGAATCATTTGCCGATCAAGATCGTCCTGATCAATAATCAGGGGTATCACTCCATCCGGCAGACCCAGAACAACCTCTTCGGGGGAAGACCCAAGGTCGGGATCGGTCCGGAGAGCCATGATCTGTCTTTCCCGGAGTACCGTAAAATCGCAGCAGCTTTTGATATACCCTATGTGGAGGCTCACAGCAATGCCCAGCTTGCAGAAGGCTATGAGAAGATGATGGCTACCGATGGGCCGGTTCTCTTTGAAATCTTTGTATCCACGGAACAGATTTTTGAACCCAAGAGTTCGACGAAGCGCCTGGAAGATGGGACCCTGGTAAGTCCGCCGCTGGAGGATCTCGCTCCCTTCCTTCCGAGAGAAGAATTTTTGAAGAATATGTATATCAAGCCGGTGGAAGAGTAATTTATGGAGTCCAGGGAAAAAATCATCATTAGCGGTGCGACAGGTATGATTGGCAGAGCGATTGTCTGCCGCAAGATCCAGGATGGGGATGAAGTGACCTGTATTGTGCACCGCAACACGAAGAGGCTGTCGAACCTGCCGGACAGTGAGCGCTTGAGGGTGCTGGAGTGCAATCTGGATGAATACGGGTCCCTGTCCCTTGACGAATCCTATGATGTCTTCATTCACCTGGCCTGGGATGCGACAAGCGGGGCGGGCAGAGACGATGCCGATCTGCAGATGCGCAACATTCAATATACGCTTGACGCCGTGCATCTGGCTCATCGGCTGGGCTGCCGCAAGTTCATTGGTGCCGGCTCGCAGGCGGAATACGGGATACAATCTTCTCCTTTGACGGGAGATCTGGCAGTAAATCCGCAAAGCGGCTATGGGATTGCCAAGTTTGCCTCCGGGAAGCTGGCCATGATGCTCTGCCGGTCTTTGGGCATGGAGTCGAACTGGGTTCGCATTTTGAGTGTCTACGGACCGGGCCAGGGAAAACAGACCCTGATCGCCTACTTGATCGATTGCATTCAGAGCGGGCAGACACCGGATCTGACGCCCTGTGAACAGACCTGGGATTATCTTTACAGCGAGGATGCCGCAGAGGCGATCCTGAGGATTGCAGACAGCGGTGTGAACGGTAAGGTCTATCCGCTGGGAAGTGGTTGCGGCAGGCACCTGGCGGACTATATTCGGGACTTGAGGGATGCGGTCAATCCGAATGTAGAGCTGGGTTTCGGCAGGAAGGAATATTATCCGCATCAGCCCATGTATTTGTTGGCGGATATATCTGAATTGACCCGGGATACAGGCTGGAAACCGGTGACATCTTTTTCGGAGGGGATCCGAAAGACCTTGGAGAAGAGCAGATGAGTTCAGAAAAACAGTCATCGCAAAAAGCGGGCAGGGGCCTCTGGCAGGCCGTTGAAGTTGCTGTGAGATTTGCACTGGGGATACTCTGTCATATCTTTCATCGAGAGCTGAGTGAGAATACGGTCAACACCTGTTTGCAATTTGTAAAGTTTGGCATTGTGGGAGTGAGCAACACCCTCCTGTCTTATCTGCTCTACACGGGGGCGCTGATTCTCTTTCGAATCCTGGGCTGGTTTGGCCGGGCAGATTATTTACTGGCTCAGGTCGTGGCCTTTATCCTCAGTGTGGCCTGGTCCTATTACTGGAACAATAAAATGGTCTTCAAGCTGGGGGAAGGAGAGACGAGATCTGTTTGGAAATCTCTCTTAAAGACCTATATATCGTATTCTTTTACGGGATTGTTTTTGAATACATTTCTTTTGATCCTGTGGGTCAGAATCATAGGGATCTCTGAATTTATCGCTCCCCTGATCAACCTCCTGATCAGCGTACCGCTCAACTTTGTCATTAATAAGTTCTGGGCATTTAAAAAGGAATAGGAGATCTGCGGATGAATTTGCGCGAACAGGCGATCGAGGGGGATTTGTTCAAAATAGGGCATGGAACGAGGCAGTGCAGGCTGAGTGCCTGCAGTGCCTTTTTATTTTCCTGACAGGAAATGTTATTATTACTTATTTGTTTGAACACGAATAAGACACAAATGATACGTAAGATGAAAAACAGGTAGAAAATATCGTGAGAAAGATGAGGATTTGATCTATGGCTGATATGGAGAGAGAAAACGGAGAGCGCCGGACAGACTGGATCGGCTCTGATGGTCAGGCGCCTGTGTCAGCGCATGAGGAGGACAGCAGTGCGTCAGTGCCGGCGGGAGAGGAGGCGTCGATCCACGAGACTGTTGATCCGCAGTCTGTTGATCCGCAGTTTGTTGATTCGGAGGCGTCCTCTTTCGGACAGGAGGATTTGCAGGCAGGGCAGGTAGAGACAGACGGAACAGGTGTCGAAGGGTCTCAGGAGCCTTATGAGAGTCAAGCCGATATGGGGTCTCAACAGGGAACTTACGAGAGCCAGGCCGATATGGGATCTCAGCAGGGACCATATGAGAGCCAGGCCGATATGGGGTCACAGCAGGGATCTAACGAGGGCCAGGCCGATATGGGGTCTCAGCAGGAATCTTACGGCAGTCAGGCCGATATCGGATCACAGCAGGAGTATGACGAGCAGCCCCGGTATAACTGGCAGCAGGGGCAGAGAAGCTACCGGAGCAGAGAGGCAGACAGGCAGACAGAAGACAGCTACCGCGGGCCCTCCTTTTCCGGAGGCACCGAGGGGATCGGCGCCCGCAATATGCATGCCAGGAGCAAGAAAGAGGGCTTCTGGAGGCGGCTGGTCGCAGCCGCCGTGGTCTTTGGCCTGGTGGCCAGCCTGGTATTCTCCGGGACCAATTATCTGACAGGCAAAATCAGCGGCAAGACGCGGACGGCAGCCAGTGTCAATTCCTCTTCCGGGCCCCTGTCACAGACAGTGGTGACGGATGGAGGAACGACGGACGTGGCTACGATTGCCGCTAATGTCATGCCGGCTATTGTCCAGGTGACCAATGTGTCCATTGAGCAGTATCGGAGCATCTTTGGCCAGAGCCAGAACAAGGAGTCCACCTCCGCCGGCTCGGGGATCATCGTCTCTCAGGATGACGCCTATACCTATATCGCGACCAATAATCACGTCGTCGCCAACAGCAGTGAGCTGACGATTACATTCGTGGACGGCAAAACGGCAGCCGCCCAGGTGGTTGGAGTGGATGCCCAGCACGATCTGGCGGTGGTCAAGGTCAAGACCTCTGACATGGATTCTTCTACTGTGTCCGCGATTAAGATAGCGACGCTCGGGGATTCTGATTCTGCCAAGGTCGGTCAGGCCGCCATTGTCATCGGCAATGCCCTCGGTTACGGCCAGTCTGTGACGACAGGGGTCATTTCGGCCAAGGAGAGAGAGGTTACCTTAAAGGACGACTCTGGGAACAAGATCAGCAATAAGTTGATCCAGACGGACGCGGCGGTCAATCCTGGCAACTCCGGCGGCGCTCTCTTAAACAGCAACGGCCAGGTTATCGGCATTGTGTCCGCCAAGTACTCCGATACTTCCGTTGAGGGAATGGGCTATGCCATCCCGATCTCTCAGGCCAAGACCATCATCGATGACCTGATGCAAAATGGAAGCAGGACCAGCAGCGACTCGTCTAAGGGATCCAATTCCGGAAATTCATCCGGCAACAGCTCAGGGGATTCATCCGCCGGCAGTCTTCCCTCCGGAAGCACTTATCTTGGGATCGCCGGGGCTGACATCAGCTCCAGCCAGGCGTCTCAGTACAATGTACCCGCGGGCATTTATATCTCCAGGGTGAGCGAGGGAAGTCCTGCCCAGCAGGCCGGACTCGCCAAGGGAGACATCATTACCGGGGTGGATGACAGCAGCATAGGGAGTATGCAGGATCTTAAGAGCCTGATCAGCGGCAAAAAGGCCGGCGACCAGATCAAGATTCGCTATGCCTCCCGCGCGGACAACTATAAGAGCAAGACAGTGACAGTGACTCTGGCGACGGTGCAGTAGATGAGCAGCGCGCGCAGGGCCAGCTGACAGCGAAAAAGACAGAAGATCAAGAGATGAAGAGAAGTCCCGATACATGTTCGGCCGGGTCGCCGCGTGTGTCAGGACTTCTTTTTGCCGCACGGAACCGTACTAAGGTATTTTTGCCGCATCGGGTCGCATTGGGGATTTCTTTTTACATAGTAAAAGAGCCCCGGATATGCTATTCTAGGGACAAGTTTTCATGCGAAATGGGAGGTACGCAATGAAGAAAAAGAGAATTGCCATTGCCCTGGGACATGAGGCGCTTGGAACCACTCTGCCGGAGCAGAAGGAGGCGACGGTCAAGACGGCAAGGGCAATCGCCGAGTTCATCGAGAAGGACTATCAGGTGGTGATCACGCACTCCAACGGTCCTCAGGTTGGCATGATTCACGCGGCTATGAATGAGTTCTCCAAGAATCACAGCGAGTATACCTCCACGCCCATGTCTGTTGCCTCCGCCATGAGCCAGGGTTATATCGGCTTCGATCTGCAGAATGCCATCCGGGGCGAACTGAATCGCAGGGGTATTTACAAGAATGTCGTCACGCTTCTGACGCAGATGACGGTGGATCCCTATGACGAGGCCTTCTACCATCCCAGCAAGGTGATCGGACGCGTCCTGAATGAGGAAGAGGCCAGGGCACAGGAGAAGAAGGGCAATCACATTGTGGCGGTTGACGGCGGCTATCGCCGCATTGTGGCAACGCCGAGGCCCATAGATATTGTGGAGGCGGACGCCATCAACGCGCTTCTGGAGGCGGATCAGCTCGTGATTGCCTGCGGCGGCGGCGGGATCCCGGTTTTGGAACAGGGGCAGGACCTCAAGGGAGCCTCTGCCGTCATTGAGAAGGATACGGCGGCGGGACTTTTGGCGCAGACGGTGGACGCGGATATGCTGGTGATCCTGACCTCTGTCGACAAGGTCTGTCTTCATTTCGGAACAGAGCAGGAGCAGGCGCTGGATTATCTCAGCGTTGAGGACGCCTCGAGATATGCGGACCAGGGGATGTTCGGCGCGGACGATATGCTCCCCAAGATCCGGGCTGCCATTGAGTTTATCGGGGATTCCGCCATTCGCAAGGTCCTGATCACGCGGCTGAAGGGTCAGGAGAAGACCATCGCGGGACAGAGAGGGACGATGATCGGAAAGTGATTGCCCATGAGGATTCACGCGCGTCAGGGCAATCGTTGCTCCCAAAAGTGATCGTCGCCATGAGGGCGTGAGGATCTACGCGCGTCAGGGCAATAGAGAGAAGGAGAATTTTTCATGGATTACAAGCGCAAGACGAAAATTATCTGTACCATGGGACCATCCACTGACAGGGATGGGGTGATGGAGGAACTGGTCAGGGCCGGTATGAACGTCGCCCGCTTTAATTTCTCCCATGGAGATCATGAGGAGCAGCTGGGACGTCTGGTCAAGCTTCGTGAGATCAGGCACAGGCTGCGCCTGCCCGTTGCGGCCCTGCTGGATACCAAGGGGCCGGAGATCCGTCTTCGGGACTTCAGAGACCGGAAGGTGATGCTCGAGGATGGCCAGACCTTTACGCTTACGACCCGCCAGGTTGAGGGAACGAATGAGATTGTCACGGTTTCCTATCGGGATCTGCCCAAAGATGTCGAGGTCGGGTCCCATATCCTGATCGATGATGGCCTGGTGGAACTTGAGGTTACCGGGCTGACCGATACCGATATTACCTGCAGAGTCTTAAACGGCGGACCGGTGTCGAATCGGAAGGGGGTCAATGTTCCCAATGTGGACCTGACCATGGATTATCTGTCAGAGCAGGACAGATCCGATCTGATCTTTGGCTGCCAGGAGGGCTTCGATTTTATTGCGGCTTCCTTTACCCGCACCGCGGAAGACATCCTGGAGATCAAGAAGATCCTTCATGAGCATGGGGGAGACAACATCAAGATTATTGCGAAGATTGAATCCAACCAGGGCGTTTCCAATATCGACACGATTATTGACGCCTGTGACGGTATTATGGTGGCCCGTGGAGACATGGGTGTTGAGATCCCCCTGGAGGATGTCCCGATCCTTCAGAAGGAGATTATCAAGAAGACCCTCTTCAAGGGGAAGTTGGTTGTCACGGCAACGCAGATGCTGGACTCCATGATTACTCATCCGAGACCGACCAGGGCCGAGGCGGGAGATGTGGCCAATGCCGTATATGACGGGACATCGGCTGTGATGCTCTCCGGTGAGACAGCAGCCGGTAACTATCCGGTCCAGGCAGTGAAAACCATGGCCCGGATCTGTGTGCGCACGGAACAAGATATCAATTACAAGGCCCGTCTGAAAGAGCGCGGCGTATCAGCGATCGAGGCTAAGGAAGAGGACGGGGTCGCCCTGTCGATTGCCCATACGGCCTGCACGCTGGCCGCTGATATCGACGCTGTAGCCATCATCAATGTGACGAAATCCGGTCATTCCTGCACACAGATTTCCAAATTCCGTCCGGCCAATCCGATTATTGCCTGCTGTACCGATAAGCAGGTCATGAGACAGATGAACCTCTACTGGGGCGTGACACCTGTCATGATTGAGACCGAGAGCGATATTGACAGGCTGCTTGATGATGCCGTCGAAGCTGCGGTCCGGGCGAATTTGATGGAGAAGGATCAGCTGGCGGTTGTTACCGCGGGCCTTCCCCTGGCTGTCGAGGGCAAGACCAATCTGCTTAAGGTACACCAGGCCAGATAAACTTTGCCTGATTATGTATCTGTTCTGACAGCTTCTGTAATATGCAATCGAGGGTTATAGGACAAAACGTGTTGATGGCTAATCCCATTGATCATAGAATCTGTCCACCTTATGAAAGTCACTCCAAACAATAGCATCTCCCCATATCGAAAGATTTTTTTCTAGTTTTTGCTTCTCACTCATCTTTTTGTATATGGCAGCTATGCTCTTGTCAGTGGGCATTATATTTAATATTTCAGACAAGGAAAATCAAAGTTTGAAAGAAAGGATCGTAGGTCTGGAGGAACTGGTTCATAAGCTAAAAGAGATTATTAAGGAAAAATTGCCGGAAATTTACAAGTCAATTGTGCAATCAAAGCAAAAAACGAAAAAAAGAGGTTTGGAACGATAGAAAAGAGATTGATGGTCCTCGAAAGGATCCCTCAATCTCTTGATATGCTCATTTTATTAGTTTAAGTGCAAATTCAAGATCATCCTTTTGAACCATTATTGTATATCGAACATCATAACTTTTAGATGTTCTGCCTATGCCAGCTATTTTAGATGAGTTAAATGAATGCATCCGAAATGGCATTTTAGCCTTTATTTTGTAGTCAATATGGTTTTGACTAAGAATGTCTATAATGCAATTTTTCCTTTCCGAGTTAATATTTGAGCATAGTGAAGAATATTTGAAAAGCATAATATCACCTTATTGATTATTTTGTTGCTGTTACAAAAACTTCTATTGTGTGTGGCGTCATCCCCGTAACTGAAACGGTGGCAGATGTAAATGCTCTGGCACCGGTCATGGCATCTTGAGAAGCGGGATACCAATTTACCCAACCCCAGCCAGTAGTATAGCTAAAGTAATTAGAGGTTGGGTACTTGTGTGCACTGTGTGAGAAGGGGGCTCCATCACCATAATGAACTTCTCTATTAGAAATATTAATTAGGCTAAGGGATGGAACCCAACTACCACTGACGCCGTTGACTCGAATTTTTCTACCAGATCGATCGTAGTTAATTTTAACAGTTGCTTCAACATCGGTTTCAGTGATCGATGTATCAGAATAAAAAGGTATAATTCCAGGTGTTGGTAAAGTGAAAGTGGCAGTCGCTTCTTCAGTTATACTATTACCGTCATTTATAGAAATATGATTGGAAATTTTTTGGGGCGAAATAATAATTGTTTCACCGGTAATGTCATCTGTAATGACGGCTGATATGTTGGAAAAATGGGAATCTGTTGTGTTGTTAAATTCGTTTGGAGCCGCCAATACTGGAAGTGAAGAAAATATCAGTATTGCAGAAACCAAAACCAATGATATGATCTTTTTCATGATAAAATTATCCTTTCTGAGAAAAAATTGATGAGTTCCAAAATAGAAAAATATATCCATTGGATTCACCCCCCTTTGTCAGCATAAAAAGGATGTATTTATAAGAACATGATAATATATATCGGGGAGAATGAATAGACTGGTTATATCTGAAACACAATAGTATAATTAAAACGATAAGCTCATGAACATATACTGTTTTATCATAAAGATAAAAAACGGGTTATAGGACAAAACGTGTTGATGGCTAATCCCATTGATCATAGAATCTGTCCACCTTATGAAAGTCACTCCAAACAATAGCATCTCCCCATATCGAAAGATTTTTTTCTAGTTTTTGCTTCTCACTCATCTTTTTGTATATGGCAGCTATGCTCTTGTCAGTGGGCATTATATTTAATATTTCAGACAATGAAAGCGGTTCTGGTGAGTGCATGTAACACCACCAGTAAACCGCTTTTATTCGTCTCTCAATTGAAAGTCCCCTATGGTTTCTTAGCATCTCTCTTAGCCTAGAATTAACACCTCCCTCAATACGATTATTCGTAGATGGAGGGCTAAATTCTCGCATTAAATCCTCATCAAGATAGGTGAAAATGGTATTCTCTCTGATCAACTTAAGCAGTGATCTTTCCGCTTTTAAAAGCCTCTCGTGCGTGGGCCTTTTCTTTCCGTTCTCATCAATGGTCATCTGGCTTAAAAACTCTTGATGCTTATGGGTCCAGTATACAAAGTGTCCAACCCAGATCCCTGCCTCTTTCTTATTCTTGATTTTCAGCAAATCCTTTGCTAAGCGATATAGTTCAAATCCTGCCAACGTATTGGGACGAGAGGTCGTATATCGTTTTACTTGGCAGAATACATGGAATGTACAACGCTGATGTTTTGCGTTCGGCCATACCTTTCTTCGTGCTTTCGCAAATCCACTTCCACCATCTGAAACAACCATCCTTGGTTCCGCAATTCGCTTCATTAAGGCTATCCAAGCACCTGCATGCTCGTATCTACACAGATACCAGCCAAGAACATTCTCTTTGTCGCAACAGACCAATACACAAGCCTTTCGGCCAAGATAAATGCCATCTAGGAAGACCACGTCACTAGAGCATTCTATCTTAGGAGGCATTGGCCAAATATCCCAGTACTTAGCTGTCTTTCTTCGAAATGTTCGTCCCTCACCGGCCATTGTCGACTGAGAATTTTTGCTAAACAACCAATCTTGAAAGAGCTGCAGTTCCCTCGCACGATTATCAATTTCATGTGTTAGTGAGCTTTTGCATTGCTTGCATAACCAACGTTGTGACCCCGCTTTTGTCCTCCCGGACTTCACGCATTTATTTCCACAAACCGGACAATTTACCTGATTCATTTAATCCCCCTTTAGTCCATCTATTTTTAGGAAGATTAAACCCCCTCAAAGCTTTGTGTATCAAGGCTTTGAGGCACTTTTTATCAACACGTTTTGTCCACCTTCAAAGTTCATCGAAACAAGATTGAACCCCTCCAAACCCTCTATTTTGATATGCTCCCCATATGGTAGACATTGGAAATATCCAAAATCCACCATATGAGG
>ERZ772960.262-NODE-262-length-50384-cov-14.367879_pt1 | contig 50384 bp, 37 predicted proteins | sample MGYA00580678_ERZ772960 | MGnify/ENA primary metagenome ERZ772960 (study PRJEB29015, sample SAMEA2737930) | human oral metagenome | biome: human oral; feature: human-associated habitat; material: dental | place: China | collected 2059 ...
TCGCGAACGGCATCGCCGCTCCCCTGGCGACCTCGGGCGGCGACAGCGCCGTGCCAATGGTGCTCGTCATGATCGTCGGCTCCCTCGGCGCTTGGTTCGCGTTCTGGGTGATCGCCCGCGGCGGCAAACACACGCCGCGCCACCTCAGCCTCGACTGAGGAGCTTCAGCACCCCATCCACCATGTTTCGGTACCGCCCGGGCCCCGCGCACCGGCATGTTCTGGATAGGTTGTGCACTTGTGGATAGGTTGTGCACTTCCGGATAGGTAACGCGCATCCGGATAGGTAACGCGCATCCGGATAGGTTAATAACCTATCCAGATCGTCATAACCTATCCGGATCGGGCACCTCATCGCGATGAATTCAGCGGAAGGCGCCATCTTTCATGGCCCAGCCACGACTATCAGTTGGGATGGCGCGGCCCGACCCGCAAAACGCCCGTCACAGGGTCCTTACTCCCGCGAGGCCAGCCAGACCGCGACCGAGACCAGGACCAGGCCGATCAGCTCGAAGACGCCGGGGATCTGGCGGAGCATGACGGCTCCGACCAGCGCGGACGTGGCGGGCAGGATCGCGGCGAACAGCGCGAAGGTTGACGCGGCTAGGCGCCGCATCGCGAGTGCCTCGAAGGTGTAGGGAATCGCGGTGGACAGCAGGCCCACGCCGACGACGATGGCGATCAGCTTCCACGAGGCCGTGGCCGCCATCGCGCCGGGACCAAGGAAAGGCGCGAAAAACAGGGTGCCCCACGCGCAGCCGAGCGCCAGGTTCGTCACCCCGTCGCGCGTGGTTGAGGCCTTCTGCCCGACGACGATGTAGGCCGACCAGGCGAGGGCCGCGAGGAGGATCCAGGCCACGCCGACGCGCACGCTCGGCACGCTCAGGTCAAGGGCGAGACCGCCGATGCACGCCACCCCCGCGAACGCGAGGACGGCGGCGATGCGTGGACGCCAGCCACGGCCTCGGAGGACGGCGACGGCGACCGGGCCGATGAACTCGATGGACACGGCGGTCCCCAGGGGAATCCGCGCGATCGACTCGTAGAACGAGGAGTTCATCGTCAGGATGATGATGCCGAACAGCGCGGAAATCGCCAGGTCAGAACGCGTGAGACCGCGACGCCACGGACGCTTCCAGGCCAGGAGGACGACCGCGCCGGTCAGAACGCGCCACCAGGCAACGGAGGCGGGCTCGACGGACGCGAAGGCGATGACCGCGAGCGCCGCGCCCACGTACTGGATGAGGCCGGAGCCGACGATGTAGAGCTGGGGCGGGATGCGGTCGGTGACGGGGCGCTGGGCGGACGCGTTCACTGAGCGGGCGCGAAGGTGAGAGCCGCCGAGTTCATGCAGTAGCGCATGCCGGTGGGCTGGTCGGGCGCGTCGGGGAAGACGTGGCCGAGGTGGGAGCCGCACGTCGCGCAGCGCACTTCGGTGCGGATCATGCCGTGGCTGGTGTCGACGCTCTCGACGGTCGCACCGTCGTGGGCCTGGAAGAACGAGGGCCACCCGCAGGAGGAGTCAAATCTCGCGTCGGAGTCGAAGAGAGCGGATCCGCAGGCCGCGCACGAGTAGGTGCCGACGCGGGCCTCGTCGAGGAGTTCGCCGGTGAAGGGGCGCTCGGTGCCGGCCTCGCGCAGCACGTGGTAGCGCATGGGGCTCAGGAGCTTCTTCCACTCGGCGTCGGTGCGGGCGGCAGGATCGGTTGCGTTCATGCTTCTATTGTCCCGCGCCGCCCGCTCCCTCGCACGCGTGCGGCCAGTTTCCTTGCGTGCCTCGATCGACGAGGTGGGGGCTCAGTTCGCGGTCACCGCTGCGGACGCGCGTTTGCCGAAGATCCGCCGCGGGCGGTGGGGTCGGGAGCGGTCATGCCTCTCTTGTCGCGGACCGCCCGCGCCCGTGCACACATGTGCGTGAGCGCGGGTGCCCCGCTTTCCTCGCGCCGACCTCAGTCACGAGGCCGTGGCCCGTTCACCTGTCCCCATCACTCATCGGTGCCGGGCCCTGCGCCTGAGGATTTCTTCGCTGCCGCCTTTTTGGGAGCTGCCTTTTTTGCGGCGCCCTTCTTGGCGGCGGCCTTCTTCGCAGGAGCCTTTTTGGCGGGAGCCTTCGCGGCCTTGGCGGGGGTCGCGTCGGCTGCCTTGTCAGCCGCCTTGTCGGCTCCAGCGCCCTCGTCCTTCACGGCCTTTGTGGCTGGGGCGACGGCCGCCACCGGCATCACGAGGGTCTCGTCCACGGGCTCATCGATCGCGGGCAGAACCTGCGTGGCATCGGAGTCGAGCGCACCGGCCTGAGCAGCCTCCACGGGATCCATGACGGTGGTTCCCTCGACGTCGGCAGACTCAGGGGTGTCGGAAGTCTCAGCCTCATCCGCCTCGGTGTCATCCGTCGACGCGTCGACGTCATCAGCCGCCTCGTCGGCGAGCGACGCGGCCATCTCACCGGGGGTCGGCTCCGGCGGCGGCACGAGCGCGGGCGGGACCGCCTGGACCGTGTCGGTCATGACCGGTCGGCCAGTGCGCACGGGCGGGGGCACCTGCACGGGATGTTTCACGGATGTTTCACGCGCGGGGATCGGCGTGGTTTCCTGCTCGTCCGGGGAAACCTCACCATCCGACGAGGCCGGGACCTCCTGCTCGCTGCCCCTTTCCTCGGGCGATTCGGGGGCGGGTGCGTCCTCGCGCTCGGGTGCGTCGGCGGGGGCGGCGGCTTCCTGGGCCGCGGCGATGAGGGCATCTGCGGCGCGTGAGTCGCCGGAGTCGGCGGATGCGCCAGCGTCTGATGCAGTAGCATCAGCAGCGGATTCGGCCGCGGCCGCGCCATCGGTCGCGGCGCTCTCCGCGGAGACATCATCAGACGCAGGCACCTCGGGTGTAGCCTGGGATCCGGCAGCAGGCTCGCCGACATCGGTTCCGGCCTCGGGCGCGCCTGCCGCGGCGTCCGCGGGCGCGGGGACACCGGCCTTCTCGGCGGCGGCATTGGCCTCGGTGATTTCTTCGGGCGTGACACTGTTCGCGGCGGACGCGGCAGACGCGACAGCCCCCTGAGCCTCGCTAGAAGCGGCGGCGTCACTGGCAGCATCCGCGGTGTCCTGACCCGGCTGGGCCTCTTCATTCTCGGGAACGACCGGCTCAACGCCGACGGCGGCCAAGGCGAGGGTCGCCTCGGGATCCAGGGTGTCCGAGCCGCGGTTCTTGTGGCCTTCGCGGCGCTCCTGGGCGCGACGAGCCTCGGCCTTGCGCTCGGCGTAGGCCTCTTCGCCGGGGCCCTCGAGGGCGGCGGCGCGCTCATCGGCGTCGGCGGATCCGGAGAAGAAGCGCTCTCCTCGCCCGATGGAGGTCGCGGTGAGGGTCTGTGTGAGCTGCGGGTTCGCGTTGCCGGCGGCCTCGATGATCTTGCGCAGCGCGGCCTTGGAGATCACCTGGGTCTCGTCTCGGGAGGCGCTGGGGCCGCCCTCGGCGAGTTCGCGCTGGCGGTCCGCCATCGCGCGGCGGCGGGCACGCTTGGCCTTACGGCGGGCGGCGACCATGCGGGCGGCGTGGGCGGGATCCTTGGGCGAAACACCCGCAGGCATGGCGCCAGGAGCGGACGCGGCGCCTCCCGTCGCACTACCGGCGGGCGTGCGCTCCCCTGCGACGGGGTGGGCGGGCGACACTCCCGTGGCGGCCACGGCCTCGTTCGTGCCGGAGATCCCGGCGAGCTCGGCAGCCAGGCGCGCGATGCGTTCGCGGCTCATGTCTTTTTCGACGGTCACGGTCTCACGGGGCTCGATGCGCTGAGCGGGGCGCGCCCACGGCTCTTCGGTGACGATCCAGGAGATGAGCTGCTCACGCAGGTAGGCACGCAGGTCGGACAGATGTCCAGAGTTCTTCGCGGAGACCAGGACGCGCACGGTCACCGTGTACTCGTCGGAGTCGGTGATCTGCACGCCCCACGTGCGCCCGTCCCACAGGTCCGTGGAAGTCAGGAGCTGCTCGACCTTCGTGCGGATGAGGGTCATGGGCGCGGACCAGTCGAGCTTGAGTTCAACGGTGCCGAGCTGGGCGGCGGCGCGACGCGTCCAGTTCTCGAAGGGCGTCTGCGTGAAGTAGCGGCACGGAATGATGAGGCGGCGCTCATCCCAGATGCGCACGACCACGTAGGAAAGCGTGATCTCCTCGACGGAACCCTTCTCCTGCTTGTCACCGGCGACGACGACGTCACCCACGCGGATCGCGTCGGTGAAGGCCAGCTGCAGGCCAGCGAAGACGTTACCGAGGGTCTGCTGGGCGGCGAGACCGGCGATGACCGAGAGGACGCCAGCAGAGGCCAGCACGGTCGTCATAGCCTGGCGGGCGACCTCGAACGTGCCGATGATGGCGACCACGCCGACGACGATGATGATCGCTTGGGTCAGGCGACGCAGCACTTGCGCCTGCGTCTCGAAGCGGCGCGAACGCCCCTGGTCAGATTCCTGGCGAGCCCTGGCGGCGTCCTCGAACACCCAGGCGGCGGCGTAGGCCATCCAGGTCAGGCACGCGAGGGCAACGATGAGGAGCACGTGCATGAGGAACGTCGTGATCGACGTGCCGTTCCAGTCGGATAGATTCGGGTTGACCAGCGCGATGCCGAGCCCCGCCCACGCTCCCCACGCCGCGAAGGTGAAGTGGCCCGGGCGGCGCACGCGCGCCAGGATCGACGAGGCCGTGGCAGCCTTCGCGAAAGCCTTACGCAAGAGCACGGACATGACGACCGAGATGACGACACCCACAAAGGCGCCGACGATTGGGCCGAGAATCAGGAGGGTGAAGTCAATGGTCGTGACGACGGCGGCCTCCGCCCCGGATTGAGGGTCTGCAATCGCCCGCGTGAGGGCGTCCGAGGCCTGGGCGAGGGCACCGAGTGCTGGTGTCATAGTCATGCATCAAGGGTAGGTCGCCTAGCTGATGAAATCCTGTGAATTCCGCACAATTGCAACGTTTTCCAGTAATGTGTCAGCTGTCACTCCGTTTTGTTTTGACGTGCCGAGCGCGTTCTGCCTAAGATATCTCCCGTCTTCGGACGCCAGTTCGACGGCCAAGCAGGCCCCCATCGTCTAGCGGCCTAGGACACCGCCCTTTCACGGCGGCGACACGGGTTCGAATCCCGTTGGGGGTACCACCGGTCGCTATCGTGACTGGAATAATTCAATAGGTCTTACCTGTTGTAAGGCCCCGTAGCGCAGTTGGTTAGCGCGCCGCCCTGTCACGGCGGAGGTCGCGGGTTCAAGTCCCGTCGGGGTCGCCGACCAGACCTTTTGGTTCAGGTCTTGGCTCTGTAGCTCAGTTGGTAGAGCGTTCGACTGAAAATCGAAAGGTCACCGGATCGACGCCGGTCGGAGCCACCAGCAAGTCCCCGAAGCGTAAGCTTCGGGGCTTTCGTTTTGCCTGCGGCGGATTTTCCTTTAAGAACGTCCATCCGGCAGCTCCACACACGTGCCCCCGCGCCCCGCACGCGGCCCCTCTCATGCGCGCGCTACTCCACCGGAGCGTCAGCCCACCTACACACGCCATGACCGGCACCGTTTAGCCCAAAACGCAGACCACCTCGCCCTGAACGTCCCGTTTTCAGCATTTTTCGCGGAGGTGGTCTGCAGTTTGGGCACAACATCAGCGCCAAATGCAGCTTCAGCACCAGCAATCGGGGGAATTGCACTACACGGGGGTCCGACACGCCGGCGACACGCGAGCAGAGGGCTTCATGTAGTGCAAAACCCCCAACGCTCGCCCCACCAGCCACGCCGACTCCTGCGCCGTCGACTCCCACGCCGAAGCATCTAGCTCGCACGGGCGCCGACATGGCTGGCGGCCTCGCGAACGTCGGCATGCTGAGCCTGCTGGGTGCGCTGGCGGTGGTGGCTCGCCGACGCGGAGCCTGACCGTCCCAGCCTCCGCGTGAAGGTACACATTAGACGCACTGAGCACCGGCCTCGTATCGACGAGGTCGGGGCTGAGTCACGCGGGAAAACGAGCCATTGCCCAAGCCCGCTGACAGCCACTGAGGGCCTCATCCCCGCTCACGCGGGGAAAACCCGTACCATACGACTAGCGCCCATTTGAGGGTGGGCTCATCCCCGCTCACGCGGGGAAAACGCACTTGAAGCCATCGTCGCCCCCGCCAGCATGGGCTCATCCCCGCTCACGCGGGGAAAACATCAAGTTGACAGCCCACGCACGGCCTAGTAACGGCTCATCCCCGCTCACGCGGGGAAAACGACCCCCGCCCGTGTCGATGCTATACGCGCGCGGGCTCATCCCCGCTCACGCGGGGAAAACGTTGAATCGCTCGAAGGCTTCTTGGACGGTTTGGGCTCATCCCCGCTCACGCGGGGAAAACCCCGACGGCGCGCCCTCGTGGGGACTTGGGGTGGGCTCATCCCCGCTCACGCGGGGAAAACTTCTCCAGGCCGAAGGTCACACCACGGTTGCCGGGCTCATCCCCGCTCACGCGGGGAAAACTTTGACCGTCGCCGTGCGAGCTGGTCCTGGAAGGGCTCATCCCCGCTCACGCGGGGAAAACCAATCCCCAATAGATGCAACCTGTAATCTCCGAGGCTCATCCCCGCTCACGCGGGGAAAACCGACAGCTTCACGCTCGACGGGGGTTGGTTGTAGGCTCATCCCCGCTCACGCGGGGAAAACACGACGCGCTCGCGCGCCGAGTCGCAAGCCTCGGGCTCATCCCCGTTCACGCGGGGAAAACGTGTCTTTCGTGCCACCGGAGACCGCGTTGAGGGGCTCATCCCCGCTCACGCGGGGAAAACACGACGCGCTCGCGCGCCGAGTCGCAAGCCTCGGGCTCATCCCCGTTCACGCGGGGAAAACGTGTCTTTCGTGCCACCGGAGACCGCGTTGAGGGGCTCATCCCCGCTCACGCGGGGAAAACGCAGGAGCGCGTCGAGGTTGAAGCGCACGACGGGGCTCATCCCCGTTCACGCGGGGAAAACGCGCGGCAAGACAAAGGCCGTGGTCCGCACCGGGGCTCATCCCCGCTCACGCGGGGAAAACTAGGTCGGTCCCGGCCCAAACCGGGCGGCGTGGGGCTCATCCCCGCTCACGCGGGGAAAACAGAAAATCAAAGGAAACGTGAGAAAAAAACGTGGGCTCATCCCCGCTCACGCGGGGAAAACCCTCCGGAAGTGGAGGAGGTTCGGGCTGCGGCGGGCTCATCCCAGCTCACGCGGGGAAAACCCCAGGTGATCGAGCGCTGCGCCGACCTCGCCGGGCTCATCCCCGCTCACGCGGGGAAAACTACAACGACGCGCCGCACGCGCTCGCTGTCGAGGGCTCATCCCCGCTCACGCGGGGAAAACCAGGTTATCTGGGGAACGACCAACGACGCGGTGGGCTCATCCCCGCTCACGCGGGGAAAACGGACGCACGATCACCGGCTTTCGCCGTCGGTACGGCTCATCCCCGCTCACGCGGGGAAAACTTCGCTGCGTTGATGCGCATCACCGCATTGCCGGGCTCATCCCCGCTCACGCGGGGAAAACACGCAGGCGTTCGCGGTGATGAAATCAGGTCTGGGCTCATCCCCGCTCACGCGGGGAAAACGCACAAACAGGACGCGAAGTGAACGCCCCCGCAGGCTCATCCCCGCTCACGCGGGGAAAACCAGTCGCGGGACCGGCGGTAGACTCCGCCGCCGGGCTCATCCCCGCTCACGCGGGGAAAACGCGTTTTTTGAGGACCTTGATGAACTCGTCGAGGGCTCATCCCCGCTCACGCGGGGAAAACTCGATGCTGAAGGACCGGCTGCGCTACGAGGACGGCTCATCCCCGCTCACGCGGGGAAAACGAGGATTGCCTGATTACGGTTGATAGCATCCTCGGCTCATCCCCGCTCACGCGGGGAAAACCGCGACGGCGTCCTCAAGTCGATAAGTATCGGGGGCTCATCCCCGCTCACGCGGGGAAAACTCCCCGTCGGCCCACGTCTTCTAGCTGAGCCACGGCTCATCCCCGCTCACGCGGGGAAAACGCGGCGCACGCGCTCGCGGAAATCTACGCCCGCGGCTCATCCCCGCTCACGCGGGGAAAACGCGGTCATGGCTCGCACGGTCAGGTCGAGCATGGGCTGATCCCCGCTCACGCGGGGAAAACTGGTTGGAGCGCTACCTCCCGCGCGCCCGCCAGGGCTCATCCCCGCTCACGCGGGGAAAACGAGACAGTCCTCGCTGCGGATGAGGATCTGGAGGGCTCATCCCCGCTCACGCGGGGAAAACTGCTGCGGTTTGTGGGGGGCGGTGTTGACTTGGGCTCATCCCCGCTCACGCGGGGAAAACTGAGGTTCGGGGGGCTTGTTCCCTCCCGATGACGGCTCATCCCCGCTCACGCGGGGAGAACTTCGGCGTCGCAATGGACGTGAACTCAATCGGGGGCTCATCCCCGCTCACGCGGGGAAAACTCATGACCCAGAACGTGGTGACCACGCGGGACCGGCTCATCCCCGCTCACGCGGGGAAAACCCACGAGGTAGGAGCGTAGGAGTCGACGGTGAGGGCTCATCCCCGCTCACGCGGGGAAAACACCGTCGGTGGGTCTCCCATCAAAGCACGTTGGGGCTCATCCCCGCTCACGCGGGGAAAACTCGTACCTGTACTTGACGAGGACGCCGTTGCCGGGCTCATCCCCGCTCACGCGGGGAAAACTCAGTAATGCTGTGAGTGCTATTTCGGGGCTTGGGCTCATCCCCGCTCACGCGGGGAAAACTGCATGTCAGACCTCGGGATTCCACGTGAGGCGGGCTCGTCCCCGCTCACGCGGGGAAAACTGAGAACAAGCTCATGATGCGTGACGGGAGCTGGGCTCATCCCCGCTCACGCGGGGAAAACGCGCGCAAACACCGTGACAGAAACGCCACCCTGGGCTCATCCCCGCTCACGCGGGGAAAACGGCTGTCCTGCCGCAAAAATCGTCGTGCCGCAGGGCTCATCCCCGCTCACGCGGGGAAAACTCGGTCTGGAATACGGCGACGGCGGCCTTGACCGGCTCATCCCCGCTCACGCGGGGAAAACCCGTATCGGTAGACCGAGAACGCCTTTGACAGGGGCTCATCCCCGCTCACGCGGGGAAAACGGCGGTGCAAAGGGACTCGCGCAGTTCGACCAATGGCTCATCCCCGCTCACGCGGGGAAAACTCGGGAAGGGCGCACCGCGAGACCCGATCAGCGGGCTCATCCCCGCTCACGCGGGGAAAACTCGCGGCGCATGGTCCTGCCGAGCTCGCGGACGGGCTCATCCCCGCTCACGCGGGGAAAACGGCACTGCGACGGTGGTAGAGCTCGGCGGCGACGGCTCATCCCCGCTCACGCGGGGAAAACGACCGAATGAGCACCCCGATGATCACACGCAAGGGCTCATCCCCGCTCACGCGGGGAAAACCCAATCACTCAAATCCGCGCGGCGTGGGCACCGGGCTCATCCCCGCTCACGCGGGGAAAACTCGGTCCATGCGGCGACGATACTCATGGCTGTGGGCTCATCCCCGCTCACGCGGGGAAAACTCGATAAGGCCGCGCGTCTTGCGAGGCGTGGTGGGCTCATCCCCGCTCACGCGGGGAAAACTCCGACTGGGACACGATGGACGGGCGGGCAGGGGGCTCATCCCCGCTCACGCGGGGAAAACGCACGCTCACCGATTCACGATTACACGAAAGAGGGCTCATCCCCGCTCACGCGGGGAAAACGTGTCGCGAAAAAACAGCGGTCGGGGGTGTTCGGGCTCATCCCCGCTCACGCGGGGAAAACGGTCTCGGTGATTGAGATGATCAGTCCGATGGGGGCTCATCCCCGCTCACGCGGGGAAAACGTGGCGGTGCGGGCGGACTCCCGCTGGAGCTCGGGCTCATCCCCGCTCACGCGGGGAAAACGTGATACCGGCCATGGTTTCCTCCTAGATCAGGGGCTCATCCCCGCTCACGCGGGGAAAACTGGACTTCACGCTCGCCATCCACCAGCGCGACGGGCTCATCCCCGCTCACGCGGGGAAAACTAATGAACCGTGGGGGGTGACCTGCGACAGTGGGGCTCATCCCCGCTCACGCGGGGAAAACGACGTGGGGGCGTGCGCCGCGCTCGGCTTGCAGGGCTCATCCCCGCTCACGCGGGGAAAACCCCACCAGCTTTGACGAGCTCGCCCCCATCGTGGGCTCATCCCCGCTCACGCGGGGAAAACGGCATCTCCCGCATGATGTCGCGGCAGTCGCCGGGCTCATCCCCGCTCACGCGGGGAAAACGAAACCCTGACGCTCCGCGTCGGGGAGCGTGAGGGCTCATCCCCGCTCACGCGGGGAAAACTCGAGACATAGCGTCGAAAGCCTCGCGCGCGAAGGCTCATCCCCGCTCACGCGGGGAAAACGACTGCGGGCACAGTGTTGGTCTGGTCGATGGGGGCTCATCCCCGCTCACGCGGGGAAAACTCCTCGTTAGGCAGGAGGAAAGTTTCGCCGGGAGGCTCATCCCCGCTCACGCGGGGAAAACGTGGCGGCGGCCTTGCGGGCGGCCTGGCTGCGGGGCTCATCCCCGCTCACGCGGGGAAAACTGGATGTCTCCGTCGATGATGACGGTGGGGAGCGGCTCATCCCCGCTCACGCGGGGAAAACGGAACGACCAGGGGCTTGCCTCATCAGAGCCAGGGCTCATCCCCGCTCACGCGGGGAAAACGACATGACCCCCAGCCTCGCAACCGTCGAATGGGGCTCATCCCCGCTCACGCGGGGAAAACTGGATCAGCGGCGCCCAGCTCAGGGGCTCGGAGGGCTCATCCCCGCTCACGCGGGGAAAACTGCGGGTGGCGGCGGGGCGCGTGTGGAGTGTTGGGCTCATCCCCGCTCACGCGGGGAAAACCTGGTGGGCGCTTATACGCGTGGAGAGCGCGGGGGGCTCATCCCCGCTCACGCGGGGAAAACCTGGTGGGCGCTTATACGCGTGGAGAGCGCGGGGGGCTCATCCCCGCTCACGCGGGGAAAACAAGAACGTGAGGAAGGCTCTCAACGTTCTGGCGGGCTCATCCCCGCTCACGCGGGGAAAACCCTGACCGGCGACAAGGCCAGCAAGGTCATGCCGGCTCATCCCCGCTCACGCGGGGAAAACCCATCGTCGCTCCCGTCGAACACGATCCTCCTGGGCTCATCCCCGCTCACGCGGGGAAAACACATAACCTACTTTTGTAGGCCGCGTTTCCTTGGGCTCATCCCCGCTCACGCGGGGAAAACGAGGATCGCGTGAGCGTCCTCGAGAGTGAGGTGGGCTCATCCCCGCTCACGCGGGGAAAACCGACCCCATGGGGGGCATTGCTTGTTCGATGAGGGCTCATCCCCGCTCACGCGGGGAAAACCGGATCAGCGTCGCGGTGACGCTCTCGTGGCTGGGCTCATCCCCGCTCACGCGGGGAAAACCGTCGCGTAGTAGGTCATCCAGGAGGCGAGGGCGGCTCATCCCCGCTCACGCGGGGAAAACCGAGCTGCGCACCGGCCACCGTGGTTGGCACGGGGCTCATCCCCGCTCACGCGGGGAAAACCGAGCTGCGCACCGGCCACCGTGGTTGGCACGGGGCTCATCCCCGCTCACGCGGGGAAAACGGTGTTCGGTACGAACGTATATGACAGCTGAGGGGCTCATCCCCGCTCACGCGGGGAAAACGTCGCGGACGTCCGTGTCGCCCGCAGCGCCGAGGGCTCATCCCCGCTCACGCGGGGAAAACTACGACCCCATCAACGAGGGGATCTTTTGGGAGGGCTCATCCCCGCTCACGCGGGGAAAACTTCGCCATGCGCGCAGGTATCCCGCCTAGTAAGGGCTCATCCCCGCTCACGCGGGGAAAACTGCGTGGGCGGCTGCCCCGCTCGAGCGGCGGCGGGCTCATCCCCGCTCACGCGGGGAAAACCGCACGGGCGGCCGTAATCCGGTCGTGGAAACGGGCTCATCCCCGCTCACGCGGGGAAAACCGACGCCCACCACTGGTAAGGCCGTGCGGGACCGGCTCATCCCCGCTCACGCGGGGAAAACTCACGCCCGGCGACGCCTCCCTCGATGCAATCGGGCTCATCCCCGCTCACGCGGGGAAAACATCCGGTCGGTGATGGGTTTCGGGTAGGTGGTGGGCTCATCCCCGCTCACGCGGGGAAAACGGGAGGGGATACCGCCCCTTGTCAAGTGGTAGGGGCTCATCCCCGCTCACGCGGGGAAAACCCACACGCGCCACCTGGCAGGGCACGCACCCAGGGCTCATCCCCGCTCACGCGGGGAAAACTAGAGCTGCCAGCCATTCAGGACGAGGGGTTGGGGCTCATCCCCGCTCACGCGGGGAAAACCCGATCACGCGGCTTCTTCGGATAGCTGCGCGGGGCTCATCCCCGCTCACGCGGGGAAAACATTAATGCCAAGGTCGCGGCCTGTTGCGCTTCGGGCTCATCCCCGCTCACGCGGGGAAAACCCAAGTGAGGTCCAATTTCTCGAATCACGTGCGGGCTCATCCCCGCTCACGCGGGGAAAACGAGCGAGACCGCATTTTTGACCGGAGCGACAACGGCTCATCCCCGCTCACGCGGGGAAAACCAGTCGCGTAACCTTGGTGTCAGAAGCCCATAGGGCTCATCCCCGCTCACGCGGGGAAAACGGGCGGTTGCGTCCACGCTGATGGTGCGGCGCGGGCTCATCCCCGCTCACGCGGGGAAAACCTCGCGGGTAACGTCAGTGCCCGCAACTACACGGGCTCATCCCCGCTCACGCGGGGAAAACGTGCCCTCGTAGCCGAGTTTGCGGACGGTGAGGGGCTCATCCCCGCTCACGCGGGGAAAACAAGCGGTTGGCCTCGAAGGTTTCGCGAAGGTGGGGCTCATCCCCGCTCACGCGGGGAAAACGACGGGTGACGGCGGCTCGTCCGCTCCCGTGGGGGCTCATCCCCGCTCACGCGGGGAAAACGACGGGTGACGGCGGCTCGTCCGCTCCCGTGGGGGCTCATCCCCGCTCACGCGGGGAAAACGTGAGATAGGAGCCCTTGCCCTGGACGAGGCGGGGCTCATCCCCGCTCACGCGGGGAAAACCCGATCACGGGCCTCATCGTGGACCGCGCGACGGGCTCATCCCCGCTCACGCGGGGAAAACTTCATGGGGATTCCGAGCATGGTCAAGGGCGTGGGCTCATCCCCGCTCACGCGGGGAAAACTACAACTGGGAACCAATATCCAAATACGCCGGAGGCTCATCCCCGCTCACGCGGGGAAAACCCACGCGTCCATCTCAACCTCGTGGCGCGTCCCGGCTCATCCCCGCTCACGCGGGGAAAACTTACACCCTTGTTACGGGTGTTTTTCGTTGGTAGGCTCATCCCCGCTCACGCGGGGAAAACGCCCAGGTCGGCATGGAACCGCCCGGCGGAGCGGGCTCATCCCCGCTCACGCGGGGAAAACTCAAGGGCCGCGCCGGTCACCTGAACGCCGGTGGGCTCATCCCCGCTCACGCGGGGAAAACGCGTGCGTCGCGGGCCTGGATGACTACGGGCGGGGCTCATCCCCGCTCACGCGGGGAAAACCCGCGACGGCGTCCTCAAGTCCATGAGCATCGGGGCTCATCCCCGCTCACGCGGGGAAAACTAATGATGAGGTCTGCGACCGGCTGCCCGTAGGGGCTCATCCCCGCTCACGCGGGGAAAACGACGTGCTGATGGGTCCTAACAAACGGGTGGAGGGCTCATCCCCGCTCACGCGGGGAAAACTGTCACAGCGAACCCTTGCAACCCGGTCGGGAGGGCTCATCCCCGCTCACGCGGGGAAAACGGTCGACCGCGAGTGCGGGGCCACGCGAACCTGGGCTCATCCCCGCTCACGCGGGGAAAACCAGGAGTGGGCGCAGGGGCCAGGGTGGGGGTGGGGCTCATCCCCGCTCACGCGGGGAAAACATCGCCGTCGAAATTAACAACCCTGACTATTGGGGCTCATCCCCGCTCACGCGGGGAAAACTCAAGCTCGAGAGCGTTCGCCGCGGCGGGCGCGGGCTCATCCCCGCTCACGCGGGGAAAACGCGGCGGACGGTAAGACGGTTCCTGGCATTGAGGGCTCATCCCCGCTCACGCGGGGAAAACCACGCGGTTGAAGGCACCGGCCACGCCGGGCAGGGCTCATCCCCGCTCACGCGGGGAAAACTAACGGGTTCCACGACTGGTGTATCGCCAACCGGGCTCATCCCCGCTCACGCGGGGAAAACTGACGACGAAGCGGCGGGTGCCTGCGATGGGGGGGCTCATCCCCGCTCACGCGGGGAAAACGTAGGCGCTCATTGTCTTTCTCCTTCTTTGAGGGGCTCATCCCCGCTCACGCGGGGAAAACAATACCTGCACGAGCAGGGCTTCTACCAGACTGGGCTCATCCCCGCTCACGCGGGGAAAACCCTGGGCGTCCGTCGTCGAAGTTGGGTGACCAGGGCTCATCCCCGCTCACGCGGGGAAAACCAAGCCATCGACTCCACCCGTGTCAAAGTGAGGGGCTCATCCCCGCTCACGCGGGGAAAACTGATCGGCGGCAGTACTGCGCTCACTACTTGGAGGCTCATCCCCGCTCACGCGGGGAAAACCCCATGCCTCGTCCACGGTCACGAGGTGGAGCGGGCTCATCCCCGCTCACGCGGGGAAAACGAGTCGCGGTCGCCGTCGCGGCGGAGGCTCCCGGGCTCATCCCCGCTCACGCGGGGAAAACTGTTCCCCTGGCTGTCGGGGAAACACGTCACGGGGCTCATCCCCGCTCACGCGGGGAAAACCTTACCCCGCTCCCAGCGTGAGACGGATGTCTGGGCTCATCCCCGCTCACGCGGGGAAAACGCCTTTGACGGCGGCGATGACGGGGGCGAGGCGGGCTCATCCCCGCTCACGCGGGGAAAACTTCACCTTCGGGATCAACAACCATATCGTGACCGGCTCATCCCCGCTCACGCGGGGAAAACCGCCCCTTATTCGGCACTGGTTCGATGAGGTGCGGCTCATCCCCGCTCACGCGGGGAAAACCCGGGCATGAGGTCCGTCGAGATGATCGTCGAGGGCTCATCCCCGCTCACGCGGGGAAAACGTACTTCCAGTCCAGGGCGAGGTAGCCGACGGAGGCTCATCCCCGCTCACGCGGGGAAAACCCCCTCCTCCTAGTAGCCCGCGTACCTGGCGCGGGCTCATCCCCGCTCACGCGGGGAAAACCGACTGGACCTCCGTCTGCTCGGTTCTGCACGGGGCTCATCCCCGCTCACGCGGGGAAAACACGGACGATGCGACCAGGCAGGTGCGGCGCGAGGGCTCATCCCCGCTCACGCGGGGAAAACGAGATCACGCCCAGGGCGGCCGTGATGTAGCCCGGCTCATCCCCGCTCACGCGGGGAAAACACGGACGATGCGACCAGGCAGGTGCGGCGCGAGGGCTCATCCCCGCTCACGCGGGGAAAACGATGAGCCGGTGAGCTGGAATTGCAAACGTCCGGGCTCATCCCCGCTCACGCGGGGAAAACGCCCTGGGACCCGCCGCCGAGAAGGCCGCCGAGGGCTCATCCCCGCTCACGCGGGGAAAACGCCGCCTACGTGGGAGACGTGCCCAACGACGCAGGCTCATCCCCGCTCACGCGGGGAAAACAGCGTGAGGTCTGCACCTTCGGAGGCCTGCTCGGGCTCATCCCCGCTCACGCGGGGAAAACACACGCTCACCGCGATTCTTCCTCGTGGTACCGGGCTCATCCCCGCTCACGCGGGGAAAACTCGGTGACGTTTTGGTAGGTGAGGCTGGAGCCGGGCTCATCCCCGCTCACGCGGGGAAAACAGCGTATCCGGCCCGCCCGCCTGGACGGCGCGGGGCTCATCCCCGCTCACGCGGGGAAAACGTTGAGGGCTTCGGCGTTCTCAGCCTGGAAGCGGGCTCATCCCCGCTCACGCGGGGAAAACGCGACGATCGGCGTCCTCAGTGAATTTGTGGCGGGCTCATCCCCGCTCACGCGGGGAAAACGCTTCCTGACCTGCGCTTTTATCGCGCAGATCGATCAGATCTTGGAAAGCCTTGAGCTTTGCGCCTCTTCTGAAAGTTACTCATTGATGGACGCTTATGCAACTGACGCGCCGCAGGATCAGGTTCGGAGTATTGGCCTCGTCCCTCGGAGTAGTAGGGGCGCATCATGAGCGTGAGCCCATCGAAGTCGACGGGCTTCCAGGGATCACCCCACGTCAGAAACTCGAGGCCCTGTTCGTTGCGCGCCCGATAGACCATGACGGCACGCCCTGTCTTCATGTTCTCGGTGACGATATCCCACAGGCGTTCACGAACCCGTGCGGACAGTGTCCCTACGAATACTCCCGGGGAGATTTCCATCAACCACCGAGTCACGTGCCCTCGCAAACCCTCAGGGACGGCAGACAGCACGAGGACGATCACCAGTATCCACTCTCCTCGTACGCCACGCCCGCAGCAACAGTACCCTCGCGGTCATCCCACAGTCGCAAGTCGTCGACGATCAGGTCCTCATCCTCAACGTCCAAGGCACCTGACACCGACAGCAACCCCTTGATGTCTGCAACACACCGCTCGAGCAAATGAAATTCCCGTACGGCATCGCGAACGGCCTTGCGAGCGGCACTGCCCACGGCCTCGTCAGTCGGAGAAGCCGCGATATCAAAAGCGATCGGAATCGTGAGGTCGGCCTTGTACAGGTCCGCAATGTCGTACACAAATGACCGATAGTTGCCGTTGTGCACAAACCCCAGCCCGGGGCTGCATCCCAGCGCGACGATGACCGCGTGGACGATCCCGTAGATCGCCGAATTCGCAGCCGACAGCGCCTGGTTCACAACCGAACCATCCTCATAGTTCTCGGGATCGTACTCGCGTCGGTCCCAGGGCACCCCCGTGCGCTGCGAGTGCTCACGATACAAGCGACGGACCCGAGCACCCTCGCGCCCCCTCAACTGCTGAAGACTCAACTTCGACACGTCCTCGCCGGCGAAGCGCATCAAGTACATGTTGCGCGCGACAGTCAACCGCATCGATGGATCACTCACCGCGCGAGCCTGCGCCTCCAGCAGCCTCGAGGAACGCGAGGGCGGCGAGCCGTGAGCGTAGTACCTCACCCCATTCTCACCAACCCACACGATGGTCGACCCGCTCTCCGAGAGGACAGACACCGCCGAGTGAGTGATCCGAACCCCGGGTCCCAGCAGCAGCACCGACAGCGCCGCCGCTGGGACGTGGGCGATTCCGTGACCATCAGCCACAGTGATCGCGTTCGAGTCGCGATTGATCGTGCACCGCTCGACGTAGAGGAACGTCAACCGGTCCCGAACACGCACCAGGTCTTTCGGGTCTGGCGGCTTCGCCCCGGGGATCGGTCTCATGGTCGAGCCAAGGTCATCAAGCCGCAGCCGTAGGCTTTGCCTCGGCCGATTCCGTGGGTGAGGACTCGACGTAGGGCCTCGGGGTCCGTCACCTCAAGGACACCCTGGAAGGTAGCGACCCCGAGGGTCACGCGACGCTCCCCGCGCTTAAACTCAGCGATACTGCGTTCAACGCCGTTAATCAGCAGATTCGCCCCGTCGACGCGTTGCCCGTCGCTGTCCTCGAGAACCGGCAGGTCACCACCACGCTCAGCGGAGGTGAGCACCCTGAATCCGCACTTCTCAGCGCGTTCAAGGACCCACTGCGTCTGCTGATCCTGCGTGACGTGTGCGAGAACCTTCTTGCATCCCCGCGCATTGACCTGGCTGCCCTCCCGGAACGTCGGATTGACGCACAGGCGGAAACCCCACCTCTGTCCAGCCGACAGCCCCTCAAGGAAGTCACTCATGTCGCGGATAACGACCCCACCCTCGGTCGCGTAGCCGGCCTCCTCGACGATATGCGAGGGATCCGGAGCAACCGGGCTCGAAATGTAGAGCGCGCACGAAGGGCTCCCCTGACGAGGGCCAGCTCCTCGAACGGCCGGCGGACGGTCCAGCCGCCAGAGAACCCGGGGAGCGCCGGAAACATCCAGCACGCCCGGAGGGAAGCAATTCAGTACAGCCGCGTGCAGCATCTGCCGGCTGCGCATGAGCTGCTTCGCCCCACGACGGTGCGGGTTGAGGTAGATGCGTGTCAGATACATCAGAGCACCTCCATCGGATCATGCACGAGGCCGGGGTGGGCCTGCGGCTTCGTCTCCACGTACTGCGGATTCTCCAGGTCGATATAGGTCTCCTCGACGGTACGCAGTGTGTACTTGCGATTCTCCGAGTCGAAACTGAGCGGCATATCCTGAAGCGTCTGCTGGGCGACTTTCTCCACCTGAGGCGGAATAATCCCCAGATCCGCAACGACTCGCGTCCGAACGAAATGATCGTGACGCTGCTTCTTCTGGCAGTACGCCGAGGCCATCCACGGAGTTTCGCGCACAGCGTCCCAGGCGCTGCCCTCACAAACAGCGAGGCGCAACGGCAGGGTCGGAGGGCACGAGCGCCTACCGAGGTAGAGCGGAAATACCGGGCGAACGATTGCCTGCGCGAGCGCATCAATCATGTCGTCGGGCCCCTCGATGAAGGCTCCGAACGCAGCATCCGCCCGGTAGAAACGGTGAGAGAGAGGCATCGACGTATCGCCCCTGTGCGCCGTGTGGAAGTCGTGGAGCAACTGCCCCGGTTGATCAACTCGGACGGCGATGCTCAGCTCAACCAGGTCCTCGATGGGATCACTGCGCCTGCGCCCCTGTGCCGCACCGAGCAGACCGACCAGCGCGCTTTTCGTGGGAAAAGCCTCCGTCGACCTGCGCGTAAATCGGCTGTCCACGCCCCACGATTGCATGGGACCCGCCAGCCTCAAGACGAGCACCGCACTCATCGCGTGCCTCGCACCGCTTCCGCTGCGGTTTCGCCGAGGGACGCCAGGCGCACCTGCTTGCCGAGCTCCGAGAAACTCTCGCCACGAGGCGTCGTCCACGACACGAGAGACTCAACAGCCTCCAGACCAGTCAGATCGCGGAGTCGTGCCTCGAACTCCACGAAGCGCTTAATGGCTGGCTCTGCGAAGCCGCGCTGACCCGCGACAATCGGCTCCTCGAAAGCGCCACTCATATTGATCGGCTGGTCATCACGAACCTGAACCAGAACAGCATCCGGCAGCGTGCGGTTCGCGAAAGTCGTCACCTTTCCGGTCGGCATCGAGCGGACGAAGCTATCCACGAAGAGCTCGACGGCGCGATCCGCAACCGCATCGTCGCCTAGGTTTTCACGCAGCAGGTCGACGTTGATCGTCGCGTAGCGGTACACCGTCGCGGACGCGAACTCGATCGTGCCGATCATTCCCGCACCCTCGTCGGCCTCGTCGTTGCGCTTCTTCTCGTCATCAACGGCCGTGTAGTAGTCGTACTCGTGCTCGACCGCGCCGACTCCAATCGCGTGGGCAACCTGGCATGCGGCATCGACGTTCAGCGCATTCGGCTCGGCCACCATGCGCCCGAACAGAGCAATATCGATCGAGTGATCCGTATCCACGAGGCTGCGCGGCTTCAATTCCTTGAATGCTGCCGCAGGATCATCCTCTCGAGCGACTGAGATCAACGCATCTGCGACATGCTCGATCTGCTTGGCTGACAGGAACACGAGGAATCCAGATTCCTTCAACTCCTTGTCACTCTTATTTCCACGCGGCTCAGCAAGCTTGAAACCGATGGCCTTCAGCCCCATCTCGGCGAGCTCGATCGATTCGGCCTCCAGGTCGGGACGCTTCTCGGTGATCGTTCGTGCGACCAGCTCGACGATCTTCTTCGTACGCACACCGTAGTTTCCGTCGGCAATCTTGCCCTCAAAGTCCTGACGCGTCGCACGCTTGATGGCCTGCGACGAAATGCGCATACGCTGGACTCCACCGAAGGTCGCACTCTTGGGCGCGCCGGTGTCGTCCCTGTTCGGGTTCGAGGGAGGGAGGGTCTGCAGGACGTGGATATCAACGAAGACGGACATTATCTTTCCTTTCACAAATGAAGCGATTGAGTAGAATGCCCCGACGTCATTCGTCGGAGGCAGGATCGGTGTGGACGGTTTCAATGGAACGAGCGAACTGCCGCCCCCAGTTGCGCATGACGGACGTGCGGTGACGCGGATCCTGCCACGTGAAGAGGTCGGCTGCCAGCTGCGCGTAATCGCAGGGAATCTCGGCGGCTTCGAGCTGAGAGATGAGCGAACGTAGATGCACGAGAAGTCCCTCAAACGTGGGCGCTTGAACGGCCGCAGAAAAACGCCGATAGATCGGAGTCTCCTCGGCACGCTTGTCACCGCTCTGCCCCTCGGCCACGACTCGGACCGCGGACGCGAAACTGCGCGGACGGTCCGACGTGTCGTGCATGGGTCTCGTGTTCGATCCCTGGTGGAGGGCCCAGAGAGTGAGCGCCCCGTGGACGGCCCTCTCGCCTCGGGTTGGCTCGTCGCCCAGATAGCCTGGGCGATCATCGAGCGTCAGGTCCCACAGCTCGGGCACCGACCCCGCCTCCCGCGAAAGAGCTCCGCGCAGCTGCGCGCGAAGGGCTCGAGCCGAAGGAGTCTCCTTCCAGAGCCGATTCGCGATCAAGCCGCCGACGCGTCCGTACACTGCGCGCCGTGTCGACAAACCTTTCGCAGCGCCATCCGGAGGGGTCTCCGGAGCAGCATCATTGCTGGTCATTTCGTTCCTTCCTGATTGGTGTTGTGCACCGGGAGACGCTTGTTGAGCGCCGACCGGAAGTAGTTTTCGGCGATACCGACGTTCATGTATCCATTGCCGACTTTTCGGCCGATGATTGCCGACGATGAGGCGCCCCTGACGAGTTCGGTCTGGATATCCGTAGCGTGCTGACGCAACGTACGCTCCCACCGCCGCCCGACATCCCGTGCGCCTTCGCGCCCATCGACCTGGGTCAGCCAGGCCCTGAAATCGTTGTCGACAGCGGAGAAGAAGAGCTCCTTAGCGCGGTCTCGAGCACCATCACCGGCACCGTCTCCGCTCTCGCCGGCGGCGCGCGCGAGGTTCGCCGCAAGAGTTCCCACGTCCCTGGCGACATCTTCTGTCAGGCGAACCTGCCGGTCGATCTCGGCGGACAGATCCTCGCGTTCGACTCGCATGACGGCAACCGACAACGTCAGCTCGTCCGAGTAAATATCCTCGAACGTCGATTCTTGCGGACCGTAGGTGACGCCAACAGCCTGAATCCGCATCACCCTGGGATAGCTGGTCTGGATCGAGGCATTGTCGAGCTGGTAGTGGAAGGACAGCGTCGCGGAGGGGAGGAACTCCCGCTTGGGCTGCTTGTCCACACCCTGCACAGTTGTCACGGTGGGAAGGGTTCCGGGAAGGTTACGCCAGAGAGCGCGGCCCGCCTCGAATTTACGAGGCATGTAGACGTCGGTCTTAAACTTCTTGGATTGCGGGGTTGAGTACCTCCACAGGCTCTGCGGTTCATAGAGCCGCATTTCCTGCGGGGCGAGTTTGTCGCCCTGTGCCAAGACAACGCCCGTTACTCCGGACGAGTCACCAACCAGCCTGATGCGACGCGAGTGCCAGGTGAGAAGTCGAGGGATGCTCAGCTCCCTGGGAGTACCTGCGGGGTCGAGGAGTGAGTAGTCGCCACGAACCGAGGTTTCCGCTTCTGAGACTTCCCAGCTGCACGCTCCCCACTCGGTCGAAGTATCAACGCCGCGCAACGCGGCCGTGGACGCGGGAATCAGGTTCAGGACGAGCGTCTCGTCGAGGTCCTGGCCTTTGAGCCACACAAGTCCGAGGTGCCCACACCACGCTGGGCCAATGGGATAGCCTTTCCCTCCCTTGACCTGAGAATCACCGACTGCTCCTGAACGGATGCCAGAGGGGTCATAGGCCTGTGCGTGAACGAGCCAGCGTGCAGCGTCTGATGGAGAAAGCTGTGCTACCCCAGAACCTTGTCGCGTCGAGAAAAGTCGTTTCTCCTCTTTCGGCACACAAGCTACAACTGCATCTAGCGTTTTTTCCTCATCTTTCTCCGTGCGCAGATCCGCCACCTGCATGAACGGGAAGTGACCACCGAACAGGTAGAAACGATCCCTCCACCGTTCGAGGTACTCGATCATCTGTTCTGTTGGAGCTCCGTCGTCCCACTGCCTTGCCCAGTCGCGAGTATCGCGCGGAGTGGCCACACGATACGCGATTGCCAGGATCAGTCGCTGAATTGCGATGCTCTGCGTGGGTAGCTCGCACGCTAGGTCCGCGATGTCGGTCGTGCGCCGGAGTAGCTCCAGCAGGCCGACATCAGTGATGGTCCCATCGACGAGCCGTACGGGTATCCACGGCTCGTCGAGTAGGTTGTACTCAGGGTTCTTCATTGACCCTGCACCTCCATTCCTCTTTCTGTGGAGTATGTGAATGTGTGTCCGCACAGGTCGCGCGTGAGGCGCTCCCCGTCGGAAGTTTTGTACATCGCGAGGATCAGTTCTCCCGCCAGGAACGGGTGCTCGCGACACACCCATTCCGTCGTGATGGGATCATCCCAGATGGCACCTGCAACTGCGTCCACCGCCTCGTCGATGCTCTGCCCGCGAGCGCGCAACGCCCACGGTGGCAGGGAGACGCTCCACGAGCAGATGTCGGCGATACGCCCTCGAGCGTTGTATTCGCCGACTGCGAGAGGCGTGTCGTCGTCTAGCACCCCACTGATTGGAGGAGCCACTGGCACATTGCCCAGCTCGGGATCGAGGGCGACGATGAGGACGGGGATCTGGTCTTCCCCGTCGCGCACAGCGGCGCGAGCAACTGCGACTCCCGGTCCCTTTGATTCGTCACCGGTCGCGGCATTGCCGAGGAACTTCTCTTCGAGTTCGAGGGCCTGCCACGAGGGCGTATTTGCTTCGCCGAGGCACCAGGTTGCCGCTTTTGCTTGTGCTTGGGCGCGTGCTTTGTTGCGCTCTTCCAACGCGGCATCGAGGGCTTCGTGCCACTGCGCGGGACCGACCGGCACATCATCGGCATACGCCAGAGTCGTCAATTCCGCGTAGTCCAGCGGTTCACGGACGAGTATTTCGCCGCGATCAGCGACAATCCCCAGGGTCCGCAGGACGGAGTAGCGCGCGTACACGTAGTCGGTTCCGCGTGAGTACGCCCAGGGAGAGGGAGTTGCATCTTCGACGATCAGGAGGCACCTGGCGTCGCGCAGGCCGCGTGGGCGTTCGGCTCTGTCGTGCCGATGGAGCCGCCCGATACGCTGGAGCACGAGGTCCATGGGCGCGGGGTCTGTGAGCATGAGATCGAAGTCGACGTCGAGGCTTTGCTCGATCACCTGGGTTGCCACGACGACGTGCCTGACGGGACGCTGCTGACTATCTTTCCCGAAAAGTTCGAGCATCCGGCGATCGCGGGCGGCACGTTCGGAGGCCAGGAAACGCGAGTGCAGCAGCGTCGACTGCTCACGGCCAAAAACGGATCTCACGGCCTCGTATGTTTCCTGAGCCTCGCGGACCGTATTGCGGATGACGACTGCGCATCCACCGTCGGCGAGCTCGCGGTCCAGAAGCTCCGCGAGCTCCTGCGGCGAGCCGATCGAGGTCGGGATGATCCGTTTGGGGACCTCAGCCTCGCCGACAATTCCATGAACGCGCACGCCTGTAGCGGACACCGTCGAAATTGCCGGATAGCCGATCATGCCATCGACCGACTCAGCGCTCACGCCCGACGAACCACGGCCTCGACGATAGGCGTTGAGGAGAGCGAGACGGCGCGCGGGCGGCAGGGTCGCCGACAGCAGAACAACGGGGATCCCGTACATACCAAGCCACGTGAGCGCGGCCTCCAGGTACGTCTCCATGTATTCGTCGGCAGCGTGCACCTCGTCGATGACGACGACCTTGCCCATCAGCCCGAGGTGACGCACCAGCACGTGGCGCGACTTCAGGGCTGCGAGCAGCACCTGGTCGATTGTACCGACCACGACGGGCGACAGCGTCGAGCGCCAGCGCTGGCCCATCCACCGGCTCGCGTGAAGGCCGAGGTCCTCCTCGTCGTCATGCACTTCGAGGGGACTTTTGCCGCGCTCGAGGAGCTTCGCGAAGGACTCGTTGAGGCTATTTTTCCCGTGCGCGAGCTGGATGCCGAGCTTCTGTGGCTCATCGCCCAGAATACTTGTCAGCCAGGCGGTGACGCGCTCGAACATCGCGTTCGTTGTGGCCTGAGTGGGTAGCGCGACAAACACTCCCTGTAGCCCCCGAGCGCGCATTAGAACCTCAGCGGCCGCGAAGGCCAGCTCGGTCTTCCCAGACCCCGGCGGCGCCTCGACAATCATGAGGTCCGGATCCTCGCGCGTCGCAATCTCGACGGCGGCGCGCTGAGCCTCGGTCGGACGGTACGAGGCCGGCCACCCAAAACGGTGACGGTAGAAGTCTGCGGCCTCACCGGTGTGAGTTGCAGGAATACGCAGAGGGGACGGAAAGGCCGCTCGCTTCCATGCGCGCCCGACGCGATCACGCTGCTGGTCCGCGGTGAGCTCGGAGTATCCATCAATTGACAGCTTCCCAGCTTCATCGACTGGTCGGGGCCGAAGCGGGAAATAATCCTCGTTGGAAGCGAGCCAGTCCGCGATCACGAGGGCCGAGGCATAGGCGGAAGCCACCGCAATGGGCAGCTCGGGCAGGGCGGTGCCAGGTGCGATGAGCGGGAAACCGCTACGCGCCGCCATCCATCGCAGAATTTCCGAGCGCGCCTGACCCCAACGGGGATCATCCTCGCGCGATCCTTCTTGTGTCCTATACTGCTGTCGTGCAACGTACACGGCACCCGCGTCCGGGTATCGACCATGGTGGACACCAACGAGAATCGCCCACTGGAGAGCACGGGATCCATCACCGCCACCCGCAGCTATTTCCTCCTGAAGCGCGAACTGACTGACGAGGCCATGGGGAAGGAAGGAACGTTCAGCGTAATCGGCTTTGCGCATGACGACCAGCCCCGTGCTGCGGATCAGCTGAGCCAGATCTTGACGCTGACACGCGAACTGAGGGCTCACTTTGCCCGCGTCGTGCACTCCTGCAAGGAACACAAACGAGGCCCGTGCCTTGGCGCGATCTCCTCCCCAGACCGAGGCCATGAGCCTGCGATGATGCTCGCTCAGGTAGTCGTCGAAGAGGAGCCCCGCAACGTCAGCGGCATCCATCAGGTGCTGGACGACGGACAGCCAGCTGCCAGAGTCTCCACTCTTCGCCCAGAAGCTCCTGGCCAATGCGGAGAGATCAGCAGCGCTGAGGCCGGGCTGGGCGGCAGGGAAAACTGGGGGTTCCGCAGTTGCTGGCGTCGTCAGCGAAACTCTCTGCTTGTCTTTTCGGGCCATTTCCTCTTCCTTGAGTCGAAATCATCCTCTGAGCACGGCATGCGCGCTAGCATGAGCTCATGCGGTTACTCTGAAAATGTTGAGCCCGACAGCACCAGCGGCGCTGTCATCACCCCCTCAGAGGTAATGCAGTAACCATAACAGAAGAATTTTACTTATGCAATACACGTTCCCAATATTGCAGAATAGACTTCATTCACCCGCCCTCAGAGAGAAGAATCCCCGCTTTCGCGGGGAATACGTCCTCCTGATGCACTACACGGGATCATCCCCTGCTGGGGAACACCGCGACCGTGGTCGCGTCGAGCGCTCGCAGGACCTCACAAACGTATCACCCCACCCACTCCCGCGCGCCATTGCGACACGAGGGGCGCGATCCTGAAACAATGGGGGCATGTCGAATGACCCGCGTGAAAACCTGCACGGTTCGGAAGGCCAGGAGCTGGCCGATATGACGGCCGCCACCCAGCAAGCTGGCGAGCAAACCGCCCAGCAAGCTGGCGCTGAGCAAGCCTCGCAGACGCCCGCCCAGTCGATGGCGGACGCGCTGTCCGAGCTGGCCACCCCGTCGTTCGAGGAGACGCTTGGCGCCCTCGACGAGGTCGGCGCACCCTCCGAGCAGGAAGCAGCGGCCACCCTCGCCGAGGACGGCGCACTGGACCCGCAGGAAACCCTCGTGTCCGACGCCCCCATCCTCCCGACCGACACGACCGAGGCAACCCCCGCCTCGTTCACCACCAACGCACCCCAGCAGAGCGCGCCCCAGCAGAGCGCCCAGGAGCTCACGCCGACCAACAGCGCCACCACAGACAACAGCGCAGCAACGAACGCCAACAACGCCGTCGCCGCCCCCGTGCACCTGCCCCCGGTTGAGCGACGCCCCTGGTACCGCTCGCGCCGTTCCTTCTGCGCGAAGGGCCGCGGCGGCCGCGTCCAGGTCGCCGGCCTGGGCCTGACCTACACGGACCATGTGACCGGCGCGGTCCTCCTCGCGGGCATCGACCTGGGCTTCCGCGCGCGCTCGCTGAGCGCGATCCTGGACCCGACGGGCCGCCGAGCCCGCGCCCTCTTCCTGATCCTCGCAGGCCTCGAGGAGCCGCAGGCCGGCCGCATCGTGGCCGCGCCTTCGCGCTCGCTGGCGGCACGCCTCGCGGGCCGCATCGGATCGGTCGCGCTGATCCGCGCGGACTCCCCGCTCGACGAATCCCTGACGATCCGCCAGAACATCCTGGCCCCCCTGTCCGCGACGGGTTCCGTCGCCGACTGGGATAACCTCGTGGGTGCCCTGCAGATCACGGGCCTGGCCCAGCGCGTCGAACTCCACCCCTCCGAGCTTTCCGAGTGGGAGCGCTTCAAGGCCCTCATCGCCCGCGCGATCGTCTCCGGCGCGGAGGTCTTCCTCGTCGAAGACCCGATCACCTTGCCCCCCGCCGCCCGCACGGAACTCGGCCCCCTCCTGCGCGCCCTTGCGGACGCAGGCTGCGCGGTCGTCCTCGCAACCCCGAACCCCGAGGTCGCCGCCGCCTCCGACCGCGCGATCCTGCTGACGAACGGTCGCGTTGCCCTCGACGCGCCCAGCCCCTCCGTCGCGCTCATCAACGCTTCCCTGGAGGCCAACCCCGAGGACCCGAAGGCCCTCCTCGGCCCGATCCCCTCGGCGCTGCCCTCCTCCTTCGACGAGGTCATCTCCCCCACCGGGTCCTCCTCGGCCCCCGCGTGGCACCCGCTGGGCACCGACGAGGCCGGGGCACAGAGCGCGAACGCGCAGCAGGCTTCCGCGCCCGAGGAAGCCCCCACGACTGGGACGGCCGACCCCGCCGAGGCTGCCCTCGACGCGGCGACCACGCGCGTGGCAGCAGCGCCCGCCCAAGCGACCCAAGCAAGCCAGGCAACGCAGGTGCCCCAGGCCTCGCCGGAGCCCCGCACCGAGACGGCGATGCGCGGCATCCCCGTCGTCGACACCGAGGATCCAGCCATGGCCGAGCCCGAGGTCTCCGACCTGGTCGTGCGCGCCCGCAAGATCCTCTCCGATCTGCCCGGTTCGATCGCCCCGCAGGAGTAACGGACCGGTCACTGCGAGCCGCCATTCTTCGTGAGACACTAGGCGTATCAGGCGAGGCCCGCCTCGCTCACCCGCACGCGCAGGAGCACCCATGACTCAGCCCACCCCCCAGCCCGGGCAGTACCCGCCGCCGCCCGCCGACACCGCACAGGCCGCAGGCGAGGCCCGCCCCAGCATCGGCGCCCTCTTCGCGTCCGTGACGGGGCAGCTCTCCGCGATCATTCGCGGCGAGATCGAGCTGAACAAGGCGAAGCTGCGCACCTTCGTAGCCAAGAGCGGTAAGGGCATCGCCCTCCTCCTGGTCGCCGCGGTTTTCGCGCTCTACCTGCTCGGCTGGACGCTGCACACCGCCGAGATCGCGCTCGCGCTCGTCCTGCCCGCGTGGGCGGCATCGCTCATCATCGTCGGCGTCCTCCTCCTGATCGTCCTGATCCTCGCCCTGCTCGGCGCCCGCTCCCTCAAGAGCGCGCAGGAGCACCGCCCGGACCCTGCCGCATCGGTCGCCGCCACCAAGGAAGCCATCGAGAAGGGACTGGGCAAGTGAGCACCAACCTCGATCCGCGCAACGTGACCGTCGGCGAGTCCGCCCCCGCATCCACCTCCCCGGAACCGCGCACGGAAGCCCAGATCGCGGCCGACCTCGAACGTCAGCGCGCCGAACTGGCCGCCACGATCGACCAGCTGTACGCGCGCGTCCAGCCCGCCGCCCTCGCCCAGGAGGCGAAGGACGAGGCCAGCGCCCGTTTCGCTTCCTTCAAGGAGTCCGCGTCACTGACCCTGCAGGACGCGGTCGGCGGCAACGCCGAGGCCCTGAAGAAGGTCGGCATCGTCGCCCTGTCCGCGATCGGCACCATCGGCGTGATCGTCCTGCTGGCGACCCGCTCGTCGCGTCGGTCGCGTCGCGAGGCCCGCCGCGCAGCCCGCGAGGCCGCCGCGCACACGCTCGCAGCCCTCAAGTCCGACGTGACTGAGGCACTGTAAGCACCAACTGACGCAAACCGGCGTAACTCCGGCCACACCGGCCGCGGGTTGCGCCGGTTACATTTCCCCATTTTCGTGGGCTTTCGCGGGCCGAGTGCCGCTCAGCTGAGCGCGCAAAACACGATCCAAGGTGAGGTCAAGGCCCGTCATTAGCTATGATGGTCCCACGAAACATTTTGAACACCCAGGGAACCGCTCCACGCGGACCCGAACGACGCGGAGGGGGTCGACGCCATGGGGCGCGGCCGTCAAAAGGCTAAGCAGATGAAAGTCGCTCGGAAGCTGAAGTATTTCAGCCCCGACACCGACCTAAACGCACTCCAGCGCGAGCTGGCGGATGAGGACTCGTACCTGGCACACGTGCCGACGGACGAGCCCGAAGAGGACGATGCGATCGACGACGACCTCTACTCGAAATACGCCGACTTCGCCGAGATTCCCGCAGAAGACGACGACATCGACCCGAAGCAGCTCGATGAGTCCTTCTGGACGGGTGGATCCTCCACTAAGTAACGGCTCAGCCACACGGCGGACCGAGGACCGGTCCGCCGCTTTGGCGTGCCCAATCCACTCTTCCTGACGCGCCCGCGCGCACTCGTACAAAAGCACACGCATGCGGAGAGGGGTCGAGGCCCGCAGGCCTCGAACCCTCTCACGTACTCAGAGCAGGCGCACCGCTCAGGTCCGCTCAGGTCCGCTCAGGTCCGCTCAGCGCCGCTCAGCCCACGCGGTACTCGCCGTGCAGCAGCACGGCGCCCGCCTGGACGCCCTTCGTGCCGGAGATGAGGCGCACGCCCGAGGAATCAGTACTCAGGTCGGACACCGATCCGAAACCATCCACCGTGCCATCGGCGCCGGCTGACGTGACGGAGCCGAGGACCCACGCGGCCACCCCGTCCTCGTTGATAGCGGCCAGGACCTCGGTGGCGACAGACGCGGAGACGACGGCGACCATGCCGACGCCCAGGTTCAGGGAGTCTTCCATGCCGACCCAGGTGACGTCGCCGCCGCGGCGCACCCAGTCGAACACGGCGGGCACGGTCCACGTAGAGCGGTCGACGGTGGCGATGGCGCCCTGGGGCAGGACGCGCGACAGGTTCGCGGCCAGGCCGCCGCCGGTCACGTGCGAGTAGGCGTGAATCCCCTCGACGCCGAAGCGCTCGACCAGGTCCAGGCACAGGCGCGTGTACAGGCGGGTGGGCTCGAGGAGCTCCTCGCCGAGGGTGCGGCCGAACTCGGCCACGTGGGACTCCAGCGAGGCGCCGACGCGGGAGACAACGGAGCGCACCAGCGAGTAGCCGTTGGAGTGCAGGCCCGAGGAGGCCATGGCGATGACGACGTCGCCGCCCGTCACGCGCTCGGGACCCAGCAGCTTGGAGGCGTCCACGACGCCGGTCGCCGCGCCCGCGATGTCGTAGTCGTCGGGCTCCATGACGCCCGGGTGCTCGGCGGTCTCGCCGCCGATGAGGGGCGTGCCCGTGGCCTCGCAGGCCCGCGCGATGCCGGTGACGATGGAGGCGATGCGCTCGGGGACCACGTGCCCGCAGGCGATGTAGTCGGTCATGAGGACCGGGCGCGCGCCGATCACGACGATGTCGTCGACAACCATGCCGACCAGGTCCTGGCCGATCGTGTCGTGCACGTCCAGCGCCTGCGCGATCGCGATCTTCGTGCCCACGCCGTCCGTGGAGGTCGCGAGCAGCGGCTTCTCCATGCCCAGCAGGGCCGATGCATCGACCATGCCGGCGAATCCGCCGGTCGCGCCCAGGACGGTGGAGTCGTGGGTGGCGGCCACCGCGCTCTTCATCAGTTCGACGGCGCGGTCGCCCGCAGCGGTGTCGACGCCAGCGGTCGCGTAGTCCAGGGGGGTGTCGGTCATGGGTGGTGCCTTTCGCAGGTGGCGCTCGACGAGGCCGTGTCTGGGTGGTCGGGTTGAGAACGACGCCCGCGGCGCAGGGGTTGCGTCGCGGGCGTGGAGGTTAGCAGGGGGTGGCTTCGGGGGTTCCGGGCACGGGCGTCCCGGCGGGGATCGTCTCGGGGTATTCGCCCGTGAAGCAGCCGATGCACAGGGACGTGCCCTGTCCGGTGGCCGCGACCATGCCGTCGATCGACAGGTAGGCCAGGGAGTCGGCACCGATCGAGTCGCGGACCTGTTCGACGCTCATGGACGAGGCGATGAGCTCGGCGCGCGTCGGGAAATCGATACCGAAGAAGCACGGCCACGCAACCGGCGGCGAGGAGATGCGCACGTGCACCTCGGCGGCCCCGGCCTCGCGCAGCATCTTGACGAGCGCGCGCTGCGTGTTACCGCGCACGATCGAGTCGTCGATGACGACCAGGCGCTTGCCTTCGATGACCTCGCGCAGGGGGTTGAGCTTCAGGCGGATACCCAGCTGACGCAGCGACTGCGTCGGCTGGATGAAGGTGCGGCCCACGTACGCGTTCTTCACGAGGCCCTGGGCGAAGGGGATCCCGGACTCCTGCGCGTAGCCGATCGCGGCGGGCGTGCCCGAGTCGGGCGTGGGGATCACCAGGTCCGCCTCGATGGGGTTCTCGCGCGCCAGGGCAGCGCCCATCTCGTGGCGCGCGGCGACGATGCGGCGCCCGCCGATCGTCGTGTCGGGGCGGGCCAGGTACACGTACTCGAAGACGCAGGTGTTGGAGCGGCGCACGGCGAAGCGGCGCGAGTGCACGCCCGACGCGTCGATCGAGATGAGCTCGCCGGGTTCGACCTCGCGCACGACGGTCGCGCCGCACAGGTCGAGGGCGGCGGTCTCGGAGGCGACGACCCAGCCGGAGGCCAGGCGCCCGAGCACGAGCGGGCGGTAGCCGTGCGGGTCGCGCGCGGCGTACAGCGTGTTCTCGTCCATGAAGACCAGGGAGAACGCGCCCTTAATGCGCGGCAGGACCTTCAGGGCGGCGCCGACGAGGGGCGCGGGCTCGAGGTCGTCAGTAACCGACGAGGCCGGGGCGACCTCGTCCCCATCAGTCTCGGAAGGCGTCACGGACGGGGACGCGATGAAGGGGGTCGGCCCGGGAATGCGGTCGGCCATGCCCAAAAGCGCGGTCACGAGGGAGGTGTCGGTGGAGGCGCCGCGTTCGAAGTCCTCGCCGTCGTCGGCGATCTCGACGGCCAGCTCGCGCAGCTCGACCGTGTTGGTGAGGTTGCCGTTGTGGGCCAGGGCGAGCGTGCCCATGGGGGTGGGGCCCAGCGTCGGCTGGGCGTTGCGCCACACGTCCGCGCCGGTCGTCGCGTAGCGGACGTGGCCCAGCGCGATGTGGCCGCGCAGGCCCTGCAGGGACTGCTCGGAGAACACCTGCGAGACGAGGCCCTGATCCTTATACACGAGGATCTGTTTGCCATTCGATGTCGCAATACCGGCGCTCTGTTGGCCGCGGTGTTGCAAAGCGTAGAGGGAGAAGTAGGTCAGACGGGAAACGTCCTCGCCCGGGGCCCATACTCCGAAGACCCCGCAGTGATCGTGCGGGTGATCGTCTCCGAAGAGTTCCTGGTCGGACAGTGTCATGTCTGGCTGCGAGACGGGAAGCACGCTCTCACTCTCGCACATTTTTTTGCACTTCGTGGCACGTATCCACGTTATGGCGGGCACACGAGGGCCCGGCAGACACAGCACGCAGCGCGTAATTGCGCACGCTTTGCCAGGCAGAATCGGTCTCCTCATGGTCGAGATGCCACAATGGAGTGCAGCAATCATGAGGAGGAAACGTGGCCAATCCGACGCTGAGCGCCATCATGTGGGGACTCGCCCTGCTGGTGAGCGCCCTGGCCGTCCTGTCGTTCGTGCGAGGCCTGACACACCTGTGGCGCACCGTCTGCGCGGGCACGCCGGACCCGGGGCGCCTGACCCCCGTGGGCAAGCGCCTCTGGGGCGTCATCTCCGCGGCCCTGACCCACCGCGAGTTCAAGGGGCGCCCGTGGATCAAGTGCGCCCACTGGCTCGTCATGGTCTCCTTCCCGATCTTGTTCCTCACCCTGGTCACGGGCTACGCCCAGCTGCGCGTCCAGACCTTCACACTGCCTCTCCTCGGACACTTCGCGCCGTGGGAGTGGCTGACCGAGGTCTTCGCGTGGGGTGGCCTGGCCGGCATCATCCTCCTGATGGTCGTGCGCCAGCGCGCCGGGCGCGGCACGGCCGCGGAGGCGGCCCTGTCCAACGACGATCCCGACGGCGCTGCCGCCGCGGCCGACCCCGACGGCACCCCGCCCTCGTCCCTGGCCACACCCCACCCGCGCGACTCCTCCCCGCGCGGCCTGGCCTCCCGTTTCCTGGGTTCGACCCGCTGGCAGGCGCTCTTCGTCGAGTGGGTCATCCTCATCGTGTGCGCGTGCGTCGTGGCCCTGCGCGGCCTCGAATACGCGCTGTTCAGCCTCACGCCGGGCCTCGAGGACCACGCGACCGCCCTGCACTTCCCCCTCACCGCCTGGCTGGGCACGCTCTTCGCGGCCGCTGCCTCCTCCTCGGCCACCTCGCTGGCGAACGCGATCGTGGCGGTCAGCGCCCTCAAGGTCCTCACCTCCATGACCTGGCTGACGGTCGTCGGCATCCAGACCGGCATGGGCGTCGCCTGGCACCGCTTCGTCGCGATCCTCAACCTGTACACGCGCCGGGGCGCCGACGGCACGAAAGCCCTGGGACCGGCCGACCACATGCTCATCGACGGCAAGCCCGTGACCAGCGAGGACGACTTCGACGACCTCCCCGAGGACACCGTCCTCGGCGTGGGCACGATCGACGACTTCTCATGGAAGGCCCGCCTGGACCTGTACTCGTGCACCGAGTGCGGTCGCTGCCAGGAGCTGTGCCCCGCGTGGAACACCCAAAAACCCCTCTCCCCCAAGCTCCTCATCATGGGCCTACGCGACCACATGGAGTCCGCCTCCAACGTGCAGATCGTCGAGCAGGAGGAGGGCCACCAGAAGCTGGGCGATGGGCAGGTCCTCCTCGACAAGGGAGTTCCGGCCTCGCCGCACTCCTTCGACCTGGTCTCCGCCCTGTCCCTGTCGGGCGCGACCGGCCCCGAGGGCGTCTCCGCAGTGACCGCTCCCCTGGTCCCCGAGGTCGTCTCCGAGGAAGTCCTGTGGGACTGCACAAACTGCGGCGCCTGCGTCGAACAGTGCCCCGTCGACATCGAGCACATCGACCACATCCTCGACCTGCGCCGCCACCAGGTCCTCATGGAAGGTGCGTTCCCCCGCGAGCTGGGCCGCGCGTTCCGCGGCATGGAATCCAAGGCGAACCCCTACAACCAGCCCGCCCGCAAGCGCATGGAGTGGGCGAAGAAGCTGGACTTCGACATCCCCGTCGTCGGCGAGGACATCGAGGACGCCTCCGAGGTTGACTACCTGTTCTGGGTGGGCTGCGCGGGTGCCTACGACGACACGGCGAAAAAGACCAGCGCCGCCATCGCCGAGCTGCTGCACACCGCGGGCGTGTCCTTCGCGGTCCTCGGCTCGGGCGAGTCCTGCACGGGCGATCCAGCCCGCCGCGCCGGCAACGAGGCGCTCTTCCAGATGCTGGCCGCCCAGGCCATCGACACGCTCACGGAAGCCAAGCCGCGCAAGATCGTCGTCTCCTGCGCGCACTGTTTCAACACGATCGCGGGCGAGTACCCGGAGCTGGGCGGTTCCTTCGACGTCGTCCACCACACGCAGCTCCTCAACCGCCTCGTGCGCGACGGCCTGCTCACGCCGGTCGCGCCGTCGGCCTCCGCTGATTCCGCCGCCTCCACGGGTGCGGACGCCACGGACGAGGCCGGGGCAGCCTCCGCAGGCAACGCTCCCTCGGTCGGCACGCCCCTGAAGGTCACCTACCACGACGCCTGTTTCCTGGGACGCCACAACCGCATCTACGAACCCCCACGCGAGCTCGTAGGCTCCCTGCCGAACGTGGAGCTCCTCGAGATGCCGCGCAACCGCGACCGCGCGATGTGCTGCGGCGCGGGCGGCGCGCACGCCTGGTTCGAGGAGACGCGCGGGACCCGTATCGCCGACGCTCGCATCGTCGAGGCCGCCTCCACGGGTGCGGACGTCGTCGCGACGGCCTGCCCGTTCTGTTCCCAGATGCTCGGCTCCGCCTCGGGCACGTCCGCCGGTTTCGTCTCGGCCGACGCCGACCAGGGTACCGCGAATAACGATGCCGCCACGGCTACTTCCGGCCAGAAGCTCCCCGAGGTGCGCGACGTGGCCGTCATGCTGCTCGAATCCGTCAAGCGCGGGCAGTAGGGACGGCTATTCCTCGTCCTCCGGGGAGATTTCCTCAAGGCCAACGAGGAAGCCATCCTCGTCGACGACGTTGCCGCCCACGAGGGTCGCGATCATGCCGGCCGCCTTCTCGACGTCCTGCGTGGAACGCAGGCGTTCGAGGCGCGCGGTGCGGCTCATCGCCCCCGCTCCGGGCGTCGGAGCGGACGTGGGCAGCCAGCGCACCTGATATTCGATGATGGCCCCGGCCGTCCACGGCTCCCAGCGCAGGACGCGCGGAGGCGTGGGTACGGCGTGGACCTCGATCATCATGTCGGAGCGGTGCCCGATAGGGCTCATGAGAGCGTACCCGTCGACGACCTGCGGCTGGTCGCGCTGGGCCTCGAGCTCCTCGCGAGCCTTCGCGATCTTCGAGGCGATGTCCTCGCGCACCGGGCCGAGCTCAGCCTTCAGCTTTTCGATCTGCGCGATCTGCGCGGGGGTGAGCGGCGGGGGCTTGGGGGCCTCGGGCGCGATGTCGCGCGCGTCCTTCATCTGTTCGAACCCGGCACGCTCACGCATCGCGGAGAGCAGGTCCTCCGGATTGATCCAGCGCGGCGAGTACACCGTCAGATTCACGGCCGAGTCGGCGTCGGGGATCATGACGTAGCCGCTGCCCGCGATGCGCAGGCCGCCAGCGAGGCGGCGGGCCATGCGGCGCAGCGCCTCGAGCACGCGATACTCCAAGCCCGTGGGCAGGCCGTCGGGGAAGGCCTTGTCCCACTCGCCCATGACGCCGTTATTCTGCTGGCGGGCGTGCGTCTGCGGGCAGCGCAGGACCCACGCGTTGGACAGCGAGGCCGGGGTACCCAGCGCTGCGCGCGTCGGCTGGTCGAGCGCCCACGGCCCCTCCAGCTCAGCCTCGGAGGACAGGCGGAGACGTCCCGGGGCAATCCAGCCGGCCTCGTCCCACATGGAAATCGCGAGCGCCTCCAGTTCGGCGGGATCTACCGCGTCGGAGACGAGGAAGAGATGATGGGCGCGCGCGTCCTCCAGCTCGATGACGCCGGCGGGTTCACTCACCTCGATGGCGGCGGCGATCGGGACGGCGGCCTCGGCGCTCGTGACCTCGCCGCCGGCGGCAATCTGGAAGGCCGCGTCCGTCGAGGTCATCGTCGCCAGCCCGACGTTCGTCTGGGTGAGCGGATTGTCCGTCGCGCTCATCGGCGTCGGATCCGCGAAGGAATGAGGGGTGGCCGCCATGCGTTCCTTGAGGGAACGCCTCACCGGCGAGGCCTGGGGGGCCTCGTCCCTGTTGGTGACCTGCTCGGCACGCGGAGTCATACCGGGCAGCGCGACGCCCTGAATGACACCCGTGCGCGTCGGGGAGGGCGCGACCGGGGGAATGCCGACCCCTGCCTCGCGGCTGCCGCTAGTCTGCGGGGCGGCGTGCGCCTGCGGGACTCCCATGACGGGCGTCGGCGCGGGCGGCTCCGGCAGAGGCGGCACCGGCAGATCCGCAGGCTCGGGAGCGGGAGGCTCGGGCAGGTCGGCGGGATCCGGCGCAGGCGGATAGCTCATCTCGCGAGCCGCGCGCTCTGCGCGCATGCGTTCACGCCTGGACGGCGGCGGAGGAGGAATGGCCGACATCGAGTGTCACCGTTCGATGCGCGTGCGCGTGAAACGCTCGTGGGTGCGCGACGGCGTCGGGCCGCGCTGACCCTGGTAGTGAGAGCCAAGACCCTGGGATCCGTAAGGATGCTCGGCCGGGGAGGACAGGTCGAAGAAGCACAGCTGCCCGATCTTCATACCGGGGTAGAGCAGGATCGGCATCGTCGCGGTGTTCGACAGCTCGAGGGTCACGTGACCGGAGAAACCGGGGTCAATGAAGCCCGCCGTCGAGTGGGTGAGCAGGCCGAGACGGCCGAGCGAGGACTTCCCCTCCAGGCGCGCCGCAATGTCATCGCCCAGGGTGACGAGCTCGTAGGTGGCACCCAGGACGAACTCGCCGGGGTGCAGGACGAAAGGCTGATCGGGGCCCACGTCCACCAGGTGGGTGAGGTCCGACTGATCCGCCGCAGGATCAATCACCGGGTAGCGGTGGTTATCGAAGAGGCGGAACAGGCGATCCAGGCGCACGTCAATGCTGGCCGGCTGAACCAAGTCGCGGTCCAGCGGGTCGAGCTGGATACGCCCGGAGTCCAGGGAGGCTTTGATGTCGCGGTCACTGAGCAGCATGACTCGATTGTCGCACACTCAGCGCCGCGACAACAGCCTCAGCGAATCACTGCAGGGGCTGTCCCTGCGCGTCGTAGGCGTAGGAGCCGGAGCGAGCCACGATCATGATGAACTCGATGAGCGCCCAGATGGCGGCGATGGGCGCACCGATCAAGGTGATCGTCAGAATCAGCTGAATGACGCCCTTAGCGGTGTAGCCCAGGTAGAAGTTGTGAATGCCCAGGGCACCCACGAAGAACGCCAGGAGCAGGGCGATAATCCACTGCTTGGGGGCGCCAACGACGGGCTGGCCGTACGCGGGCTGGGCGTAACCGGGCTGGCCGTACGCCTGCTGGCCTGCGGCGTAAGCGGCCTGCTCGTAGCCGGGCTGCGCACCATAGCCGGGCTGCGCACCATAGCCGGGCTGCGCACCTTCGGGTGCACCGTAGGGCGCCTGGTTCGCGGCGGACTCGGGGCCCGCCTGGGCGGAGGTTGCGTCGTAGGCGGTGCCGTAGGTGGTCGAGCCGGGCGTCGCGGTCGCCTCGTCGAAGGAGGGGGCCGAGGCCTGGGGGAAGGACGGCGCGTCGGGCGCGGGGACGGCGTCGGGGGCCGCAGCAGTATCGGGGGCGGCGTCGAATGCCGGAACCTCGGGGGCGGGAATCTCGCCGGCAGCGTCAACCGCGGGAGCGTCGGGAATCGAGAAGTCGGCCGAGGGAACCTCGGGGACGTTAACCTTCGCAGGATCCTCAGTGGAGAAGGGGGTGGCCTGCGGGTCGGGCGTCGTCATGGGTGAGCCTTTCGATTGTCGTGGGGGGCCGCGAACGGCCGTACTGACATAGCCTAGCGTGCTCACACCCTCGTGCGAGAGTCGCGTCCACCCCGAAACGCCCCTGATTGATCCCGGAGGCCACGAACCAGTGTCGTGGTTCCTCACCTCACAAACGATCACTCTCACCCTCGAGAGCACGCTCCGCCAATGAAAAAGCGTGGGGCCCGGCATCAAGCCGGGCCCCACGGGTAGTCTGACGCGCGCATCACGCGCGGAGCGCAGGTGCTCAGACGGTGGGAACGCCGTTGGAGTCCGTCGCGTAGATCCACTTGCCCATGAAGGCCATGATGGCGCACGCGAGGCCCGCGATGCCAACCACGAGGACAATCAGGTAGCCGATGCCAGCCAGGGCACCGCTATCCGACGTGCCACCGATCACCATGAGGACGTAGCCGAGAACCAGAGCGGCGACGCGAATCGCGCCAACCTTCATGTGGCCGAGGTAGAAGTCGCCGGCGGCGATACCGCCGAGGAGCAGGTTGAGCAGGCCAGCGACCATGCGGGACTTGCCCTGGACGGGAGCGTTGTAACCAGGCTGCTGAGGAGCGGACATGTTGTCTCCTATGTGTTGATGACCCCTGGGATAAGGGCGTTTTCTAAAAACACGGTCAGACTACCGAAGCATTTGCATTTTGTACAATATCCTCCCCATTTTATGTTACGGATCACAGGTTAATTACTTTCGTTCGTCGCAGTGCGACTTTCTTCCATAGACTGACTGGGTGTTCACAAATCCGACGGCTGAGGCCTCGCGATCACTCCTGATCGACCTGCCCCATTGGTTCGCCGCACATCAGCGCAACCTGCCCATGCGCGCAGCCGACGTCTCCGACTGGGGAACCCTCGTCTTTGAGATCATGAGCCAGCAGACCCCCATCTCGCGGGTCCAGCCGATCTGGCTTGAGTGGATGGAACGCTGGCCTACCCCCGCCGATCTCGCTGCCGCATCCTCGGCAGACATCATCGTCGCCTGGGCAAACCTCGGATACCCCTCCCGTGCCCTGCGCCTCAAGGCATGCGCGTCCGCGATCATCGAGAAGCACGACGGCGAGGTCCCGCTCACCATGAAGGAACTCACCCTCCTGCCGGGCGTCGGCACCTACACCGCATCCGCGCTGCTCGCCTTCCGCCACGGAATCCGCGTGCCCGTCCTGGACACGAACGTGCGTCGCGTGCTGGTCAGATTTCTCGACGGCCGAGAGTTCCCACCCCACTCGACGCCCTCGAAAGCGGAAACGACCCGCGCCGAAGCGCTCCTCCCAGAAAATGGGCGCGAGGCAGCCGACGTCAGTTTGTCGCTCATGGAATTCGGCGCCCTCGTGTGCACCCAGCTGAGTCCCTCGTGCGACGAGTGCGCGATACACGCGAATTGCGTGTGGGCCGCCGCGGGATACCCGAAGGACGAGAAGCGCCCCACGCCCCAGCCCTACGTCGGCACCGACCGCCAGGCGCGCGGCCGCATCATGAAAGCCCTGCGCACCGCACACTTCGAAGGCAAGGAAGGCCTCACCAAGCGCAAAGTCCTCGACGCCGCCCGCATCGACGGCGGCGACCGCTACCAGCCCTCACGCGTGTACCGCGCCCTCCTCAAAGACGGCATGATCGTCTACGACGAGGACACCAAGCGCGTCACGCTCCCCCGATAACGCCGCAGGCACGAGGCCGGGGCCGGGGACCCTTCACCCGAGGAACGCCGCCCCGGGAGGCACCCACGGCCTCGTCGATCAGTCAGTAGCGGATGGCGTCGATCGGCTTGATGCGCACGGCCGCGAGCGCGGGGATGATCCCGCACAGTGCGCCGATGCTCGTGGAGATGGCGACGCCCGCGATGGCGGCGCCGACCGGGAAGGCCGGGGTGTCGCTGAGCGTGACCCCCAGAGCCTCGAGGGGCAGGAATCGCACGACCACGATCGCGATGCCCACGCCAATGACGCCGGCGACGAAGGTCGCGACGACGGACTCCATGAAGACCGCGAAGAAGACGCGCGCCGCGGAGGCGCCGACGGCCCGCCGGATGCCGATCTCGCGCACGCGCTGGCGCACGGTCACGATGGCGACGTTGAGCAGGCCCAGAGCGCCCAGGAACACGATGATGCCGCCGATGACCATGATGACGTTGGAGATCGTGCCGAGCTGCTCCTCCCCGATGTCCTCATGCTCACCGCCGGAGACGGAGACCTTCCAGCCCTCGCCGAGGATCGAGGCCAGGGCACGCGGCAGGGTCTCGCGAGCCTGGTCGGCGTTCTCGGTGCCTACCCACGCGATCATGGCCGGCGAGGTCATCTGCGGGAAGGACACGCGCGCCGCGTCGTAGTGCGCGAACACGGTCGGCATCTCGTAGGAGCTCTTCGACTTGGTGACGCCGACGACGCGCATCGCGACGCCGTCGCTCGTGTGCAGGACGATCGGCACCTGGTCGATGGGGGCGCGCCCGAGCTGATCCCACAGGGTCTGCGAGATGACGACGGGAATCAGGCGCTGGTCGGCGTCGCTGCTCTCGACCCAGCGTCCCGCGAGCATGCGGGTGCGGTAGATAACCGCGTAGGAGGGGTCCACGCCCTGGAACGCGACGCCGTCAACCATGTCGCCGATCTTCGTCAGGGGATAGCCGCGGAATTGTCCGCTGGCCCGGGCCTGGCGGGTTTCGACGATCTCACCGCCCCCGCTGGAAAAGCGCGACCAGTAGTGGATGTCCGTGCGCTCGGCCAGGGTGGCCATGGCCTCCCCGATCATGTCCTTCTCATCGGGGCGCGTCGCCGTCTGCGCGCCGGCAGGTGAGGCATCGACTCCCGTCCCGGAGACGTCCTGGTACGGGCCGCTGCCTGACGGCCCCTCCGAGGACGCCGAGGAGCTTTCGGGGGTCAGTCGCAAGGTGACCGAGCGTCCCTCGTACAGCTCCGCCAACTCGCGCGAGGACTGCAGGAGCAGGTCACCCAGCGCGATCACGATCGTCATCGCAGCGACGGCCGCGACCACGCCCACGAGGGAGAGGACGACGCGCGCCTTCTGCACCTTGACCTCGCCCCACGCTTCGATGAGTGCACCCAGGATCTGACTAATGGCGTTCACTACTCCCCTCCTCCGTCGTCGTGGGGGACGAGGCCTGCTCGGCTTCCGGGTCGCCCTCGGCGGGCGGCAGCGAGGGTTCAGCCGCAGCGGGTTCTGTGCCCGCCTGCTCGGTCCCGGCCTCGTCGCCCGAGTGCACCACCTCCGCGCGGTGCGCGAGAGCGGCGGGATCCCCTGCCTCGTGCAGGGTGCCGTCGTAGAGCTCGTAGGCGCGCTGCGCCCGCGCGGCCACCGCCATGTCGTGCGTGATGACGATGAGGGCAGCGTTGGACTCGCGGGCGACCTCCTCGAGGAGGGCCATGACGACGCGGCCCGTGTCCGTGTCGAGGGCGCCCGTCGGCTCGTCGGCGAGGATGACGCGCGGGCGGCGCACGAGGGCACGCGCGATCGCGATGCGCTGCTGCTCGCCGCCGCTCATCTCGCCCGGGTACGAGTCCGCGCGCTCCCCCAGGCCCACACGCTCCAACATGTCGAGGGCAATCGAGCGCCTGCGCAGCAGCTGAGGGCCCGGCGCATACAGGAGGGGAACCTCGACGTTCTCGGCGGCCGTGCGCGCCGAGAAGATGTTGAACTGCTGGAACACGAAACCGAAATCTTCACCGCGCATGCGAGCACGGCGCCCCTCCCCCAGGCGCGTCGTATCCACCCCGTCCAGCTCGTACGTGCCCGAGGTCGGGGCATCCAACAGGCCAATGATGTTGAGCATCGTGGACTTACCCGTGCCCGAGCGACCGCCGATGGACACGTGCTCGCCCTGGGCGACATCCAGATTGACACCGCGCAGAATGTGCAGATCCTCCCCGTCAGGCAGGGTCACCGTGCGGGTCACGTCCCGCAGGCACACGAGACTCATTGCGCGCCCGCCCCGCCGGTCGAGCCGCCCGCGCCGCCAGCCCGACCGGAGTCCGCACCGCCCAAGGGACCATCCTGGTAGTCCTGATCGTCCTTGTTCGAGGTCGGGGTGAACTCGAGGATCTCCTCGCCCTCCGTCAATCCCTCCTTCACCTCGACCATCTTGCCGTCGGTAATGCCCAGGGTGACGGCGCGCTTCTCAGGCTTGGTGGGGTCGGAGGTCGGCAGGTAGACGGAGCCGGACTGGTAGCGCCCCTCGACCGCGGAGAGCGGCACCGCGAGAACGCCCGTCGCCGAGCCCGCCGTCATCTCGAGGGTCACCTGCAGGCCCGCAAACACCGTCTGGTCTCCAGGGATCGCGCAGCGGGCCTTCAGATCCGTCGAGGACGAGGCGCCGTTATCGGAACCGGTGTTCGACTTCGGGTCCTGTGCCTTGCCAGTCGGGCTCACCAGCTTGACGTCCGAGCACTCGAAGGGCGCGGGACCGTTCTTAATCGTGACGGTCGCCGTCGAGGGCGCGTCCTGCAGGCGATACATCTGGTCCGCACTCAGGGAGGCGACCGCAGAGAAAGTCGCCGGGGCGACAGTCGCCACCGTGTCGCCGATCGCGAACTGCTGGCCTTCCAGCACACTCGTCGACACCGTTCCATCACCGGGCGACACGACCGTCTCGTACTTGTACGTCGGATCGGCGGTCTCAACGCTCACATTACCGTCCTCGTCGGTCACCTGACGGGTCTCGCCCGGGATTTCCTTGCGAATCTGGACAATGGAGTCACCCTTGGACACCTTGGCGCCGTCATTGACGAAGGTCCGCACGACGTTGCCGTCCAGAGTCGCGCGGGCGACGACCGGCTCATCCGCCTGGATCGTGCCCGTGACGCTCACTGTGTTCGTGATGTCGGCGCGACCCACCTCGATCATCATCTGCCCGAAGCTGCCTCCCGGGTCCATGCCATCGGTCCCCTCGTCCTCCTGGGCGGCCGGGAAGAACGCGAACTTCACCAAGGAGAGAGCGATAACTACCCAGGCCAGAACCTTGACAACGTCGAGCACCTGGGCGGTGCGGGTCTTGTGTGCCACGTGCGTCTCCTTCGATGAACGGCGTTGCTCAATTGTAAGGTGCGCCTCATTCAGGTAGCAAGGTTTCCCGCTTCTTATCAGGGTTTTCTCAGGGGCTTCCCGTTGGCTGGGCAGCGTGCTTCCATGCCCTACGATGGGGATCGAACCGACGAAAGGCTGCCATGATCCGCCGCGCCACGCCCGCAGACGCCGAGGCCCTCTCCGACCTCTCACGCACCTGCTTCACTCAGACCTTCGGGCACCTCTACACACCCTCCGACCTCGAGGCCTTCCTCGACGAGGCTTACTCCCCCACCGTCCTGCGCGCCGAACTCAACGACCCCGAGCGCGCGACGTGGCTCCTCTTTGACGAGCCAGTTGACGAGGCCGGGGCAACGCTCTCCTCCGGCGACCACCCGGGCACGCCCGACCCCGGAGACGAGGCCCCGGCCTCGTCCCTCTCACAAGCTCCCATCGGCTACGTGACCGCATGCCCCGCGCACCTGCCCCACCCCGACGTCGCGCCCGGCGACGGCGAGGTTCAGCGCCTCTACATCCTGCAGGGACACCAAGGTGGGGGCCGCGGTACCGTGCTGCTTCGCACCGCGCTGGACTGGCTCGAGCGCGGCGGCCCACGCACCCTCTGGATCGGCGTGTGGAGCGAAAACTACGGGGCGCAGCGCTTCTATGCGCGCCACGGCTTCGAAATCGTCGGCGACTACTCCTTCATGGTGGGCGACCACGCCGACCACGAACTCATCACGCGCCGCCTCCCGCGAGCGCTTGACGCGTGAGTGGCGTGTCAGTGGCGTGTCAGTGGCGCGTCAGTGGCGCGCGCACCAACGCTCATAGGCGAAAGGGCCCGGAGGCGTCATGCCTCGGGGCCCTCCCCACGTTGCGTCGTCAGGCCTGCTCGGACTCGGCGATCTTCTTGCGCACGTCATCCATGTCCAGGTTCTGGATCTGCGAAATCAGATCCTCGAGCGCGGACAGCGGCAGGGCACCGGACTGGCGGAACACCGCGATACCGTCGCGGAACGCCATGAGGGTCGGGATCGACGTGATCTGCGCGGCCATCGCCAGCTGCTGCTGATCATCCGTATCGATCTTGCCGAACACGATGTCCGGGTACTTCTCGGAAGCCTCTTCAAAGATGGGGCCGAACTGGCGGCACGGGCCGCACCAGGTCGCCCAGAAATCCACCAGCACGATGCCGCCGGCGGACACGGTCTGCTCGAAGTTCTCCTGCGTGAGAGTAACGGTAGCCATGATTCTCCTGTTGTCGCCGGCTAACCCGACGGTGATCGAGGCGCAGGCTTGGTGCCCACGCGTGAAGTGTCTTATTCAACGGGCGCGGCGCGCCCACTATTCCCCTGAGGGAAGATCCGCGGTCGTGACGTGGCGCACGTTTTCCTCCGAGGCGCCCAAGCCTCGCAAAATGAACGTCTCCACCAACGTCAGCGCGGACTCGCGATGCTCCGGATCTTGCGGCAGACGCTGCCCCTGCAGCGTCGCGTGAATCAGGTGCACCGCGCCGAGCGTATTCTGCTGAGCGATCAGCCCGCGCTCCATGGCCTCGTCAAGAATGCCGATGAGGACCTCACCCACAACACCCGCATGATCATGCAGGTGCGAGGCGCCTTGGCCGGACATGTGACGGCGCAGACCCATTCCAGCCTTCACGTGGTAGCGGCCAATCATCTGCAGGTGGGAACGAATGTAAATGCGCAGGCCCATCAGGGGATCCGGCTCAGCTTCGAGGCGCTGAGTCAGCACGCGCGCGAACTCGCTCGTCACCTCGCGTATGTAGGCGAGCAGGAGCACTTCCTTGTCCGCGAAATGGTTATAGACCGCCGTGCGACCGACGCCCGCGCGCTCCGCGATCTGGCTCATCGTGATCGACTCGAAGGACTGCTCGCCCATGAGCGACCCCAGGGCCTCGAACAGGCGCGCGCGAGTCAGCTCGCGGTGAGAGGCAAGGGACTCCCCAATAATCTTCGGCATGCGCTTATTCTGACATCTTTCCCCTCAGTGTCGTCAAATTGTGGCTGCGCGCCGGTTGCCCATCCTTAGCGAGCGCAGCGGGCGACCACGGCCTCGACGATGGGGAAGTCTGCGACGATCCACGGGAGCGCGGCGAGGTCCGCGAGGGGCACCCACCGGGCCTCAAGGTGCGACGCGCCCACGCGCGGAGAGGGCGAACCAGGCGCGACCTCGGCGAGCCACACGCCCATGACGCGACCGCCCACAATCGGCCACCACTGGCCGCCCTCAGGGCACACGCGTTCACCCACGGCCAGGCGCGCGCCGAGCTCCTCGACTATCTCGCGCTCAAGGGCTTTTACTGGATCCTCATTGTCCTCGACCTTGCCGCCGGGCAGCTCGAACTGACCGCGCAGCTCCTGCGGGTACGCTCGCGAGCAGGCGAGCAACGTCGTGGGCGCACTCAGCGAATCGACGATCGCGGCGGCCACCACGGGACGAGTCATGGGAACTCCAATCAATCAGGCGAGCCCAGTGTATCTGGAGGGAGAACGCATGCCAGATCTGGACGGCAGACGCCAGCGGCGTACACCTGGCATCTCCTATTCCTCATCTTCCTTATCGAACCGACAAGTGGCGCCAGTTGCGCGGATATCCATACACCCGCTACCGTTCCTCGCCTCCCCATATCCCAACCACACCAGCTTGCAGCCGTTGCACGGGTATCCACACGCCAGACCTGCCACAACACTCCACCAGCACCCAGCCCCCGAGCACCCCGCCTCAAACTCCAGCGGTGCCGGTTGCGCGGCTATCCGACGTGACGATATGATCGACGGGTCGATTCCTTCGGGACGATGAATTGCGGGCGTAGTTCATCGGTAGAATGGAAGCTTCCCAAGCTTCAGAGGCGGGTTCGATTCCCGTCGCCCGCTCCATTTTGACTCCGGTGGAAAACTCGCTATACCCCGCAAATGTACTATTGCCTGAACTTGCATAAAGCATCTCGCTCACTTCTGTCGACACTGAGAAAACGACATTCCCGACCAAATTTTTCTCCCGATTGGAGATGTCACGATGGGTTCCCGGTTAGGTGTTTTGCTTAAGACTTACTCCGGTTGGGAGATCTACTACGACCACTGGGCGGCCCAAACGGTCGGACTGGACATTGCGATCGACGGTATGGAAGCCACCTATGAACGTGTGCGTTGTATGTCTCCGATGGGTGTTGATGATCCGCATGCTTGGGAGGGGGCGACGTGGATTGAGGGCACACTTCTGATCGACGAGACCAGGAAACTGGTGGTGTGGGCAGAGGAGAGTGAGGCACTCTACATGCCTCGACTTATCAACTACCTCGTTGAGCACACCTGGCCTGGGTGGACGGCCGCCTGGTCAGCCGAAGGAACCAGTGGAACTCTTCGGGCTGCGGGCGTCGATCCGGCCACCATCTTCACACACCGTTCTGATCGTTTGCCGTGTGATCGCGCGCCCAGTCTAGAGCCATGGGATGAGTGGCACGGAGCTGATCCCATCACCGTGCGCATGGCAGACGGCACCTTGGTCACCTGGCGCGCCTACGGCTTCCTGGAAGATGTTACTGGATGCGGTCCTGAGAGTTTCCTGGCTTTAGCTCGCGAGGTCGCCTCCCGGCTACCGGATGAATCGGATGCGTGGGAGCAGACCATGGATGACGATGTTCCGACCACCGGGATATTCGTGGACTACCAAGCACGCTCGTTGCGTTGGTGGTCGCTCCAGGACAGGGACATGCACCTGGAGGATTTCGATGCGCTGTGGCCGGGATGGACACTAACCAGCAGTTCGGACGACTACTCCTGGCACCAAGAACTCACCGGGCAGGTATTCCGTACCTGGGCTGACGATGTCAACGAATGTCGCTCCTGGATCGTGAGAGCTATTGAAGAAGGTACACGAGCCAACCCGCTAGCAAGCTTGGCTAACGCCCTGTCAGGTCAGGGTCATGAGATCAGTCCGTACGCGTCCGCTCTGGAGTTCGTTCCCTCCAACCGTCAAGCCGCGATGGAAACCTTCAATCGGCTCCTCAATGTCGTTCGAGACGCGCCGTTGAAGCCCGCGCGAATTATCGACCGACACGGAACTATCACACCCCCGTTCGAGGAGGGAGAGGCCGGATTCTAGGGGTGGTTGCAAGACGGGTTATGTCCTGAGCAGCAGTTCGAGGCGTTGCTTGGGTGCGTCCCAGTTGGGCGTTTTGCCGGGCACTCGCCCCGATTGTGAGCGATGACGTCCAGGTTTGCGTCGCTCGGGGGCCAACGATCAGAGCCTTTGGGCATGTAATTGATGCAGGAGCCCGTTCGTGTTCTCGTTCGTTGCGCACTGCCAGGGCCAATGCTGGTCACACAAGTACACATCAAACCCCACGCTCCGAGGCAATCTTGCCACGCTGAGCCAGATCGCTGCCCCAGTCCCACCTCAGCAACAAACGCAAGGAGTCAGGTAAGCCTGCACACTTATCGATAATGGCATCGTCAACCTCGACGACTGCGTGTCCGTTAGACACGTAGAGCAACATCGTGAACCGAGTAGAGCACTCCACGAGTGCGCAGAGCACCTTTGCCCTAGATGCCAATGGACTGACAGATCGTCTCCACACACGAGTTCATGCTCTGACTTATGCGCGAAAAGCCAACCAAGCAGGCACAGATCTGTTCTAGAGACCACCTGAGTCAAGCCTGTCTCTAGGTTCTAGTGGTGGCGCGCGTCGCCAACAAGACCTGGGCGCAGCGCCAGTCGGCGCGAAAAACCTCGCCCAGCACGGCGCCTCCAGCGACCTTTCCGCGAAAAAGCTCGCCCAGCAAGCACAAAAACGCCGAATTTGGGGGGTTTTAAGCGCGCTGGGCAAACTTTTTCGCGCTTTCGCGATGACGCAGTGCCGCAGGGCGAACTTTTTCGCGCCCAAATGAAACCGCCACCACGAAAACCGTGCCGCAAAGGTGACAGCGGTTTCAGCCTGGCAACGCGTTGCACCGAAAAGGCAAGCGATGCACTAGACACAGGACTGGTCTGGTCTGGTTTTGTGGGCCGGGTGTTTTGAGGGTTGTTGGTTGTTATTGGTGGTGTGCCCATTGGCGCGTGTACTGGTTGGGTGAGAGCCAGCCCAGCGCGGTGTGGGGGTGCTCTTCATTGTAGCGGCGCGACCAGGCGCCGATTAGTGCGCGCGCGTGGTTGAGGTCCTCGAACATGTTGTCCTCCAGGAGTTCATCACGCATGCGGTTGTGTAAGGACTCCACGAACCCGCCCAGCCAGGGCTGGCCCGGTGGGATGAATGCTTGGAGTGTGTCGTGCTCGTTGGCCCAGCGCCCCATGGCTGCGGCGATGAATTCGGGCCCGTTATCGGGGCGCAGCACCTGGGGTGCCCCATGGGTTAGGGCAGCCAGGTCACGCATGTCGATCACGTCGGCGGCTCCCATACGCCGCTCGACGCAGAAAGCCAGGTGCTGGCGGGTGAACTCATCGATGAGGTGACAGACCTTGAACACGCGTCCCTTCCAGTCCGAGTCGAACTGGAAATCAATGGCCCACACCTGCCCAGGAGCGCTAGCCCTGACCAGGTGCTGTAGGCGCGGCGCAGTGCGGGGCTTGTGGGCTTTGCGCGGACGCACGCGCAGCCCTTCGGTGCGCCACAAGCGCCGGAACGTATCACGGCCCACGACAATGCCCTCGCTCTTGGCCCGCGCCCAGGCGCGTTTATAGCCCCAGCGTCGATGCGTGGTGGCACAATCGTTCATCCACTGGCGCACACGCCCATGATCACGCAGCGTTTTCGCCCTGCCCGCCGCGCGGGCCCGGCAATACGCTGACCGCGACAGCCCGGCAACGCGCCCGCGCAAGACGCTGAGAAAACCCCTGGCCAACCAGGTAGCTCACAGCCTCGTGCCTGCGCGCCGGGCTGAGAAGTTTCCCTCTGCCAACTCTCGCAACGCTGCCTTTTCTAGCTCTGCTTGGCCTAGCAACTGTTTCAAGCGCTCGTTTTGCTCGCGCAACTCACGCAGCTCCTTGGCCTCACGACGATTCATCGTCCCATAACGCTGGCGCCACCGGCACAACGTCGCCTCGCTGATACCTAGCACGCGGCAGGCCTGGGCCGTACTCATGCCCTCACCTCCCAACGCCTCGGCCTTCTCCAGCTTCACGACAATCTACTCAGGCGTGTGCTTCGACAACTTCCTCATGGTCATCCATTCTGCCCGGCCACAAGCAGCCGGGACTACTCAGAACAACCCTCTCACAACAAACGGACCGAAAAACCCAGACCCCTCCACCGAGATGGGCGTGTACTTCATGCCCTCTTCCAGGACAGTGATTTTGTTGCCGTTCCTTGCCCCACCGAAAGTCTGGGTCCATGATTCGCGTACTCTGGCTGGGTCACTGATGACACCTGGGGGCTCCAAGACGCCTCCGGGTGCTGCACCGTTGGCGAAGAAGCTGACCCCGTAGTCTTCGCAGGCTTGGGCCATGCTGATCGCGTTTGTCGCCATCGCAATCGGTGAGTACCCGACCAGTCCGTCGAAGCCGAGGCCTGGGATGTGCAGGACCTCAGACGATGACAGGACCACTCGCTCATATTGGGCGTTGGGTGGTTCGTCTGTGGTGCGCTGATACTCGCAATACAGTCGGCCCGCGCTGTCGCGCCCCACGGCCATGCGGTTTGGCATGAGCGGATACAAGCCAATGACCTCGCCGCGCCCGTTGCGGATGACCTGGGCGTAGGCGTTGCCCCACAGCAGCAGGTAGGTCATGCGCGTTTCCCGGAACACGAAGCTCGTCATCTCCAGGTTGGGTTCGTCGTGCAGGAGCCGGTAGAGCGGATGGTCGGGGGCTTTCTCTTTCCCACCATCTGCGCGCACCCGGTACACGTGCAACGGCAGGCCCCCGATCGCCTCGGCCAGAATCCGCACACACGAGTACACCGCGGTCATCTGCATAGCGGAGCGCTCGGTCACCGCACGGCCGCTACTCGCGGGCCCGAACAGGAAGCTGTAGGATGAGCCCAGGGTCTGGTCGGTGGCCTTGTGCGTAGCATTGTTTCGTATCCATGTATTCAGGCCCATAGGGTGCTCCTCGGAGAAATAAGCAGCAGTTAGCGAGGTACGACATGTCAGGCAGCACTGAATTCGAGGAAGTTCGTGTTGAAATCGAACGAGACGGAAAGCCTGTTGTCGTTGCCTTCCAAGGGCGCCGCTTGAGTCGCGTCGCATACGTGCGTGACGGTCGAGAAACCGTCTACCGTGCCTACGCCACCCCGAAAGACAAGATCGCGGTCACCAAGCGCTCCGCGGTGGCGTGGCAGGCAAGCGCTCACCTGAACGAAGAAACCTGGGCCGACATCGCGAACGGCAATGAGTGGTGGCAGCCCACCTACGCACTCTTCGTCGCTGACACGTGGGAAGAACTCCGCACGCAGCTCGATGCCGAGATCGTCGCCAAGCTACAGGGCAAAGCCGAGCCCGTCCCAGTCGAACACCTCGACCTCTAGCCCGCTTACAGCACCAACATGCCGCGCGAGTCGTAGACGGATTCGTTGTGTTGTCCGCCGTTTCGGTTAGCTCGGTCGAGGGCCATGATGGTGGCGACGACTCCGTCGATTGTCTCGGTGGATTTGGCTCTATCGGGTTTGATGTTTCCGGCAGGGCCCAGCAGCGGTGGCGGCAGGACCAGGCCAGGCTTCGAGACGGCGCACCGGGCCACACGCCAGCACGCCAGGTGCCGCCGGTGTGGAGGGCGCCGGAGGGACCTGCCGCAGTGCCGGTGGGCGGCGGC
>ERZ772960.264-NODE-264-length-50033-cov-10.113630_pt1 | contig 50033 bp, 40 predicted proteins | sample MGYA00580678_ERZ772960 | MGnify/ENA primary metagenome ERZ772960 (study PRJEB29015, sample SAMEA2737930) | human oral metagenome | biome: human oral; feature: human-associated habitat; material: dental | place: China | collected 2059 ...
ATACGAGGATCTGCAGCTCGGGGAACTCCGCGAGTGCCTTGAGCAGTCGGAAGATGCGGAAGGCTCGGATGACCGAAATACTGGAGGAGATGAAGATGATGGAGCTGAGGACAATGACGAAATCAAAGATATTCCACCTCTCAGTCCAGAAGTCCCGCCGATAGACGAGGAGTTTTGCAATCAACTCGATGGTAAAAATAACCAAACAGGCTTTATCAACTGCTTCCAGAAATAAAATTTGATCGACGGACAGCGATCGATCCGTCAATATACCCAATACTGCGGCATTGAGGATGATGACAAAGGTGATGATCTTTTGTGTGTGCTTCCAGTGAAGCACCTTTTCCAATACACTCATAAAAATTCCATTCTACCGCAGTCGCCGGCGGGACAAAGATAAGGAAAGGGTGCGACACGCCCTCGTTTTACACTTCTTTCTAGAGACTAAAGCCCCTAGCCAAGTTATTTTCTCACATTTATAACAAATGTCAACAAAAAATTATACGAACGTAAAGAAGTAGTTGGATAAAGAGGGCTGCAGCACGGTCAAACGATTTCGTGCAGCAGCCCCTTATTTTGAGGAGTCGAATCAGATTTTCTCCGCCAAACGCTCCGCGAGGAGGGTGTAACGGCGGCGCATGCGGTCGTTGCTGACCGCCGCAAAGAGCGCCGTGCGGTCGCCGACGATGATGACGCCCTTCTTTGCACGCGTGACGGCGGTGTAGAGGAGATTGCGCTGGAGCATGATGTGATGCGCGCGCACGAGCGGCAGGATGATGACATCGTACTCGCTGCCCTGACTCTTGTGGACGCTCATCGCATAGGCGAGTGTGAGCGCACCGAACTCATCGCGCGTATAGGAGACCTCCACATCCTCTGCGAATGCAACAACGAGATGTTCCGAATCAATTTGAACAATACGCCCGATGTCGCCGTTGAACACGTTCTTCATATAGTCGTTCCGCGTCTGCATGACCTTGTCTCCGAGACGGAAGCCCGCCGCTTCCTCCTTGCCCATGCCTGCGGGATTGAGTGCATTCTGCAGGCTGCGGTTGAGCAGATCGACGCCGCACGCTTCGCGCCGCATGGGCGAGAGTACCTGCAAGTCCATGAGTCCCGTGCCCGCACGCAGGAGATGCGTGCAGAGCGAGACGACCTGTGCGGCGGTATCCTCACTCGATACGGCGGGGACAAAGGTGAAATCCGCCTCCGTAAACGAGGGTACGCGCCCCGCATTGATTGCGTGTGCGTTCAGCGCAATGGTGCCTGTATTGTTCTGGCGGAAGATCTCCGTGAGGCGGACGCTCGGAATGACCTGCGAGCGCAGGATGTCCTTGAGCACGGAGCCGGGACCGACGGCGGGAAGCTGATCCACGTCGCCGACGAGGATGACGTGCGCCCCCGGCGGGACGGCGGTGAGGAGATGCTGCATGAGCACAATGTCCATCATGGACACCTCGTCGATGATGATGACATCTGCCTCGAGCTGCGTCTCGGCGTCGCGCCCAAAGCGCATCTCGCCATCCTCCCTGCCCTGTGCCTCGAGCATGCGGTGCACGGTTGCGGCAGGGCAGCCCGTCGCCTCTGCGAGACGCTTTGCCGCGCGCCCCGTCGGCGCGCCGAGCAGAATCTCAAGCCCCTGTGCGCCGAGGATGTCGATCATGCTGCGCACGACGGTGGTCTTACCCGTACCGGGGCCGCCCGTCAGGACGAGGACGCCGTGCGTGAGCGCGGCAACGACGGCCTCGCGCTGTGCGGGGGCAAGGCTGACCGCATGATCTGCCTCCCATGCGGCAACGAGAGATTCCGCATCGTGCACATGAATGTGATCCGCTTTCTTCTGCAGCATGAGGAGAAGGCGTGCCGCCTGTTCCTCTGCCTTATAGAGCTGCGGCGCGTAGATGAGCCGCTCTCCCATCTCATCTACGGCATAGAGACGGCTCATCTTCACCTCGCGGCTGATGATCTCCATGACCTCAGTCCGCGCGACACCGAGCCGCTGCGCCGCACGGTCGGCAAGCATCGCCTCGGGAATGCAGCAGTGACCGCCCGAGGCGATCTGTGTGAGCTCATAGAAGAGCCCCGCCGCAATGCGCTCGGAGGAATTCTTCTCCCATCCTGCGGCAACGGCGATCGCGTCCGCCGTGATGAAGCCGATGCCATCGATCTCCTGCGCGAGGCGGTAGGGAGACTTTTCCATCACCTCGATTGCGAGCGAACCGTATGCCTTGAAGATGCGCGCGGCATATGCGCCCGTGACGCCGTGCTCCTCGAGCCAAAGCATGATGTCCCTGAGCTCGGACTGTCGCATATAGGAGGCGACGATCTTCTCCACGGTCTTGGATCCGATGCCTGCGACCTCTCTGAGGCGGCTCGGCGCGCGCTCGATGATCTGCAGCGCCTCCGCGCCGAATCGCTCCACGATGCGACGTGCCATCGCAGAGCCGACACCGTCGATCGTGCCGGAAGCAAGGAAGCGCTCGATGCCCGCCGCACTCGTTGGCGCGCTCACGCGCATGCGTGCAGCCTTAAACTGCCGTCCGAAGCGCGGATGCGTGACCCAAGTGCCCGAGAGGTGTACCTCCTGTCCGACGAGGGGCGCTGCCCCACGCACTGTTGCGGTACACTTCCCCTGCTGCGCGAGGCGCAGACGAAAGACGGAGAACGCACCGTCTTCCGCCGAAAAGATGATATGGTCGACAACGCCGGTCAGCTCGTCCTCGGCGGGGTGAAAGCCAAGATTTTGCTGAAATTCCATGTCACGCCTCCGTCAGCTGCTCCCATTTCTCATAGCGCTGCATGATCTCGATCTCCTTTGCCGCATACGCCTCAGCAATCGCACGGCTGCGCTCCGGATCGCCCTGCGTCTCGGGTCGGTTCATCTCGTACTCGAGCCCCTTGAGCTCCGCCTCCGCCATCGCAATCTCCGCCTCTGTGCGCTCGATCATCTCCTGCCGCCGCGCCGCAGGAATGGCGCTGTGAACGGCCGCCTTGGGCGCCGGCTTCTCCGCACGCGGCTGCTCCGCCTGCGCAGGTGCGGCAGGTGCCGCCTTCTTCGCCGGATGCTCTTCTTGCTCCTCCGCCTCGGCTTCCTTCTTCATCAGATAATAGCTGTAGTTGCCGAGATACTCCGTGATCTTCCCGTCCCTCAGCTCAAGCGTGCAGTTTGCCGTCTTGTCGAGGAAGTAGCGGTCATGCGAGACGGCGATGAATGTGCCGGGGAACGCCATCAGCGCCTCCTCGACCGCCTCGCGCGCGGGGATGTCAAGATGGTTCGTCGGCTCGTCCAGTACGAGGAAGTTCGCGCCCGTCAGCATGAGCTTTAGGAATGCCACGCGCGCCTGCTCGCCGCCCGAGAGTGCCCCAATGAGCCGCAGCACATCGTCGCCGTGGAAGAGGAATGCGCCGAGATAGTTTCGTGCCGTCTCCTCGTCAAATCCGAAGGTATAGCAGATCTCATCGAGTATGGTCTTACCGGGATCCAGTCCCTCGTGCTGCTGCGAGAAATAGCCGATCTTGACGCGACTGCCGATCTTAATCCGCCCCGTTGCTTCAAGCTCCCCAACCAATATCTGCAGCAGCGTCGTCTTGCCGACGCCGTTCTCACCGATGAGCGCCACGCCGTCTCCCTTGCGGATGAGCAGGGAAATGCGGTCAAGCACGCGCTGCCCGCCGGGGTAAGCAAATGTAATGTCCTCAAGCTCTGCTACGCGCTGCGCGCACTCCGTCGGCTTCGTAAAGGCAAAGTACTTGAAGCGCGCCGCCTCGGGCGGGAGCACAATGCGTTCCAGACGGTTCAGCTGACTCTGCCGTCCACGCGCCTGCTTTGCCTTGATGCCCGCCCGATAGCGGCTGATGTATTCCTCGGTCTTTTTGATCTGCGCCTGCTGCTTCTCGTAGGCGCTCAAGAGAGCCGCGCGACGGTCATTCTTCACGCGCATATAGTGCGTGTAGTTGCCCGTATACGCCGTCACCTCGGCGTGATCGAGCTCCAATATCCGCGTTGCAACGCGGTCGAGGAAGTAGCGGTCATGCGAGATCAGGAGGACGCCGCCGCGATAGGATTGGAGGAATTTCTCGAGCCACTCGATCATGCCGATGTCGAGATGGTTCGTCGGCTCATCGAGGAAGAGGAAGTCCGGCTCGCGCAGGAGCGCCTTCGCCAGGCAGATACGCGTCGTCTGCCCACCCGAAAAGTGGCGCACATCCTTTGCAAGGTCGGACTCTGAGAAGCCGAGTCCGAACGCCACGCGGCGGATGCGGCTCTCGAAGTCGTAGCCGTCCATCGCCTCGAAGCGCGTCACGAGATTCCCGTATGCGGCAAGTTCCTCCTCACCCGCAGCCCCCGACGCAATCGCGTGCTCCATACGCTCCTTCTCCGCACGAAGGGCGATGAGGTCGGAAAACGCGCTGCGCAGCTCCTCATAGAGCGTATCATGGGAGAACGATGCCTGCTGCTCGACATAGCCGACGGTATCGGCGCGATCCATCACAACCTGCCCGCCGTCGCTCTCCTCACGTCCGAGCAGGATGCGCATGAGCGTCGTCTTGCCCGTGCCGTTTGCACCGACGAGCCCCACCTTGTCCCCGCGCATGACTTCAAAATTCACATGCGAAAAGAGCATCCGTATGCCGTACGCCTTTTCGAGACCAATGACCTTCAAGCTCCCCATATCACTCTTCTCCATCCCCATGCACAGCCTCGGGGCGATAGTCGCGCCCGATGATGACAATCGCCTGCCGCTCGCCCGCTCCGTCGACGGGCATGATGACGCAGGGGAACGGCATGCCGTAAAAGAGATTCACATGCGCATCTGCCGTCATGACTGCCGTCTTGGGACGGTCTGACGCATTCCCCGTCTCCACACTCGATATGCGGAAGCCCCTTGCGCGCAGCGTATCGGCAATCTCCGCGCCCGCACCGTCGATCCCGCTCGCATTGATAATCATGACGGAGATGTCCTTCGCTGTGTCCGCCGTGCTGTCCTTTTTCGTCGCCGTTTTTTCCTCCGTTTTTTCCTCTTTTTTCTCGAGCGTTTTCTGTGTTGTAATACCGCGCTCCGCACGCTGCGCAGTGATCACGCGGTCGCCCTCTGCAAGGAGTTCCTCGGATGAGGGCAGCAGTTCCCGCTCATCCGTCCCCACCATCACGCGCAGCCGCTCGGGCATATCCATTCGATAGGCAACGGCGTCACGCTCCGCTGCCTCCTGCATGCGCTCAGGCAGATCCTTGCCCACACCTGCAAAGAGCGCCCTGCGCGTCTCCACGAAGTCTGGAATCCAGTAGCTCACATCGCCGAGATAGGCGGGCGTACCCGCAACCATCTGCATACTCACGCCGCCCGCCTCCATGTCCTTGAGACGCGTTGCGAGCGTCAGCAGCTGGCGCGTCGTCAGATCCGTATCGACCGCATTCTTCACCTCATCCACGACGGCCGCAAGGCGCGGGAGTACCTGCGGTGAGAGGAGCTGTGCCAGAAGTGCGCGCATGAAGTGCTGCTGGCGTCCAATGCGTCCAATGTCCCCCTCCCCGTCGCGATAGCGCACATATTTGATCGCCTGTGCCCCATTCATGTGCTGTTCACCGGGGGCGAGATCAATGACAAGACCGCCGTCATCGTCCCACGGATCCTCATAGTACATCCGCTTCTCGACGTCGATGTCCACACCGCCCACCGCATCCACAATCCGCTCGAACGCCGAGGTGTCTACCATAATGTAATGTGTGATGGGAACGCCCACGAGCGCACTGACCGAGGCGAGCGTCATCTCGTGTCCGCCGAACGCATAGGCGTGGTTGATCTTGTCATAGCCATAGCTGCCGACCTCGATGCGCGTATCGCGTGGGATCGAGAGCAGCGCCGCGCGCCCGTGCTCCTCATCGACGGCGGCAAGCATCAGCGTGTCGCTGCGCCCGACATCCCCATCCCTGCGGTCGACCCCCATGAGGAGCACATAGCCGAGCTCATTCTCCGGCAGGTCGGCGAATGCATTCACATTGCGCAGCGAGCCGGACATAAAGTATGTACTCGCACAGTAGATGCCGCAGACGAGCAGAAAGGAAAGGGCGAATACGCCCCCTGCATATTTGATAAACGTGCGATCCGCATTTTCGTGCGGTGATTTTTCCTGTGACAAGCCGTATATCGTCCTCTCCAAATAATTGATACCAGTATAACAAAAACAAAAGTTCCATGCAAATGTAAAACTGATACCTATTCCTCTTTACAAAAGATATTATTTCATGTAAACTTAAAAATAGGTTTCAATATATATGTATTCTGTATCTGACCGCAGTCAGGGGAGCTGCTCTTTTCGGCAGAATGCGGCGATACATACCAAACGGAGTAAGGGGAAAAAAATGCTACGACTTCCTGTCTCAAAGTTAAAGGATGGCATGGTACTTGGGCAGAGTCTGTTCAACACCGCAGGGGGAAGCTATCTCGTCAAGGGTCAGCCGGTGACCATTGACTATATTCGCAGACTGCACCAGCTTGGCATTCAGTCGGTCACGGTCACGTCGATGGATCCAAACCACAAATTTGCGCCGCCACCTGATGTCATTGAGGAAAAGACGCGTGTCAATGCAATCAGCACCGTCTACAATACATTTCAATCCATTGAGGAAAATGGAACATTGGACGTTCCGTCGCTGCAGAAGGTGACGGACTCCATTGTCTTTGATCTGTTTAACAATCATGACAATCTCGTCCAGCTGACGGACATTCGTACACATGACGCCTATACGTTTGCACACAGTGTCAATGTCGCCGTACTCTCGGCGATGATGGGTATGCTCTGTCATCTCCCGAAGGAGGATCTGTCTATCATCACGCTCGGTGGGCTTCTGCATGATCTTGGGAAGATCGACGTACATGCAGACATCCTCAACAAGAACCGCAGCCTAACCACGAATGAATTTGACATTATGAAGAAGCATCCTAACGACGGTGCACGGCGCATCCTAAAGATAAAGAATCTGCCAAAGGCGAGTATCCTCGCTGCGATTGCGAGTCAGCATCATGAGCACATCGACGGAACGGGCTACCCGCGCGGAATCAAGGGCGAGGAGATGCACCGCTTCGCAAAGATTGCGGCGATTGCAGATGTCTACGATGCCCTCACGAGCGAGCGCCCTTACAAGAAGGCATATATGCCGAACATCGCTTACAACATCATGCACAACATCAACAAGGGGCAGTTCGACCCGAAGCTGCTCGATCTGTTCTTCAACAATGTCGCCCTCTATCCCGAGGGTGCGGTGCTCAAGACCACGTTTGGCTTTGCCGTTGTGAAGGAGAGCAAGTTCGGGCGCACGACAACGCCCGTCATCATCCTCTTTGCCGATACGAACGGGAAGCTGCTGAGTCAGCGCACGGTCATCGACCTCTCCGAGGAGAAGGACGGTGCCGCGTCGATTCAGGTTGTCCCGACGGGCAATGACCTCTACCATTTCATCCATGAGCTGGGCGTCGATCCTTCTTACTACCTCGAGGAAGAGCGTGAGAAGGACAAGGCGGCAGGCGTTGTCTCCTCGGGTGTGTCTGCACCGCCGAGGATGCCCATGAGATCAAGCTAAGGAATCGCTGATAAAATAGACCTGCAGATTGGTGCAGAATTTTTGTCCTGCCAAGGAAACAAACCGGACGCATAGCAAAGGCTATGTGGAGGATTTGTTGACACAGGCAGGGCGAAAAGGATGCGCCAAGATGATTGGGCTGAATTTATCAGTGCTTCCCTAATATAAAAGGCAAAAAATAACCTGACCCCCAAAAGTTAGACTTGTATAATCTAACTTTTGGGGGTCAGGTCATTTCAATATCATTTCTATGAAAGTTGAATCCCATGCTCCTCTGCCATCTTGCGAATGACTGCCTCCGGCAGTTCTGCCATCTGCGCCACCGTTGCAACCGGTGTTCCTGCACGAAGGAAATTCATCGCTATCTGCGCAATTCCGAGCTGTCTTCCCTCAGCCCGTCCTTCACGACGTCCTTCACTTCGCCCTTGTTTTACGCCCTCTAGTCTCCCTCTTTTCCACGAGCCTTCCATATCGCTTACATAGTCATGCTCGTACTTCTCGCGCAGTTCATACTTCCGGCGCCGGCCCGCGTCCCGCATAAACGCCTCAATTCTGTCCCATGCGGTGTTAATTGCTGCATCGCTCATTGCTATCGCCTCCATTTCCTCATCGCTTAGATCATTTCGGATAAACGCCATCCACTTATCCAGTGTCCGCATACGCCGTATGTCCTGCCGTGTCACCTTTGGCAGCTCTAAAAAATGTATCTCGATGTCATCAGTCAGCCGATGCGCACACGTTTCGTCATAGAGTCCGTATGTATGGTGAAATCCGGAGAGCGGTAGATATTCATACCCGAGCAGATTGATTGCTACTGTTCGGCGCAGGTTCTCGTAGTTCTCTCCACGCCCCAACGTGCTCTGGTAGAGCTTTGCCCAGTAGTACAGGCTCCGCTGTCCCATGTTCTCCCGCTTTTGCACCTGTACCTCAATGTTGATCTGCGTTTCATCGTTCGTCATGCAGAGGAGGTCAAGTGGCGAGCCCTTCCCGTTCTCCTCCTCCGGGTCAATCTCTCGATCTGCAAAGCGCAGGTCGACAAATGCACGCTCCCCCTCCAAGCCAAGTACCGCATTGATAAAGGAGAGCGTGATTTCCTTATTCTCTTTGTGTCCAAAAATGAATTTGAACAAGAGATCATTCAGCGCATTAAAGTCCCGCGTACGCATGACCGAATCCTTTCTGTATCATGAGGAATCCCTAAATTCCTTAGGAATCGCTGATAAAATGAAGTCCGTCAGATTGGCGCAGATTTTTTCGTCCGAACTAGGAGGCAAACCGGACGCAGAGTGGGGCTCTGTGGAGGATTTGCCGACGAAGTGCGGGCAAAAAAGATGCACTAAGATGGCGGTGCTGAATTTATCAGTGCTTCCCTTATCTTCATTATAAGGAATTCCTTCCCTTCGGTCAAACAAAAAACTGCTATGTTCTTTTCTCCAATATCTTTGCCGCCATCTCCTCCACTGTCATGCAGTCCCCGACGGGATAACCGATCGTCTCCAGCGCCTCTCCGAGCCGCAAAATGTGCGGCGCGGCAAGTGCGGCGCGCGCGAGGAGTTCGTCCTGCCGAAAGAGCTCCTGCGGCGAGCCCTCACCGATCACCTGACCGCCCGCGAGGATGACCATGGTATCTGCCACGCGCAGGATGTCCTCCATGCTGTGCGATACGAGTACAATGCTGACGCCACGCTCCCTGTGCAGCATCGTGAGCATGGAGAGCAGCGCCTCGCGTCCGCGCGGGTCGAGTCCCGCCGCCGGCTCGTCGAGCACAAGGTAGCGCGGGGCGAGTGCAAGCACGCCCGCAATCGCGACGCGTCTGCGCTCACCGCCCGAGAGCGCAAAGGGTGAGCGGTCACGATAGCCCTCGGGCAGATGGACGAGCTCCATCGCCTCGCGTACGCGGGTCTCAACCTCGGTGTCCGTCAGTCCCTGATTGCGCGGACCAAAGGCGATGTCCTCATAGACGGTCTCCTCGAAGAGCTGATGCTCGGGATACTGAAAGACCATGCCGACACGAAAGCGCGCCGTGCGCGCCGCCTCTTTTTCCGCCTTGCTCTTGCCGTAGAGGCTCACGCCATCGACGCGCACCGCCCCCGCCGTCGGCGTGAGGAGTCCGCCGATGAGCTGCATGAGCGTCGACTTGCCCGCGCCTGTCTCGCCCGCAATCGCCGTGAACGCGCCCTCCCTGAGCGTCAGTGTGACATCGTGCAGCGCGGTGTGCGAGAGCGGCGTGTCCTCCATATAGGTGTAGGAAAGTGATTCTATCTCGATAGACAATGCAGCAGCTCCTCATCCGTTACAATATCCTGCGGGAGATCCCACCCGCCGCGCCTGAGACGCGCGGCGAGGTCGGCGGCAAGCGGTACGTCCAGCCCGAGCGCGCGCACCCGCTCCGGCTGCGTGAAGATTTCGCGCGGCGTGCCGTCCATGACGACCTGCCCCGCCTCCATCAGGACGATGCGGTCAGCCGCAATCGCCTCTTCCATGAAATGCGTGATGTAGACGATTGTCATGCCCTGCTCGTCGTGCAGCTTCTCTACGGCGCTCAGCACCTCCGACCTGCCGCGCGGGTCGAGCATCGCTGTCGGCTCGTCGAGGACGAGCGCGTGCGTCTGCATCGCAATCGCGCCCGCAATGGCGATGCGCTGCTTCTGCCCGCCCGAGAGGAGATGGGGTGCCGCCTGTGCATAGCGCTCCATGCCGACAAGCGCGAGCGCATCTGCAACGCGCCGCCGTATCTCTACGGGCGGCACGCCGAGGTTCTCGGGGCCGAAGGCGACATCATCCGCGACAACCGCCGCAATGAGCTGATTGTCGGGGTTCTGGAACACCATGCTGACCTCTTGGCGGATGTCCCAACGCAGTGCCTCGTCGCGCGTATCCATGCCGCGCACACGGCAGTGCCCATCGCTCGGGAGGAGAAGTGCGTTCAGATGGCGCGCAAGGGTCGATTTGCCCGAGCCGTTTGCCCCGAGCACCGCGACGAACTCCCCCGCGCCGATGGAGAGGGTGACGCCGCGCAGCGCCTCGTGCCCCTCGCCCTCACCGCTTTGGTAAACGTGGGTGACGTGATCGAGCTCAAAAAATTTCTCTGCCATTTCCATTTCTCACTAATTCTTTATGCGCGTCCTAAGATGCACGCGGAATGTCGTCCCCTTGCCCATCGCGCTCTCCACCGCAATCGCCCCGCCGTGTGCCTCGGCGATCTCGCGTGCAATGGCAAGCCCCAAGCCATTGCCGCCCATGCGCCGCGAGCGCGCCTTGTCCACGCGGTAGAAGCGGTCAAAGATGCGCTCCTGATCCTCGGGCGCAATGCCGATGCCCGTGTCGGCGACGGAGAGCTGAACGCCCCCCTTTTCCTCCTGTACGGAGACGGTAATGCGTCCACGCTCGGGCGTGTACTTGACTGCATTGTCGACGAGGATCAGGATAAGCTGACGGATCTTCTGCTCGTCCGCGTTGATCTCCGCGCGCTTTGGCAGCTCCTCGGCGATGACGATGTCCTTTTTCTCGGCAAAGGGGCGCATGATGCGCACGGTCTGCTGTGCGGCGGCGACGAGATCCATGCGCACGGGCTTCAACTGATTCGCCTTGCCGTCCGTGCGCGCAACGGTGAGGAGGTCGCTGACGAGTTTTGTCATCTTCTTGACCTCGTCGCGCACATCCTCGACGACCTGCTTCAGAAACGGCGACTTGATCGACGGGTCGGTCAGCAGGAGATCCGCCGAGGCGAGTACGACGGCGAGCGGCGTGCGCAGCTCGTGCGAGGCATCTGCGGCGAACTGGCGCTGACGCTCGTACGCCTCGCGCACGGGCTTCATCGCACCGCCCGAGAGCACGTAGCCGACTGCTGCTGCGCAGATGAGCGCGAGTCCCCCGAGTACGGCAAGCGCCCATGTCGCCTTTTCCATGCCGTTATACATGGCTGTGACATCCTTGCCGACGTAGACCGTCTGGACGGGCAACGGTGGGCTGAATACGGTCTGCGCCGTCATCATGACCTTGGTCGGGGCGCCGCGCTCGTTCGTCTTCGTAAAGACGCGCACCTCCCGCTCGGGTGCGTCCCAGACGCCCACAATGTCGAGCACAAAGGACTCGATGCGGTACGAGGCACGCGAGAAGCTGACGAGCCGTCCCTGACCGTCGAACACGTAGTAGAAGAGGCGGTCGTTCGTGCTGCGATAGAGCTGCGTCTCGTCCGTATCCGTGTCCGCATTGAGGAGTGCGTACGCCTGCGACTCGGAGACGCTGTCTGCCGTATCGAGGAGCTCGCGCGCCTGCTCGGAGGTGATCGCCCACTCCATCGTTTTGTGCATGGCAAAGAGGAGGACGATGACCAGTCCTCCCATGACAAGCGCATAGCGGAGCATGAGCCGCAGGCGGCTGCGCCCGAATACGTTCTGCTCGTTCAATGCGGCGTCTCCAATTTGTACCCGACGCCGCGAATCGTCTTGATCGCCGCGCCCTCCCCTGCTGCGTCGAGTTTCTTGCGCAGCATTTTCATATAGGAGTCGATGTTGTTCGAGCTGACATCCGCCTCGAGCCCCCAGATGCGGTCGAGGATGATGTCGCGCGGCACGACGATGCCAATGTTCTGTGCGAGCAGGTCGAACAGCTGGAACTCGCGCGGCGAGAGCTGGATCACCTTGCCGTTCTTCTCGAGAATATTCGCCGTGCGGTTCAGCTTGAACCCGCCGATCTCATCCACCTCGTGCTGAATCCGCTGTGTCGTGCGGCGCCCGAGGGCGCGCAGACGTGCAAGCAGCTCGGAGAACTCGAACGGCTTGACGAGGTAGTCGTCCGCGCCCGCATCCAGCCCCGTCACGCGATCCTCCACGGAATCACGCGCCGTCAGCATGAGTATCGCGCGGTCATATCCGTTGCGGCGCAGACGCGCGCACGCCTCGACGCCCGTCTCGCCCGGCATCATCCAGTCGAGGATCAGGATGTCGTACTCCGTATAGGTCGCATACTCGTAGATATCCTTGCCGTCCGTGACCCACTCCACCGTGATATCGTTCTGTTCGAGCATATATTGAATGAGCTTGCCGAGCCGCAGGTCGTCCTCTGCCAAAAGCACGCGCATCATGTCATCCCCCTCTGATGGTATCCGATCTTTGCGAAAAAAGTATACAAAAAAGAGGTGAAAGATAGATGAAAATCAGTATATCACAGATGATCCGATGAGATCATCCCATAGAAAACGAGCGCACCAAGCCCATAGCCCACCAACATAACAATCCCCATCGGAATCGCCGTATGGTCGCCCGCAATGCCGACCACAGGCATCATGCATGCGCCGAGCAGCATGGAGAAACAGCCGATGAGCGCCGAGGCACTGCCCGCATTCTTTCCCTGCCGCGAAAGCGCAAGGGAAAAGCTCGCCGCCCCCATCACGGAGAGTGGAACGACGGTCAGAAAGAGCAGGACGAGAATCACGACCAGCGGTGCGAAGAAATAGAAGCCGAGGAGCAGGAGTGCACTTCCCACGAACGGTACGAGCACAGCGTATTTCAGCATGATGATGTCGGGCACACGCCCCGCAAGGCGCGCGGGCAGAATGCCCGCAAGCAGAAGTCCCGCACCGATCACGGCAAAGATCATGCTGTAGACCTGCGGGGAGACCCCATAGACATTTTGAAAGACAAACGAAGAACCGGAGAGATAGGAAAAGAACGCGCCAAACACGAAGCATTGCAGAAGGCAGTGCCCGAGGAAGTATCGGTCACGCAGCAGCACGGGAAACTTTCGCAGCGAATCGGTCATATTCGCACTGCGCTGCTCCTTCGGCAACGTCTCCCGATAGATGAGGGTCGCCCCTGCGAGGAAGACACCGATGAGGGTCAGCAGTACAAACGTCGCACGCCAGTTGGCAAAGAGCAGGATCTGCCCGCCGATGACAGGCGCAATGATCGGGGCAAAGCCGTTCACCATCATGAGTACGGCGAAGAACCGCGTCAGCTCCGCGCCCGCACAGACATCACGCGCAATGGCGCGTGCAATCACAATGCCGCTTGCGCCCGCAAAGCCCGCGCAGAAGCGGAAGAAGAGAAAGAAATAAATATCTGCTGCGAACACGCAGCCGACCGTCGCGCCGATGAAGACGAACATTCCGATAAGGAGCGGGCGCCTGCGCCCTATGAGATCGCTCAGAGGACCCGCGAGGATCTGCCCAAACGCCATGCCGAGCGTTGTCATCGTCAGCGTCATCTGCACGAGCGAGGTCGAAACACCAAAATCTGCCTGTGCCTCGGGCAGTGCCGGCAGATACATATCGGTCGAGAGCGGCGCAATCGCCGTCATCATGCCAAGAAAGATCGTCAGCCACAGGCGCGTACGTGAATCCATAACCATCCCCCTCCTATTATGATTCCCCCTGCATTTCACAGCGCGTCACTGCCTCCGAAGGCACCCTGTTTTTCTTCTGCTTTATGAGCCACGCCTTCACCGTCTCCCAGATTGCCGTTGCAATCACAATCCCCGCTGCAATCGAGACGGCATAGAGGAAGGTCTTGATGCCCTGCGTGGCGAACTTCTCCCACTCCGCCGCAACAGCGTAGAACATCGTACGGTAGAGAGAGCCGCCGGGCACCATGGCAATGACGCCGATGATGAGGAAGATGGTCGCGGGACACTTGTAGAAGCGCGCGAGAATCTCCGCTGCAATCGTAGCAAAGACCGCGCCTGCAAAATAGCCCGCAAACTCGTTCCAGTCCAGCGCAACGAAGAGCATCGTAAAACCCCACGCCCCTGCGCAGACAACCGCCCCCATGGCGGCGTCCTTGATGTGTCCGTGCCAGAGCAGATGGAAGCAGAAGCCGCCGACGAACGAGGTCAGCAGATACACCCATGCCGCCGTTTCAAAGGCGATGAGCGTGCCCGTCGCACTGAACGCAAACCCCGTCGCAATGAGGAGACTCAGGATGAACGCCTCCGCGCTCTTGATAAGCCCCGATATCGTTTCCTGACTGAACATATCGCGAATCGAATTCATCAGCGCCAACCCCGGGATTACAGGCATGATATTGCCCATATTGATTGCCGCAGGATGGATGTCCATGCCAATCCACATGAACGAATTCGCAAGGATTCCCCCGACAAAGCTGAGCAGGACGAGCGCAAAGTACGGATTCAGCTTCGTCTGTCCAAGGAGATGCTGCACGAGGCGCAGGAGCACGCCGACGAGTCCGGCGCAGATTGCATCCTCCAGCCGCCCACCGAAGAAGGCGGAAAAGCTCGCGGCGATCAGCGCCCAGTAGAATAGGGACGCTTTGAGGGAGATGGTCTCCATCGTATCGATCTCCCGAATGCGCGCCTTGATCTCATCCGAGGTCATCGGGTTCGCGCAGATCTCACGCGAGAGCTGATTCAGAGCCTTGAGGCGCTGAAAGTCGAAGTCCTGCCCCGGGACGCGCCGCATCTGCGTAAGGACGCCAATATCGTTTCCGCGCAGCGTCACAATGATGCTGGATGTAATGACCATCACGTCCACATGGCGCACCCCATAGGCGCGGCAGATGAAGTTGATCGTGCGCTCGACGCGGCTGACCTCCGCCCCCGCAACGAGCATGCGCTGTCCAATGTCGATTGCGCGCTCGAGAATGTTGTTGATGTTGATTCTTGCTGCATCGTTTATCATAATGAGATAGTTATAGCATGACTTGGTGGTCTTGTCACGTCTTTTCACAGAAAAACAGCAGAGCCCCGCACCGAGACTCTGCTATCATATTCTTTTGAAGATTACTCAACCGTAACGGACTTCGCAAGATTGCGTGGCTTGTCCACGTCGCAGCCGCGCGTGATCGCCGCATAGTAGGCGAGCAGCTGCAGCGGGATGACGGAGAGGATCGGCATGATGAACTCATCCGATGCCGGCACGTGCATGACGTGATCGACGTATTTCTCAAGCTCCGTGTCGCCCTCAGCCGCAATTCCGATGACGACCGCATCGCGCGCCTTGACCTCCTTGATGTTGGAGAGCGTCTTCTCGTAGACATTGCGCTGCGTTGCAAGCGCAATGACGGGCACGCCCTCGACGATCAGCGCAAGTGTGCCATGCTTAAGCTCGCCTGCCGCATACGCCTCCGCATGGATGTAGGATATTTCCTTCAGTTTCAGCGCCCCCTCAAGAGAGACGTCGTAGTCCAGACCGCGCCCGATGTAGAAGACATCCTCGTTGAAGCCGTATTGCTTTGCAAAGGTCTTGATCGGGTCGACGTCGGAGAGGATCTCCGAGACCTGCGCGGGAATCTCCTGCAGCTGCGCAACGAGGTCTGCCGTGCGCTCCGCCGGAATCTTCCCCTTGATCTCCGCCATGTAGAGCGCAAGCATGAAGAAGAGCACGAGCTGGGTCGTATATGCCTTCGTCGAGGCGACCGCAATCTCAGGACCCGCCCATGTATAGACGACCTGATCCGCCTCGCGGGCAATCGAGGAGCCGACCACATTCGTAATCGCAAGTGTCTTTGCCCCGCGCCGCTTCGACTCCTTCAGCGCTGCGAGTGTGTCGCTCGTCTCGCCCGACTGGGAGACCACAATCAGGAGCGTATGCTCATCGACGATCGGATCGCGATAGCGGAACTCCGAGGCGACATCGACCTCAACGAGGACGCGCGCCAACTTCTCAATGTAGTATTTGCCCACGAGCCCCGCATGGTACGCCGTACCGCACGCAACAATGTAGATCTTGTTGAAGGAATTCAAATAGTCCGCATCCCATGCGAGTTCGTCAAAGGTGACGGCTTTTTTATCCGCTGTGATGCGCTGACTCATCGTGTCACGCACGGCCTTCGGCTGCTCATTGATCTCCTTCAGCATGAAGTGCTCGTAGCCGCCCTTTTCCGCCGCCTCGGCATTCCAAGTCACCTCAAACACCTTCTTCGGAACGACGGCGCCGAGATGGTTCGTCACCTCGACCGCGTCCTTTCGGACAATCGCCACCTCTCCATCCGCCAGAATATAGGTGTGGCGCGTTTTGGAAATAATGGCGGGAATGTCGGAGGCGATGAAGTTCTCACCCTCGCCGAGTCCGATGATAAGCGGATTGTCCTGCTTTGTGCAGATGAGCATATCCGGGTGCTTCCGGCTCATGAACGCGAGCGCGTACGAGCCTTCGATCCGCTCGAGTACCGTGCGCACGGCGGCGACGAAGTCCCCGCGGTAGACCTCCTCCAAGAGGTGAACGACGACCTCGGTATCCGTCTCGGACTTGAAGACATGCCCCTTTGCAATGAGCTCTTCCTTCAGCGAGAGATAGTTCTCGATGATGCCGTTGTGCACAATGGCAAAGTCGCCGTGACAGTCCGTATGCGGATGCGAATTCACATCCGACGGACGCCCGTGCGTCGCCCAGCGCGTATGTCCGATACCAAGGCAGCCCTTCGGCATATTCCCCTTGATCTTGTCGCGCAGCGCGGCGAGGCGGCCGACACTCTTTTCGACGCGAATCTCGCCGTCGTTGTAAACGGCAATGCCCGCCGAGTCATAGCCGCGATACTCGAGCTTCGACAGACCGTCGAGGAGGAACTCCGCCGCCTGACGATCCCCAACATAACCAACAATTCCACACATAAAAATACCTCCTGAACAATAACATATCGCTCAGGGATTTCACTCCATCTGCAGCTTTGTCCGCAGGGTCACCCCTGCGCTTTGACCGCAGACTCTCGACAGAGCGTGCCGGAAGGCATCCGCTGACGGCTCGACAACCTTCTCCTCGTCCTCTGAAATGCAGAGCATCTCAGAGCCAGCGCTAAGAAAAAAATTTCTTTTCCTTTTTTATAAAAGAAACCCCCATGTATCCTCCGATACACAGGGACATTTTATCCGATATTACACGAGAAGTCAATTATTTACGTAGTGACTAAAACTGCCAATGACAAGCTGTGGGAACTCTCTATGCAGTTCATCCATAAATGCCCTTGTACCGACGGGTGAGCCCTCTGCCTCCGGCATTGTCTGCAAGAAAAGCGTCGGGTCGATGTTTAGATTCCGCATCTGTATCATCTGAACGGGCAGTGCACGGAAGAAGTCCTGCCATGCGGCAAGCTCCTCCGCGCGATCCGTGAAGCCCGGAAAGTGCAGGAGGTTCAGCGATACGTAGACGCCGTGATCGAGTGCATAGCGCAGTGATTCCTTTACATTGTCGAGCGGATAGCTTGCGCGGTAATAGGCATCATAACTCTCATTGCGCGCACTGATGATGGAGACGCGCAGGGAGTCGAGCCCCGCGTCCACAATCTTCCGCATTCCTGCGGGAAACCCCGCATTCGAGTTCATATTGATCTGCCCGCGCTGCGTTACGGCGCGAATCCTACGAATCCCCTCGGCAATCCGATCCGCCGCAAGCGACGGCTCGCCCTCGCAGCCCTGACCGAAGCTGATAATTCCATCAGGCGCAATGGAGAGATGATAGATGCCGACCTCAGCGATTTCCTCCGGCGTCGGAGAAAATGTGATGCGCTCCTGCGGCGAGGGGCAGCACTCCGCGCTCTGGAGAGAGATACAGCCAAGACAGTTCGCATTACAGACGGGCGATGTCGGTACGCCGCATTCCCAACGTCTGTAGAACAGATTCTGCGCCGTCAGACAGTGATAGTTCAGAGAGCAGTTCCCCACCTGCTCTACAATGCGGTTGTTCGGGAGCTCCTTCATTGTACGCCGCACGAGTTTTTTGAGTTCCTTTCCATTGTAGTTGGCAGGGTCCCATTTCTCGTTTTCATCCGTGTAGACCGCCGCGACGCAGAGCTGCCCGCGATGAGAAACGACAGCGGTATACCCGTAGAGCGGCAGCGGCGCAGCGCCCTCCATGCGGTCGAATGCGGGCAGATGCGTGCGCGTATAGCCCTGCGGCAGAATCGCGGCGATCGCTGTCCCCGCAAGACGTACCTCCGTACCATGCGCGTCCTGCCCTACACCGGAATGCTCCGGCATAAACATAAGGTCGGCGCTCTCGGGAAGCGGGATGAGATCGGCTGCTGTGAGCATGACATTCTGCGCACCAATGCGCCCCATCCCAGACACGCCCTCCGCCTCGCAGATATTGCCACGGCGGTCGGCATAGACCGCCGTAATCTCACTCTGCGCTGCGCGCTTCGCTGCTTTCGCCTTCATGACACTCCTCTTGTTTTTGCGCCTTCTTCTTGTGCGGATTGTAGCGATTCATCGCAAGATCCACGCCGTCCGTCACAATGCACTCGACGGCGGGCAGGAGATAGCTGATTGCCTCACGGATCTTTGGCACATCTTCCGACGAAAACGGCGCAAGAACGTGGTTGATAACCGTCCATCCTGCGGGTGGTCGCCCGATTCCGATGCGGACGCGCGCAAAGTCCTCGCCGCCCACATGCGCGATGACGGACTTGATGCCGTTGTGCCCGCCCGAGCTCCCCTTCTTCCGAATGCGCACCATCCCCGCAGGGATGTCCATGTCATCGTGAACGACTGTCAGATCATCCGTCTCCATCTTATAGTAGGAGAGCATGGGACCGATTGCCTCGCCGCTGTTGTTCATGTAGGTCAGCGGCTTTACGAGAAAGACCTTCTCGCCGCCAATGCGTACCTCGGTCATGGCAGAGAAAAAATCCTCCTTCCATGCGGGCGCATTCAGATGATCCGCCAGCGCATCCACGAGCATAAAGCCGACATTGTGCTTCGTATGGGCATACTCTGCACCGGGGTTGCCGAGTCCCGCAATGATTTTCATAGGTTACTCCTTCGTCGGATCGCCAATCAGGAAGAGATAGGCAAGCACGACAATGCCGAGCGCAATGCGGTACCAGCCAAACGCCGTGAAATCATTGCGCTTGATGTAGCGCAGGAGGAATTGAATCGAAAGAATGGAGACAACGAATGCCGTCACCATGCCGACAGCGAGGATCAGGAGCTCCGTGCCCGTGTAGTTCCAGCCGAATTTCACGATTTTCAGAAAGGACGCACCGAACATGACGGGAATCGCGAGGAAGAAGGTGAACTCTGTCGCAACGTAGCGGCTTGCGCCGAAGATGATGCCGCCGAGAATCGTCGCCCCCGAACGGCTCGTACCCGGTACGAGTGAGAGCACTTGAAACATACCGATGATGAACGCCGTGCGGTAGTCGAGTTTTGCAAGGTTCTCCACGCGCGGTGTACGGCGCTTGTTCCAGCGCTCGACCACGATGAAGAGCACGCCGTAGAGAATCAGCATGGCGGCGACCACGGGCGCATTCATGAAATGCTCTTCCATATATTTGTTGAAGGCGAGTCCGATCACGGCAGCGGGCAGACAGGCGACGATGACCTTGCCCCAGAGGTCGAGCGTCGCACGCCGCTCCGCCTGCGACTTGCTCTTTAGAAACGGATTGAGCTTCTCCGCATTCAGCACAACGACGGCGAAAATCGCGCCGAGCTGGATCACGACGAGGAACATGTCCATGAACGCCGTCGATACATCGAGTCGGATAAACTCATCGACGAGGATCATGTGCCCCGTGCTGGATACGGGCAGCCATTCTGTCAGCCCCTCCACAATGCCCAGAATGACGACCTTTATCAGTTCTATCAATGAAATATCCACAGTAAATATACTCCTCCTCTGTCATGGGAAATCCCGCCTATTATAGCACAGTTCGCGCGTTTCTGCACAGATGTTCAAAGAAAAAAGGCTGCCGCAGCAGCCCTTCTTGATACAATTCTACGCTTACACCAACCCGTGTGCGAGCATAACATCTGCAACCTTTGCAAACGCCGTGATGTTCGCACCCGCGACGAGATCGTCGGGATCGGCATAGAGCTCCGCATTCTTCTTTGCGTCGCGATAGATGTGGCTCATGATCTTGCGGAGACGCTTGTCCACCTTCTCAAACGTCCACTGACGACGCTCGGAGTTCTGCGACATCTCAAGCGCGGAGGTCGCAACACCGCCCGCATTCGCGGCCTTTGCCGGAGCAAAGAGCACCTTGTGGCTCTGGAAGTATGCAATCGCATCGAGCGTGGACGGCATATTTGCGCCCTCACCGACGGCCTGCACGCCGTTTGCAACGAGCTGCTTCGCGGACTCCAGATTGATCTCGCTCTGTGTCGCGCACGGCAGGGCAATATCACACTTCACCGACCAGACACCGCTGCAGCCCTCATGATACTCCGCATGCGGATGCGTCGCCACATACTCCTTGATGCGCGCGCGGCGGACTTCCTTGATGTCCTTCACGGCTGCGAGGTCGATGCCGTTTGGATCGTAGATGTAGCCGTTCGAGTCGGAGCAGGTCACAACCTTCGCTCCGAACTCCTGCGCCTTCTCGATGGCGTAGATCGCAACGTTACCCGCACCGGAGACGACGACTGTCTTGCCCGCGAGGTCGATGCCCTTCGCCGCGAGCATATCCTGCACAAAGTAGAGCAGACCGTAGCCCGTCGCCTCCGTACGCGCAAGGCTGCCCCAGTAATCCGTGCGCTTGCCCGTCAGGACGCCCGCATCATAAGAGTCACGGATGCGCTTGTACTGACCGAAGAGATAGCCGATCTCGCGCCCGCCGACACCGATGTCGCCCGCCGGAACATCCACGTTCGGTCCGATGTGACGATAGAGCTCCGTCATGAAGCTCTGGCAGAAGTTCATGACCTCGTTGTCAGAGCGCCCGTGCGGGTCGAAATCCGAACCGCCCTTGCCGCCGCCGATCGGCAGTCCTGTCAGTGCATTCTTGTAAACTTGCTCGAATGCGAGGAACTTCAAAATATCGAGCGTCACGCTTGGGTGAAAGCGCAGACCGCCCTTATAGGGGCCAAGCGTGCTGGACATCTGCACGCGGTAGCCACGATTGACCTGAATCTCGCCCTTGTCATCCACCCACGGCACGCGGAACGTGATGATGCGGTCGGCCTCGATCATGCGCTCAAGGATCTTGTGCTGCTTGTACTCAGGATGCTTCTCCAAAAGGGGAACAACGGAGGTCAGAACCTCAGAGACCGTGTTCTTGAAATGCGTTTGATCAGGGTCGCGCTTCGATACCAGATCCAGAATATCGTTTACATACTGTTTCATGTCAGACATTGTAATTCCTCCCTCTGTGTGCTCGGTGACCTTCATCGAACGTGACTGAGTATAGCACACAGCGCAGCGCTTTGTATAGGGATTACGGGCATGAATACAATATGCAGTGGAAATACAAAAAAGAGGTTTCTGCCGTTTCACAGAAACCTCTTTTCGCTATACGCTATAGATGATATGGCTCTCCCCGACTGATCTTGAAGGAGCGGTAGATCTGCTCCACGAGGAAGAGGCGGATGAGCTGATGTGGAAGTGTAAAATGCGAGAACGAGAGCCGAAGTCCGGCAGCATGCCGCACCTCATCCGACAGGCCGAAGGGGCCGCCGATGAGAAAGGCGACATGGCTCTGCCCCGCGAGAGCAAGCCCGTCCAGCTTCGCCGCAAGTTCCTCCGAGGAATACGCCGCGCCGCCGACATCCAGTACAATGAGGTAGGCATCCTGCGGCACCTGCGCACAGAGACGCTCTCCCTCGCGGCGGATCGTCTCCGCCTTTTCCGCAGCGGAGGGCTTCTCCTTCATGCGCTCTTCGGCGATCTCAATCGTACGCAAATCGGCGTAGGGACGCAGGCGCTTTTCATACTCTGCGATTCCCTCACGCAGGTATTTTTCCTTCAGCTTGCCCGCGCAGACAATCGTGACCTTCACCGACCCTCCTGCGGCATTTCTTCGAGCGTGACCTCCGCCTTGCGCTTCGTATCATTGCGGTCGTAGGTCACCGTCACCTTGTCGCCGACCTTGTACGAGGCAATCTTCGCGCGCAGCTCGGCAACGCTGTTGACCTCCTCGCCGTCGATCGCAAGGATGATGTCGCCGCGCTGGAAGCCCGCCTTGCCGCACGGCCCATCGAGTGCAAGGCGGAAGATATACACGCCCTTGTCGATGTTCAGCTGATAGCCGTAGCGTGCCGCCGTCATCGGATCAAAGACGGAAACGCCGAGATACGGACGCGCGACATAGCCCTTTTCAATCAGCTCGTTCACGATGGTCTGCACCGTATTGATCGGGATGGAGAACCCCATCCCCTCGACGGCGGCGGCCGCCACCTTCGCACTGTTGATTCCGATGACCTCGCCGTCGGCGTTCACAAGTGCGCCGCCCGAGTTGCCGGGGCTGATGGCCGCATCCGTCTGCAAGAGCTTTACGCGCTTGTCGCTGACATCGAGCGTGCGGTTCAGCGCACTGATGACGCCGACCGTAACGCTGCCCTGGAACTCAAGGCCGAGCGGGTTTCCGATGGCAATCGCCGGCTCGCCGACCACAACGGCATCTGAGTTGCCAAAGACCGCCGTCGGCAGATCCTTTTCATCCACCTTCACCACGGCAAGATCGGTGAACTCATCCTTTCCGACGAGTTTTCCCTTGACGCTGCGCCCATCAGAGAGCGAGACAATAATCTCCTTCGCCCCGTCAATCACATGGTTGTTTGTCACAATGTAGCCGTCACTGCGGAAGATCACGCCCGAGCCGACGCCCTCCGTCTCAACGGGGTTGTTGAACCAGTCGCGTGCGACCGCCTTGTTCGTAATGCCAACGACCGCAGGTCCCACCGCCTTTGCCGCACGCACGACGGGCGTGTTGCGTGCGTCCGAGAGCCCTGTAACATCGACCGCCTGCGCGGGCTTCGTGCCGCCGACCGAGTTGTCCGCCGCTGTGCCCATCGAGCAGCCGCCGAAGATGACAAAGGACGCCATGACAGCTGCGGCAACGAGGGCAATTCCCTTGCGCTTCTTGCTTCGGATGTTCATAAAAACATCTCCTTTTCACATAATAATCTCTGCCCCGCCCTCGGGCAGACAGCTCTCTATATCGAGCGTGATACCGCGTGAGGCGAGGATGTCATGCACCGTATCGCACGCAAGCGTCGGACGGTTGTTCTCCTCCGAGAGATGCGCGAGATAGACCTTGTGCGGGGGCTTCTTCATGCGCGTGAGCGCCCATGCGGCGTCGCCGTTCGCAAGATGCCCGCGATTCGAGAGGATGCGCCGCTTGAGCGGCCACGGGTAGCTGCCCTGCCGCAGGAGGTCGGCATCGTGATTCGCCTCAAGGACGAGCACATCTGCCCCCTCCATCGCCTCCTGCACGGTCTCGGTCACAACGCCGAGATCCGTCGCCAGCGTGCAGCAGCGCGAGCCCTCGATCCGATAGCCGCACGGCTCCGCTGCATCATGCGAGATGGCGAACGGACGCACCGTCACCGCACCGACCGTGAACTCATCCGAAATACGGTGCATATCGTCCGCGAATGCCGCACCGCCGTCAAGGCCCGCAAGCGTCCCGCGCGTCGCGAGGATCGGCAGATGATATTGCTTGGCGAGCGTTTTCAGCCCGCGCACATGGTCGATATGCTCATGTGTGACGAGCACAGCGTCCAGAGACTTCGGCTCGACGCCGTGCGCGCGCAGCCCCTTTGTGATCCGCGCTGCGCTGATGCCCGCGTCAATGAGGATGCGTACACCATCCAGCTCCACATAGACCGAATTCCCCTTGCTCCCGCTCGCCAGTATTGCTACCTGCAACGAACATCCCCCTCTCATGCACTCATGATATTCCTTTTTTCTGTAAATTGTCTGCATAGAACGCAAAGAAAAAAGCTGCGGCACAACGAACGTCATGCCGCAGCCTTGCGTGAAGTATAGAGAATCGCTGATAAAATAGACCCTCGTATTTGTGCGGATTTTTTGCCTCTACTCCCAAAGTAGTGGAAATAGTATCATTATCCAGGGAAACAAGGTTCAATTCCTCTTATGCCTTCGATCGCCTTTCAATCGATATCCATGCGCATAAGCTGCCGGCGCCCCTACCGTCACGCTGCTGCGGTTCACCTCCCCCGCTGTGGCGGGGAGGTGACCCGCGAAGCGGTGGAAGGGGCGCTTTGAGCGATGTAGGCATTATTGATGTGTCATGGCAGGACTTTGGTGTAGATTTTTTTCCTATCAAGAAGACAAACCGACCGTATAGCAAAGGCTGTGTTTATCCGTGCTCCCTATATGCAGCCCTTATACCGACGCACTGCCATCGATCTCGGCATTGTGCTCACTTGCCCACCGATAGCCGAGATACGCGCCTGCGACATTGACGATAGCTGCAAGCTCCGCACTGATGAAATTCGCCACAACCCAGCTCACAACCATCAGTCCGAGAACAGAAATGACGCCCTTTTTATTCAGCCCCGTGCTGTAGAACAGCCCCAGGATGAAGAAACCAAGGATCGCCGCAACAATGGTATTTTTCTTACTCATATCAATCACTCCTGAAAAATTTTAGAACATATCAATATAATTCCGGGCAGAAACTTCCTGTCCGACTTCATGCGGATGCTCATCCAAGTCCCGGAAAATGCCAAATCTCACCCATGAGCGCCTTGACCACCGCATAGATAGCACCGAGGAACCAAGGAATCCCAACGAGGAAGCACAGTGCCACGGCGAGATCGACATCATCCAGCAATGCCCCCAGGATACAGGCAAATGTAAATAAAAGCGTGACAAGCATCTGAGAGAGCCATGCCTGCTTTGCGTGATACGTGACAAATTCGGATTTGTTCCGCATAATAAGCCAGAGGACAAAGGGAACGAGGAAATAACCAAGCCCACCGACAAAGAACGCACCCTGCGCGGTTGCAGCAAAGATCCGCTCTGACTGCGACGGTATATCCTCCTCTTCCTCGTATCCCGTAAAGCAGCGCACATCCATGCCCGCGCCTTTTTCCATGAAACTCCCCCCTTTTTTATGCCTATTCAACCGATGTCATAATCACGCCGTTTTCGATCTCGAAGGATACGATATGCGAAAGCGCACTCTCATCCGTTGGTGCGAGAAATTCAAACAAGTAGCCGTATTTCCCGTCGCCAACCTCCTCGTCCGCCACCGTCGGATGACTGCCGATACGGAACGTATCGATCTCCACCGGTGTAAAATCTTCGTCGTCTCCGGAAATGCTCATGGCATAATGGATGGTCGTCACCTGATCGCCGGGCTTCAGGCGAATGAGATTACGGTCACTCATCCCGTTTTTATCCAACCCGCGCCGTGCGCCGAGGATGCGATACAGCCCGTCGTTGTAGTTATAGGTGACTTGGAGATTGCACTCCATACCATTCAGCTTGATTGGGATGGAGTAGAGATTGTAGTCATCCCCTTCCTCCACAATCTCGATGTAGATGGGATGCCCGTCCAGCATTGGCCATGTGCCGTCAAAATTATCCTTGAAAACACCCCTGTCCCAGTCTGCATCAATGTTCACATCACTGCCGAGGTAGAGGATGACATCATCCTTCTCGCCGATGTAGAGCAGATTGCAGTGGACGCTGGAAAGGATTTCCATTTCACTCTCACTGAGAGTAACGAATGCACTGCCGTTCCGATCAACATCGACAACACGATCCTCCAGTGCTTCCACGCCGAAGATATTTCTGCGCGCCGTCGGTAGCGAACCGAGCACTCCCGCAACAGGGGATCCGGCGATGAGATCTTTTGCCTCCTCCGGTATTTCCCCGTAGATCATGCAGTAGAGCAGACATTTCTGTGAAAGCAGCGCTGCATCCTGCTCTGCATAGACAGAAAAGCCATCCTCGTCCCCATCGTAGGAGTAGTAGGACGATATACCGCCACCGCGCCTACGGTAGTCGCCATGTACCTTGTAGATACAGGTATTATCAACTGCCTGTGCGAGCGCTGTGCCGCTCGGCAGTTCGCGCACCGTCTCCCGCGCCAGCCCTGCAAGATCGACCATATTCGCATAGCCCATCTCGCGCGTGTTGCCGCCGTAGTTCTCGGCGCGCTGCGCCGCGCGGTCAAGCGCAGAGAAAAATGACGGTGACAGACTTCCCGCTCGCGCGAGAGCCTCGCGGCTGTATGCCTCATAGGCAGAGCGCAGCGCCGGCAGACGCGCGAGATCGATCACGGAGAGTGTAGCCTCCTCCTCCGTATCCTCCTCCGCGCAACCCGCCATATAGGTGTCGCAGATCACTTCACCTATGCCGGCACCACCCATTGCAGGATTCGCAGCGAGCGCACCGACCCATGCGTCATAGTTCCAGCCGTTGCCCGGCTCCATCTCCTCCGACGCCACCATGTAGCGGGCATAGCCCTCGAGTGACGCCGCCGTCTCATAGCTTGCCATGAGACAGGCATCGAAACCGATGAGTTCAAAGGGAGGCTCTGCCGGAGCCGCGCCATAGACCGCCGAGAATGCAGCCCGTATATCGTTGAGGCGCAGCATATTACCCGTCCGCTCATCGGCGCAGACCCCCGCAGCACTCCCGCCGCCATGATCCCAGAAGACAAATACGTTGTGATCGGCGGAGAAATTCTCCGCGCCGTAGCGCAGGAAGTTCTCCAATGTCCGCTCATCGCCCATATCGCCATTCTTCATCGCGACAACCCGATGCAGTCCGTCCACATCGTAGAGATAGAGATTCAGCTCATTTGAACGGAACTCGTCGTTCTGCCATTCACGCGTCCCGCCCGCGAGGATCAGCACGCGCACATTGGGCGGAAGCTCCGTCTCGAGCAGTTCCTCAATATCTGCCGATGCAGCACCGTATTCCGACTCGAGATCGGAGCCGCAGACGTACCACGAGATGAGCCATGTGTCGTCAGCGTTGTAGACATTCGGAAAACGTGACCCTGCCTTGGTCACCTCTTCATCCGCGCAGCTCGAAAAAACGAGCGTCAGGAACAAGAATGTGAGCACAAGGCGCAGTGTACGAAAGTGCTGCTGCATACGGTCTGCATCCCCCTTCGTCTGCCCCCCTCATAGGGAAGCACTGATAAATTTAGCACTACCATCTTGACGCATCTTTTTTGCCCGCACTTCGACCTCGAACCTCCACAGAGCACCACTCTGCGTCCGGTTTGCCTCCTTGACAGGACAAAAAATCTGCACCAATCCGACGGACTTCATTTTATCAGCGATTCCGTAGGAATTACTCGCCGTCGAGGAACTTCTTAATCGCCTGTGGATCCTTCGGTGCCCAGTGGAGCGTCTTGCCGTCGTCGCTCTTGACGAGCTCGCAGGTCACATCGAGCGTCTTTTCGTCATCATACGGCATCTCATCAATCACTGCACGCAGCGTCTCCATCGCCCCCTGCTGGTAGACGGGATCCGTGCGGACATCGACACCCTGCTGCTGTGCCAGACCGATGTAGACCCCCATCGCAACGACATCCGCGTTCTGTTCCATCTGTGCGCTTGCACCCTTGGAGTCAATCGGTGTCGCCGTCAGCTCGACTACAGGGTTCTTGGCATCGTCCTTCTTGACTTTCGCCTTGAGCTCCATGTTTGCCTTGCGATCTGCGATATAGTAATCCGTAATCGCAACAGCATTGTCATGGGACAGCATCATGCTCTTGAACATCTCATCCGTCTCACTGTGGAGCGCTTGGCTGATCTGCTCCTTCTGTGCTTTCGTCATCCCCGTTGCTTCGGTCTTATCCGTATCTCCATACGCATAGAGCTCGGCGTAGGCAAGTACCGCCTTGTCCGCAGAATCCTTCGGCTTGTCGTCACCGCAGCCTGCAATGAGGAATGTCGCTAGAATCGCAACAAGCGGAAGAAGCAATTTCTTTGCAAACATGAATTTTTTCATAATTCAACGTCTCCTTTACAACGAATACAATACTCGGAAAGCAGCGGCGGCCATGAACCGGCCGGATGCATCCCCGCTTCTTTCCGTCTCCTAATTATTGCAAAAAAATAAACTTCCCGCAATAGAATTGCAGAAAGTGATGTTTTCTTACATGAAAGTGATGGATTTGGAGAATATAAATTAAGAACAATGCCTTTTGTATCGAATAACGACTATTTATTGAGCAAATACTGCATGTAGCTCACCCGCACTACGCCACGTCGCCGCTGGCTGATGGGAATCTGTGCGCCGTTCGTGAGCACGAATTTCTCCTTCTCCATGCGTTCGATCTTATCCATATTGACAAGGATGCGGTGATAGCATTCGAGAAACCGCCCATCGTGCATCAGCTGCTCCGACGCCCACTCGTATGTGTAGGGTCGCGTAAAGCAGAGTCCCTGCTTCGCAAAGGCGATGTGAAGACGCCCGCCATCGAGGTCGACATAGAAGATCTTATCGAAGACGATTTCGATCGGGTGTCCATTATACTGCATCGAGAGGGCTTTTTCCGCCTTCTCATGACGCGCAAACACGCGCCTAAGCGCAGCATGGAACGCCTCCTCGTCCACGCTCACGGGCTTTAGGAAATACCCATCGGCAAAGACACGATATCCCTCCATTAGATATTCCTCACTGCTCGTGAGGAAGATGATGCCCACCTCCGCATTCACGCTGCGGATGCGGCGCGCAGCCTCCATTCCGCCGAGCCCGGACATACGGATATCGAGCAGCAGGAGATCATAGGGACTTCGTTTGAATGCTGCGAGTAGGGCTTCTGCCGTATGAAAGATTACAATCTCGGCATGTATCGCCTTGTCTGCCCAGTATTTTTCGAGCATCTCCATGAGATACATACGCACTGCAGTGCATACCTCCGGCTCATCGTCCAAAATTGCGATACGCATACGCCGCTCCTTTGCCTTTGTCCGCTTCCGTATATTTGACGAATCTTAATATTGCATTGTATAATACCACAAAACGAAGGAAAGGAAAACTACCGTGATAGAATATTATCTCGACATCATCTTCTCAACCACCCTGCTGTTGGTTTCCATGCTGCCATCCGTCTACCTGCGCTATCTCCCCTTTCGTTCTGTTCTCGATGCGCATAAACGAAACTATCTTCTGCATGGCTATGCCATCATTTTTTTTCTTGAGATTACAGGCACTCTCTTCCTCTTATGCGACGGGGTCATCCCATACAATTTTCCAACCTTTAAAATCATATGGATATTCCTCGGTTATCTCCCGTATTTTATCCTCAATCTGATCCTCATTCGCCCCTATGTCGCGCAGCATTTCTTCATTCTTGGCATACAGCAGATCCTCGCGGGAACACTCAGCACATTTGCAGTCACCATCACCTTCCTCGTCGCCGGTAAAGATGACTTCTTCTCCCATTTTAAGCTCTACTCTATCATCTATCTCACCCTCTATCTCTCCTCCTTCCCTCTCGTTCTCCCCTTCTTCCGCCAGATCTTCCTGCGATTTGCCAGCATCAGCACAGATCGCTTCTGGCACTACATCTCCCCGCTCCCCCTCCTCATTATCGTTCATGAGTCATTTTACTCCCTCGGTGATAAAGTTCTTAACCCTCATTACTTCCTCCCTCGTCTTATATTTTTTTCCTCGGGCATATTTATCGCACTTACGGCATGGCGTGGACTCGAGTACATCCTCACGCAGGCGGCGACGACCGAGCGCAGCCTTGCTCTCCTGCGCCGCATGAACTCCTTCCGCGCCTATACACGCTCCATGCAGGACAAACAGGCGCGTCTTGCTATCGTCCGTCACGACCTCCGGCACAACATCAAGATGCTCGCCGACCTCATCTCACGCGGTGAGGACGAGGCCGCCATACAGCTCATATCGAGTCTCAGCTATCAGATCGACGCCACCCGCGTCGAACACTTTTCCACGAATCCCATAATGAACGCCGCGCTTTCCGTCTACATCCAACAGGCGCGCGAGAAAAACATTCCGATTGACGTCAAGATCGACCTGCCGGATTCGTTTGCAGCCGAAATCGATCTCTCGCTTATCCTCTGCAATCTCCTCGAGAACGCCATTCAGGCAGAGGAGCACGAAGAAGAGCAACTGCGCGGCATCCGCGTGCGGGCGCGTACGCCCATGGGCAGCATATTCCTGTCCGTCGAAAATCGCTGCTCCCATCTCATCAAGCTCTCGGCAGACGGACTGCCCAAACGAACGCACCACTCTGCCGAACACGGCTACGGCATACGCTCCATTCTCCTCTTCGCAGAAAAATATGATGCGGAATACTATGCCAAGCAAAAAGACGGCTGGTTCAGCCTCCTGCTCCATCTGCCGCTTACGGATTATTAGTGATTCCCTAAAAATATGGATAATAATTCGTAAAGCACATCACTTTCGCGTATGATTGCATCACTTTCTGTAAATCTATTGCAATCTTTCCGTCATTTTGCGATAATGCCTTCAGAGATTATGATTTGGGTTAAAGGAGAGATACCAATGAAAAAATGGATGAAGGCATGTGCAGTTGTGGCTTCCTGTGCATTCATGCTCGGCACGATGGGTGTCGCCTCTGCTGATGCGTACGAGGGCTATGACGAGGACGGCAACTACGTCTATGCTGAGGTAGACGATGACGGCAACGTCGCTGTTGCAGTCGCGGACGAGGACGGCAACTATGCGGTTCATGTAGAGGATGCGGATGGCAACTACTACCAGGAATGGACCGAGTAATACTAAGCCACCAGCCCAAAAGGGGCTGTTGCACGAGTCTGTTCGTGCAACAGCCCCTTTTTGCTTTTTCTACAGTTCCCACAGGAGTGCTTCCTGCTCCAACCATATGCCCTCGGCAAGCATGACGCGGATGAGTTCGTGCCACAGTGCAAAATCCTCACGGCAAAGAAGTGCCTTGAGGCGTTTTTTCTGTGCGTCCGTCAAGTTTTGGGCAAAGGCACGATGGGCGCGCAGTTCCTCCACGTCCATCCGATACGGCATCAGATGGGAAAAGAAGTGCTTGCGCAGATATTCAAAAATGCGAATCCCGCCATAGTCCAGATCCCCCCAATGCGCTATATCAGGGGGCTGCATTCTCGAAATCTTCGACAGCAACGCCTGTATGGTGCGATTTGGAAATCCCGCCGTATAGATGAGGAGGTAATCCGCCCCCTCCTGTGCAAGGGTCTCTGCATTCGTCAGATTCTCGACCGTCAGGATGGAGGGCGGCAACGTGTCAATCTCCATCGCGGCAACGGTATCATATGTCAGCTCGATCCCGCCCGCAAAGTCGGCAAGCATATACGCTCTGCCGTGCAGCGAAAAATCCATGCGCCCCGCAATCCAGACTTTTCCATGATGACCCGTGATGCCCGCCATATCCAGATACGCGGCATCCGTTTCACACGGCTCCTCCGCAAAGCGCCGCAGAAGGATGAGCAGGGGCGCCTCGATGCATCGTTCAAAATACTTGCTGTCGCCAAAGACGCGCTGACTGAATACGCGCTTTGGTATGGCATTCTCCCCCGCAGCGGGCAGCGAGAGGATGGCGCGGATCAGACCCGCGCGAAGCTCCTTCTCCCTAGGCAGGAAGGATGGAAGCTTGTTCGCTGACAATATCTCATTCGCCGCATTGCAGCAGCGCCGTACCCATATGGCTGCAGACGCTGTCAGTGCCGAGATGTCAGCGCGGTATTCCTCCACGCGCATGAGCGGCATTGTGCGCCCCATACGCTGATAGAGCTGCGCCGCATCCACTGCAAGCAGAATGCGCTCGATCCGTCCCGTGCCATGACGCTCCCACACGACAGAGATCATGCCCTGCCGTTCGAGTTCCTCTGCCGCCGCCTCAATTGCCTCACGCCGATCCGCATCAAGCTCGTCCGCATAGGCGGCGGCAAGCGGGGATTTCCGCAGGCGAAACTGAGGCCGCCGTCCCGCCCCGCCGATGGCAGCGTTGCTGCGCTCATATTTTTCGAGAAGGATGCTCAGAATCTCGCGTTCATAGTAAGTCCTGCTCTCCGCTTGCCTCATGTGTCATCCCCTTCTCCCATGTCCGCACATCGCCCAATTCATCGGTAAAGCAGTGATTACCCGCATTCGTTACAATGATCGACTGATCCATCAGGGGCGCAATGGCGGCGAGCTTCTCATCCGGCACGGCGACAATCAGCTGCATATCCATGCGCTTGATGAGCTGAATGCAGGATTTGATGCGCTCCTCGTCCATTTTATTGAACGCCTCGTCAAAGACGGTGAGGCGTATGGTCTTGTCGTTGTAAATCTGCTGAAACGCGGCAAGAATTGCAATGTAGAACGGCGTCTGCGTCTCGCCGCCCGAGGTCTGCCGCAGAACACGCGAGTACAGATAGGACTGCCCCGCTGTGTCCGTGATGCGGATGTCATAGTCGAGATAGCGACGATAGTCGGAGAACTCCTCCTGCTCCTCAGGCGTCCCCTTGACCAGTTTTTCAAACAGCTCCATTGCCTGTTCGTTTGCCGCCGCATCGGTCTCCGCAAAGAGCCCGCCCGCCATCTCCCAATCCGCCGTCATGACCGCATCGTAAAACGGCTTGTACTTCGCGCTGGGCGTGATGAGGAAGCTGTATTTATCCTTGTGGAACTGAAATTGATCGAGCGAATAGTTCAGGTCACGGAATTCATGCCGCGCGCTCTCGATCGCCTCGCGCATGCTGAAGATGAAATGCGCCTTGAACTCCATCTCCGACTGCGCCAGAGCCTCGCGCGCCTTCTCCTCGAAGGCGGGAATATCCGTCGCCGCGAGGCGTGCGTGGATCTGTGCGTAGTAGGCATGATCGGGGTCATAGACGTGCCCCGTATCGCCGTGTTCCAGCCCGTAGCGCTCGCGCGCGACAAGCAGCTGCTGCCACATATTGTCACGCCGCGTCTCGTTGCCGCGCCGGCTGCTCTCGTAGCTCTGCAGACGCTCCTCCATGCTACGCTCGCCGTGTGCCTCCTGCATGAGAGCGGCAAGACGCGCCTCGGCTGCCTCGGACAGCTCCGGATAGGCATCGCGCCACGCCCGAACCGCCTGCCCTGACTCCTCCTCCGCACGTGCAAGAAGCGGCAGTGCGCGCTCCGCCTGGTCGAGCGCAGACTCGGCACGTGCCTGCTCCTTCGTCGTCTCACTGCATGCGCGTGCCGCCTCCTCTGCGCGCTGCCGCGCCTCCTCATAGGCGGCTTTCAGGCGCTCCGCCTCGCTGAGATCCATGCCGGAGAGCTCCTCAGCCATCCGCGCCAGCTCCGCTGCGCAGGCTTCGAGTTCGGACAGGACGCCCAGCTGCTCGGCAAAATCTCCATACCGATGCAGGGGCTCGTGCAGAAGGTCGGCAAATGTCTGTATGCGGCGCGCTTCCTCTGCGAGCGCAGCAAGTCGTTGACGCACCTCCTCCAACTCCCGCTGACGGATCTCTAGCTGACGCTCAATCGCGCCCGCGCCGATGTACGGGATCTCATAGAAGCGCCGTGGTATCTGACGTGCCACAAGCCCCTTGTAGGACATACAGCTCTTGGTTGCGGCGCTCCGATACGTTATCATCTCCTGCTCGTCCGCAGCCTGCATAACCGACCCAAGCAGATGGTCAATGCGCGCCTGTGCAAGGGGATTCTTCGCCTGCAGGAGGGCTGCAAGCGATCCGTTTTCCTGCACGCCCAGATATTTTTTCTCCGCCTCCGTATTGACAAGCCCCACGCCGTCGAAATGGCGCTGCTTCTTTTCACGCTCATAGATATGCAGCGCCTCGCGAAAGACAGACTCATCCACGAGGAGATCGAAGCGCTGCGTATTCAGATAGCCTTCCAACGTGTCGCGCCACTCCTCGTCCAGAATCTCCAGCTCCTCGCAGAGCACATAGACCCTGGAGCGTCCCGCAAGCCGCTGCTCCAAGAGCTCCTTGAGCCGCGTCATCTCGGGGCGGTATTTGCGTTGCCGTCGCTTGAGCCCGTCGATCTCCGCGCGCAGTTCCTCCTGCCTCGCTCCGGCTGCCGTCTGCTCCTGCTCAAGGAGGAGTGCGCCGCGCTGCATCCATGCGCCGATCTCAGCGAGCAGCGCACCGCCGGCACGCAGTTCCCCTTGCAGCTGACCGGTCTCCTCCGCCTTTACATCATCCTCTGCCGCATGTGTGAGTATCTGCGACAGCTCGCACAAGGATGCCGCCGCGCCCTCCGGCAGTGCATAGAATTCACCCGCAGGATATGTGGCGAGTGCCGCAATCCGCTTGGCTTCGCGCAATAGCCCCTGCTGAAGACGCCGATGGGAGTCTCTGAGCGCACGCTGCTTTTCCTCGCATTCCTTCTGCGCTGCAAGCAGTTCGTCACGCCTGCGCTTTGTATCATTGCCCTGCCACGCAGCATATGCCTCCTGCTGCTCGAGATTCCTGCGCTCGGACAGCCGCTCCTGCTCGTGCATTCTGACCTGCAGCTCATCCACGCGTTCGCGGCACGCCTCTTTCTGCATGCGCCCCGCATCCAGCTTTTCCGCCTCGCGCATATGCCTGTAGGACAGGAGGACAAATTCCTGCTCGCATGCCGTATCCCGCCACTTGCAGAAGGAATCATAGTGCTCCTGCAGCGTTTCCAGTTCGCGCTTCTGCGCGCGCAGCCCCTGCAGATCGCGCTCGAATTTCTGATAGGAGTAGAACACCTCGCGCAGGACGTCCAACTTCAGATCGCGTGGGAGGAGGATGTACTCGTAGATAAAATCGCGCACCTGATTGATGGGGCGAAAGGCGAGCGCACGTGAAAATGCCGGCAGGAAGCGTGCCGAAAGCTGCCCCAGTCGGTTCATCAGGCGTCGCTGCCACTGCTTCTTCCCCGTCTCAAAGACGCTGCTGCCGTGTGCATAGCGCCGATGAAATGCCTCCCGCGTATAAAGCGCGCCGTCCTCCCCGCGAAACTCGACCTCCGAGAGGGTACGTCGATCGAGCAGGAAGAATTCCTCCTGCAAGCTGTCATCGCGAAAGACATCGACCACATATCCTGCGAGAAAGGAAACCTTTTTTATATCGTCATAGAATTCCAGCACGATGTAGGAGGTGAATTCATCCGCGCGCAGATACTGCACGCCCTCCGCCTTGATCTTGCCGCGCAGATAGTGCAGCAGTGTCCGCCGCGCCTCCTGCGTCGCCGCAGCGTTGAAGCGTGCCTGTGTCTGACTCCCGATGAAGATGTACTGCAAGGCGTCGAGCAGGGTGGACTTGCCCGCGCCGCTGTGCCCCGAGAGCATGGTTGCCGAGCCGAAGGAAATCTCGTCCTCATCGAAATAATGCCAATTAATGACCTTCATTTTCCGCAGCTTCTTCATCGTCCTCCTCCTTTCTCTGCCGATAGATCTCCAGTCTCTTGTGCAGTTCCGACAGCTCCTCCCCGTCGACGGCGAGTGCAAGCGTGTGGAAGAGACGGATGCGCGCCTCCTCGGACAGCTCCCGATCGAGTACATCTGCGAGGCGGTATTGCTTCGAGAGCTGCGTGAGGCGCTGCAGCGCCGTTTTCTTGAGGTCGGGCAGATGCAGTGCCAGATACTTGGCACGGATCTCCGCGAGCGTAGTCATTGGAAATGTGCTCAGGTTCAGCCCTGTACGTTTTTCCTCATAGATGAGCCGCAATACGAGCAACCAGATGCTCTCCTCCATCGTCAGGGAGCGCCTGTGCGCCATCCCCGTGGAGAGCAGCCACACAATCTCATAGCGCTCATCCACGCGGAACTCCCATCCGATCACCTGAAAATACTCCGCAAGCTCCTCACAGTAGCGCCGCGCCGCAATGTAGAGTGCGGCATCGTGTTCGCGCGTCAGAAAATTGCACGCCAAGAGCGACTGTATGACGCTCCGAATACGTGTGCGCTCCTCTTCGTTCAGCAGTTCCAGCTTCATTTTCTCTTCTCCCTGCGCCTGAGCGTGCGGTTGCTGTATCGTATCGTATCCTGCTCGCGTATCTCCTTGTGCCTGCCCAGCCGGTATTTCGCCAGCTCGTCATGCCCGTAGAGATAGACGTAGAGCAGCTGCAGGAGGTCGGGCTCCGCCGTCTCGCGGAGCAGTGTCAGTAGCTCCTCGATCTCCATTGAGCCGCGCTGTCCGAGCACCTCCAGAATCCACGCCTCGATCTTCTGCCGCGAGATACCGCGCGCAACGCGCTCCGCACTCTCACGCCGCACGCGTGCGCGCAGAGCCTCATCAACGTCACGCACGGGCGTTGCCGCAGCCGGTTCCAGAATGCGCTTCTTGCGCGGCACATAGCGGGACGCGGGCAGGAGCATATCCATCGCTTGCAGACGGAAGAGACGCGACAGCCCGCCGACCTCGCTCCCCTCCTCGCGTGCCTCGGCTATGGCTAGGAGGACGCCCGCAATCATGCTCTCCGTGCGCGCGCTGCCCGCCTGCTGCAAGTACAGCGCACGCTCGTAGGACGCGCGCACATACTGATTGTGGCGACGGTCGATCTGGGCAAACATATCATCGAGCCCCCGATAGATCTCCTCGATCGTCTGCAGCGATGCGTTCATGCGGTATTCCGCAGCCTCCACCGAGTCGGCAAGCTGACGGCGCACGGCATCGTCGCAGAGGGCACGCAGACGCTCCTTGTTCTGCCGTATCTCCTGCACTTCCTGTAGGATGCGGATACGATAGCGCGAGACGTGATCCGAGGTCTTGAGGCGATGATAGCTGCGATCCACAATGTCCGCCCGATATTCGACGAAATGATGAGACAGCACATCCTGCAGACTCGTCTGTGCGGAGACCTGTTCCATCTTGCTCTTGATATTATTGAGCAGAATACGCAGCTCCTCGACGAACTCCTCCGCGAGCCGCTCCGCCTCAAGCACCGCCATGCTCGGCTGCGCCTTTGCCGCCTCGCCCGAGAGCACCTGATAGGTCGTAAAGGCAAAGCGCTGGTACTCCACCGCACGCCCCTCGCAGAGATTTGCAAAAAGCCCCCACAAGCGGCTGCTGTAATGTGGGAGCAAAATAAATATTTTGAAGTTCTCGCGCTGCTCATAGTCCAGCCAGCCAAACTCCTTCATGCGGCGGATCATATGATTTGCTTTGGCGCGCGACTCCTCTGTACCGGCGTCTTTCGCCGAAAAATCCTCCTCCTCGTACGCAACGCCGGCTTCCGCCCAGCTCTCGATCAGCTCCTGGAATTTATCGCGCAGGATCTCCTGCTCGATGCCGAACTGGGCAAGGCGGTACTGCTCGTAGAGACAGAGTCCCGCCTCCGCATAGATCCGCCGACATTTCCCCGCCAGCAGCCCGAAAAAACGCTCAGGCAGAACATCAAACAGCTCCACTTCCTCACCTCACGTTCTATTCACTTGCGCGCAAGTTCATCCTTCATCCGCGCGATCTGCGCCATGATCTCCTCGGAGAAGGCATCCAGCGACTCCTTGCTCTTGCGGTCGCCGTGAAAGGAGATCGGCACGCCGTACATAATGCGCAGCTGCGGAATCCATCCCCCGTTTGCAAAGATACGGTGCGTGTTCAGGATGGCGACGGGCACAATCGGTGCGCCCGTCATGGCGGCAATGAGGGCGACGCCCGCCTCCGCCTTCTGCAGCTCACCCGTCTTGCTGCGCGTGCCCTCGGGGAAGAGCCCCAGAATGCGCCCCTCCTTCAGCACCGTAACCGCCGCCTTGATGGCGCCGCGATCGGATGCGCCGCGCTTCACGGGAAAGGCATGACAGCGGCGGATCGCACCGCCAAAGATCGGATTCTCGAACAGCTCGATCTTTGCCATATAGCTGACAGGGCGGTCGATGAGGCTCGCCATGAGCGGCGGGTCGATGTTGCTCGCGTGGTTTGCGGCGAGAATAACAGCCCCCTCTGCGGGGATGTTCTCGCGCCCGTAGACGCGTGTGCGAAAGACGAGATAGAAAAACAGCCGAAAAACGACCTGTAAAAATCCGTACAGCATAGTGACCGCCTATTCCGAGAGTTCCATAATCCGCGCCACAACTTCGTCGATCGAGAGCGCCGTCGAGTCGAGGAGCACGGCATCCTCCGCCTGCCGCAGAGGTGAGATTGCGCGCTCGCTGTCCTGCTTGTCACGGGATGCAATCTCATCTTTCAGCTCATCGAAGTCAACGGCATAGCCCTTTGCCACCATCTCGTCATAGCGGCGGCGTGCGCGTTCCTCCACGGACGCCGTGAGGAAGATCTTCACGTCGGCATTTGGCAGCACATTCGTCCCGATGTCGCGCCCGTCCATCACGACGGCACCGTCCGTCGCCATCGCGCGCTGCAGCTCCACCATCTTCTCACGGACTGGACCGAGCGCAGCGACGCGTGAGACGATGTGTGTGACCTCGGGCGTACGGATCTCAGCCGTCACATCCGCGCCGTCAACTGTGATGCGCGTGCCTCTCTCCGTGCAGGCAAGACGCACGTCAATATCGCGAACCGCGCGCAGGATCGTCTCATCGGTCGCCTCCTTGTCGTCCCGCAAGGTTTTCCACGCGACGCCGCGATACATCGCGCCCGTATCGATGTAGGTATAGCCGAGCTTTTCCGCTACAATCTTGGCAACGGTGCTCTTGCCCGCACCTGCGGGACCATCAATCGCAATTACACGCTTCATAAAGATCCTCCTTTGCTCAGACGCTCCATCTCGGAGAAGAATGTCGGATATGAGATATTCACGCTCTCCGGTTCCTCGATCCGAACGCCCTCCGCCGCCACGCCGAGGACGGCAAGCGACATTGCCATGCGGTGATCGCCCCGGCTGCGAACCTGCGCCTGACGAATCGCCGTTTTTCCGTGAATGATGAGCCCGTCCTCCTGCTCCTCGACGCTGCCGGGCGCGAGCTTTTGAAACTCCTCTGCGATTGCATGGAGGCGATCGGTCTCCTTCACGCGCAGCTCGCCCGCGCCCGTGATGACGGTATCCCCCTCGGCAAAGAGTGCAGCGACGGCAAGCACGGGAATCTCGTCGATGAGGCGCGGCATGATCTCCGCACCAAAGGAGATGCCGCGCAGAGACGCCGACGCGACAATGATGTCCGCCACGCGCTCCCCGCCGCTCGTGCGCTCATTTCGGAGCGTGATATGCGCCCCCATCTCTGTAAGCACATCCAGAATGCCCGTACGCGTCGGATTGATGCCCACATTTTTGAGCGTGAGATGGCTTCCCTCGATAATTGTCCCCGCGACGAGGAAGTACGCTGCAGAGCTGATGTCGCCCGGCACGGTGATCTCATCGGGCGCGCGATAGCTGCCCTCGTCCACGGGGAAGACGGTGACGCTCGTCCCCGTGCGCTCAAGGTGAACGCCGAATCCCGTGAGCATCTGCTCTGTGTGGTCGCGCGAGACGTACGGCTCCGTCACCGTGGTTGGCGCATCCGCATAGAGCCCTGCGAGCAGGATGGCGGACTTGACCTGTGCGCTCGCAACGGGGCTCTCATAGTGGATGCCGCGCAGCTTCTCCGCCGTCGGCACGATCGTGAGCGGGAGGTTATTGTTCCCACTCCGTCCGTAGATTCGTGCGCCCATCTGGGAGAGCGGGCGGAGGACACGCCCCATTGGACGGCGCGTCAGTGAGGCATCACCGCAAAATGTCGAGAGAAACGGCTGCGGGGCGAGCAGTCCCATCATGAGCCGCAGGGTTGTCCCCGAATTTCCTGCGTCGAGCACCGTCGTCGGCTCGGTCAGCCCGTGCAGCCCCTTCCCCGTGACGATCAGCTCGTTTTCATTCAGGAACTCCACATCCACGCCGAGCGCACGCATAACGCCAACGGTCGAGAGGCAATCCGCCGCATGGAGGAAGTTGCGGATATGCACTGGTGTATCACCCAGCCCCGCAAACATGACGCTGCGGTGCGAGATGGATTTATCCCCCGGGATCTCGACCTCGCCCTGCCAGCCGTGCCGCACGGGCGCAATCGTCTTGATCTCAGTCATTCACTTGTCCCCCTTCCAAATCCCGGACGCTGTAGGAACCTGCGGCATGTCCCATCGAAAACGCCGCCTGCAGATTGTACCCGCCCGTATACGCATCCACGTCAACCAGCTCGCCGACGAAGTAGAGATGCTTCACAATCTTGGATTCCATTGTGCGCGGGTCAATCTCGCGCGTTGCAACGCCGCCCGCCGTCACAATCGCCTCTGCAATGGGACGCGTCCCCGTGACAGTCAGCGGCAGCGCCTGCAATGTATGCACGAGGCGTTCCCGCTCTTTGGCGGAGACCTGCCGGGCAAACCGCTCGGACGGGAGCTGCGCCGCATTCAGCACGGGCTCGATCAGCCTCTTTGGCAGGAGATCGATCATCGCATTGCGGAGCTGCTTGCGTTCGTACGTTGCAAAGTCGCGCTCCACGCGTTCGCGCAGCTTCTCATGCGTCAGCGCGGGTTTCAGATTCAGACGAAGTTCCAAGTCCGGCGTCCCCGCCGCAAGGAGTTCCGACGCGCGGCGGCTCAGCTGCAAAATAATGGGTCCCGTTACGCCGAAATGCGTGAAGAGCATTTCTCCGAAAAAGTCCTGTTCCTTTTTGCCCGCATGGTAAAGGCTTGCGCGCACATTGCGAAGCGATAGTCCCTGCACATCCTTCACCCACGCCTCGCTTGTCACAAGAGGGACGAGCGCGGGGAAAATCTCTGTGACCGTGTGCCCCGCCGCGCGTGCGAGCGCATAGCCGTCACCTGTCGATCCCGTCGCTGGATAGGAGGCTCCCCCCGTTGCGAGAATCACGGAAGCCGCCTCGATGTGCGTGCCGTCTGCAAGGCCGACGCCGCATACGTGACCGTCCTCAATGCAGAGCTCACTCACCGCCGCATTCGTGCGAATCTCGACCTCATGATCGCGCAGATGACGGAGCATGGCGTCCACCACAGCTGCAGCGCAGTCGCTCTCGGGAAAGACGCGGTTGCCGCGCTCGGTCTTGAGCGGCACGCCCAGCCCCTCAAAGAACGCCATGACATCTGCATTATCGAAGGCACGCAGACTGCTGTTGAGGAATCTGCCGTTGCCCACAATGTTTTTGATGATGTCAGGAATCTCGTCTGCGCTTGTGACGTTGCAGCGTCCCTTTCCCGTAATCATCATCTTGCGCCCGACGCGCGGCATCTTCTCGAGGAGCAGGACGCGCCCGCCGCACTCCGCCGCTGCGGCTGCCGCCATCATCCCCGCAGGCCCCGCGCCCACTATGACGATCTTCTTCACTACCTGCCACCCCCGCAATTTTACGAAGCGCCTGTATCTCCTCTGCCGTCAGATGGCGAAATGCTCCGCAGGAAATCCCCTTCAGCGTCAGCTGCGCAAAGCGAACGCGCCTGAGCGCCGTGACACGGCAGCCAATCGCGGCGAACATGCGGCGTACCTGTCGATTGCGCCCCTCGTGGATGACCGTCTCAACCACGGTGCGCCCTTCCTCCACCCGCAGGACACGAACTCTTGCGGGAGCGGTCATGCCGTCCTCGAGGAGAATCCCACGACGCAGCTGCGCAAGCCCCTCCGCCGTGACCTCGCCCGCAATCTCCGCATGATATGTTTTTGCAATCTCATAGCGCGGGTGCAGGAGCCCCTGCGTCATTGCGCCGTCGTTTGTGATGAGAAGCAGCCCCTCTGTATCGGCGTCCAGCCGCCCCACGGGATAGAGCCGCGCGGAGAAACCCGGCAGGAGGTCGAGCACAGTCTTGCGTCCCCGATCATCCCGTGCCGTCGAGAGATAGCCGCGCGGCTTGTTGAGGAGGATGTAGTATTTCTGCTCCTCCGCCGCTATGCGCACGCCATCGACGGCGATCTCATGCTGTACGGCATCGTATTTCGCGCCGAGTTCCGTCACTGCCGTGCCGTCCACCGTGACCCGCCCTGCACGAATCATTTCCTCCGCCGCACGACGTGAGGCAACGCCCGCATGGCTGAGGATCTTTTGCAGTCGTTCTTCCATATGGCTCCCTATCGCACTTTGACCGCGCGCTCGCCCATAAGCGCCGTAAGAGCTTGACGCACCACCGCCGAGCCGTCAATCCAGTAATTTTCGCCCAGCTGACGCCAGCGCCCGTCACTGCGGACATAGACAGGATGCTCCCCCGGATGCGCGGCAAAGAGTTCCTGCATCTTAGTCCACAGCGCACGGCGGTCAGCGTCAGCAGACGGAATCAGATAGAAGGAAGAACGGTACTCGCTCATCCGCCAGATCTGATCGGCGAGCAGCTTCGGCTCCTCGCCCGTCGTATCGACATGCCCCTCCACGACGAGAATCATATCCGTCTCCAAATCGGACACGTGCGCATAGAAGACGCGCGGGAACACCGTGACTTCGATCTTGCCGCTGAAATCCTCCAGCTCCGCGAAGAGCATGGTATCGCCCTTCTTCGTCGTAAAGCGCTTCGTGCTCGTCAGAAGCCCACCGATCCGTACGAGCTGGCGATCCCTCTTCACCGCATTCGGAATCTCGCCGATGGAGAGAAGCCCCCCGAGCGTATCGCTGTAATCATCGAGCGGATGTCCCGTGATGTAGAAGCCCGTCGCTTCCTTCTCCCACATCAGGCGCTCTCGCGCCGTGCTCGGCGGAACATCGGACGGAATCTGAATCTGATGAACCTCCTCCATCGTGTCCTCACCAAAGAGGCCGATCTGCCCGCTCATGAGATCGCGCTGACGACGCGCCGCATCCTGCATTGCGGCATCGAGCGCCACAAGCAGCTGATTGCGCTCCGTGCCGAGGCTGTCAAATGCACCACATTTGATGAGGCTCTCGATTGCACGCTTGTTGACCGTACGCATATCGACGCGCGCGCAGAAGTCCACGAGCGAGCGGAACTGTCCGCCCTCCGCGCGCACGCGCTCCATGCTCACAATCGCATTCTCGCCGACATTGCGCACGGCGGCAAGCCCGAAGCGGATCGCCCCGTTCTCGATGCCGAATGTCGCCGCACTCGAATTGATGTCGGGCGGCAAAATCTTAATCCCCATCTGGCGACAGAGCTGGATATAGACGGGGATCTTGTCCGTCTTGTCCATAATGCTCGTCAGGACGCCCGCCATAAACTCAACAGGGTAATGCGCCTTGAGGTACGCTGTCTGCCATGCGAGTAGTCCATAGGCGGCGCTGTGGGACTTGTTGAACCCATAGTCCGCAAAATGCGTCAGGAGGTCAAAGATATGGTTCGCCAGCCCCGCCTCAATCGCATTCTTCGCGCAGCCCTGCAAGAAGATCTCCTTCTGCGCCATCAGGAGGTCGTGCTTCTTCTTCCCCATCGCACGGCGCAGGAGATCCGCCTGACCGAGACTGAATCCCGCGAGCACCTGCACAATCTGCATGACCTGCTCCTGATAGAGTACGACGCCAAACGTCTCCTTGAGGATTGGCTCGAGCAGGGGGTGCATGTAGACGACCTCTTTCTTCCCGTGCAAGCCGTCGATGAAGTCCGTCACCATCCCACTGCCGAGCGGCCCCGGACGATAGAGTGCAACCGTCGGAATGAGATCGACGAAGCCCTTCGGCTGCAAGTCCTTGACGAGATTCGTCATGCCCGCAGACTCCATCTGAAAGACGGCTCCCGTATCGCCATCACACAGCATTTGTGAGGTTTTTTCATCAACAAGCGGAATCGCATCGACATCCAGTTCTATGCCGTGCGAGGCACGCACATGCTGCACAGTATCCGCAATGATAGTGAGCGTGCGCAGCCCCAGAAAGTCCATCTTGAGAAGACCGAGCGCCTCCACGTCATCCTTGTCGAACTCCGTGACGAGCGTGCCCTCGGAGACCCAGACGGGCACCTGACTTGAGAGCGGATTCTTCGCAATCACAACGCCTGCCGCATGGATGGAGGTATTGCGCGGCAGCCCCTCGATCTTACGTGCGAGATCGATCACTCTTGCGACATTCTCATCCGCTTCGTAGGCACGGCGAAAATCCGCCGACTCCTTGAGTGCACGCTCCAATGTGATATTCAGCTCTGCGGGCACGAGCTTTGTGATAGCGGAGACCTCGCTGAACGACATTTCGAGGACGCGCCCGACATCGCGAATCGCGCCCTTTGCCCCCATTGTACCAAAGGTGGCGATCTGCGCGACATGATCCTCGCCGTAGCGCTCCTTGACATACGAAATCACCCGACCGCGATTGATGTCGTCAAAGTCGATATCAATATCCGGCATCGACACGCGTTCGGGGTTGAGGAAACGCTCGAAGAGGAGCGCATATTGCAGGGGGTCAATATTCGTGATTCCGAGGAGATAGGCGACAATGCTGCCCGCCGCCGAGCCACGCCCGGGACCGACAGCAACGCCGTGCTCGCGCGCATAGTTGATGAAGTCCCACACGATAAGGAAGTAGCTTGCATATCCCATGTCGCGAATGACGCCGAGCTCGTAGTCCATCCGCGCATGAATTTCATCTGTTACATTCGGATAACGCGTGGGAATACGTTCCTCACACAGAGCACGCAGATATGCATCATCACTCTCAAAGCTCTCAGGGATGGGATAGAACGGCAGCTGCAGCTCCCCGAAGGTGAAGTCCACCTGACAACGCGCGGCAATCTTTGCTGTATTTTCAAGCGCTCCCGGGTAGTCCGAAAAGAGCGCCGCCATCTCCTGCTCCGACTTCAGATAATAGTCCGGTCCGGAGAAGCGCATGCGGTCGGGATCATTGATCGTCCGCCCCGTCTGCACGCAAAGCAGGATGTCATGAAACTCGCTGTCTTCCGCATGGACATAGTGCACATCGTTTGTTGCAACGAGCCCAATGTCATGTTTTTTAGCAAGATCGCGGAGCGCACGGTTGACCGTCTTTTCCTCGGGCAGCCCGTGATCCTGTATCTCGAGAAAGAAGTTCTCCTTCCCAAAGATTTCCACGTATTCACGCACGAGTTCATCTGCCTGCTGCATATTCTCCCGCAGAATCGCCTGCGGGATCTCCCCCGCCACACAGGCAGAGAGCGCAATAATTCCCTCGTGGTATTTCCGCAGGAGCTCCTTGTCCACACGCGGCTTATAATAATATCCCTCGATATTTGCGAGGGATATTAGCTGCACCAGATTGCGATAGCCCGTTTCGTTCTCGGCGAGGAGGATCAGATGGTAGTAGCGTGTGCCATCCACCTCCGCGCGCTCCTGCCGCAAACGCGGCGCGAGATAGACCTCGCAGCCAATGATGGGATGGATGCCCTGCGCCTTTGCTTCCTTATAGAATCGGACAGCACCGTACATAACGCCGTGGTCGGTCATAGCGACTGCGTCCATGCCGAGCTCCTTCGTACGCCGAACGAGCTCCTTGACCCGACTCGCGCCGTCCAGCATACTGTACTCGGTATGCACGTGCAGATGTGCAAAGGCCATGCTTATCCTCCCTTCCGTTTCTTTATTTTATTAAATTAAATCTTTGACGCGCAGAATTTCTCCCAGATCTCCTGATACAGGTTTTCCAATTCTTCCATATAGCCCTGCACATTCATCAACGGTGAGCGCTTCATATTCGCACGCAGCCCCATATGGTATGCCTCCAAGAGTTTCGGCGACTCCGCAAGCTGAACCGCACGGCGTACATAATTGATATCACTCTCTGCGATGAGCTCACGAACACCCGCATTCGTCAGAATCGATGCTCCAAAGCGCGCGCCATGCGTACGTCCGCGCAGCGAGATGACGGGAACCCCCATATAGAGTGCCTCGCACGTTGTCAGACCACCGTTATAGGGAGCGGTGTCGAGCGCGATGTCAATGTCCCGATACTGCTCGAGGTAGTCCGGACTATACGGACGAAATTCCACACGTGTAAGATCATAGTTCAGCATGGAAAGACGCTGCTTTGCAAAATTGAGTCCTGAATCGATGCTGGCGATCTTCCCCTTGATGACAAGTTTCGAGCTGCGGACAGACTCCAGAATCCCGCGCCACAGGAGGAGAATTTCATCCGTAACCTTGGCAAAATTATTGAAGCTGCCAAACGTCACGTAGCCATTCCGGCGTACGGGAGGCTCATAGCAGGCCTCAGGCATCGCGCGTATGGTCTCAGGCGCATAGCAGAGATGCGAATGCGGCATGCGCAAAATCTGCTCCGTAAACCCTGACTCCGCCGCCCTATCCCCCTTGGGAATACAGACCTCGTCAGAGAGGAAATAATCGATCACATGCAGACCCGTCGTATTCGTATAGCCAATCCCGGAAATCTGGACAGGAGCTGGGCGATACGCCATAATCGGCAGTGCATTGTCCTGCGAATGCCCAGACAAGTCAATCAGTATATCAATCTTGTCCTCGGCAATGAGGCGTGCTGCTGTTCGTGGGTGACGACCGCGCAGATCGCGCCATGTGACACGGCGTGTGCGGAAACGCTCCGTCACAGCATCGCTTCTGCCCGTCGCATAGCAGAACACCATGAACTGGTCACCGTCGAAATGGTGCAACAGCGGAGACAGAAAATACGAGACAGCATGCTCTCGAAAATCCGGTGATATATAGCCAATGCGCAGCTTTTTTTGAGTCAGTCGCTTTACATTACCATGCGTATATTGATGCGCTGTCTGCATTTCGTTATAGACTTCTGCCTTGAGACGCCCGTCTTTTGCGCTGAGATGCCGATAGTTGCGCATGAAGAGATACTTGCTGTAGAGCTCCGCTGCCTCATCCGCCTCATCCGCGAGACGGCTGGACATGAGGAGCTCGTGCGCGGCGCCCTTCGCCTCTCCCGCAAGGTAGAGCGCATCGGCGAGCCAGCCGCGCGCGCGCTTCATCATCTGATGATAAATGGCATAGGAGGGATCCTCCACACCAAGCACCTTTTCCTTGTAGGACAGCTCCTCAATCAGGTCGGCGAGCAGGGGGATCTCTTCATCCAGTCGGAATTCTAACGCCGCGAGTCCCGCCTGCACCATACGAGCGCGTGGATGGCGCGGCTGCGCACGCAGCACATTCTCGGCAAGCGCCTCTGCCTCGTCGATTCGGCCGCTGTAGAGTGCCACCTCAGCGTTGACAGCCATCGCGTCGACATCGCCCTCCATCAGGCGATCCACCTCTTGGGCACAGGCACGCATTCCCTTTAGATCGCCATCAGCAGAAAATTTTGTGGCGAGCTTCAACCAGTTAATCTTCTCCTCTGCCGCATGTTCAACCTTTGGCGGCTGCTCCTGCATAGATGAAAACCTCCTTTCTACAAAGATTTGACTCAGACCTCGGGATGTAATTCTGCACCATATTCATGCAGAAATATCTTCTGGTATCGTTTGTATTCGGGTGCGAGCGGCTTCTCGCGCGGGCAGTGAATACACCAGAAGTCCTCCTCCTGATTCGGTACGACTACCTTAAAATCATGCCGCTGCATCTCCATACACATCGAGGTATCATAGAGATGCCAGCCCGTGAACAGATCCTCACGCCAACGGATGTCGTACTGCGTGGCGAGGAAGAGCCCGTCCACGGCCTCAACGTCGATATACGCGCCATCCGGCTCCATGCAGTGCGAATCCACAACGCTCTCCGGCTCGCAGTGATGGAGGACGCGCCCATAGGTGCGCAGCCCATCCCACCAGACGCCGGAGCGCGGCAGACTGCGGCAGCCAATCATGCCGATCAGCCCAACCGTCTCGTCCGCAAAAATAGAGAGCAGATCCGCGATAAGATTCTTGTTGACGACAAGTACATCCTGATGCAGATATATCTTGTATTTCGCATCCGTCGCGCACGCCCCCTCGTTATAGCCTGCACACATAGAGACAGCATTGCGCACGGGTACATAGTCCACTGTCATCTCATCAGGAATGTTCAGCGATTGTAAATACAAAAGGCATTCACTATACATATCCTCATCGTTGACACAGGTAATGAAGGCGACTTTATTCCGATCCAGACTCATCAACTTATCTCTTTCCTATTGGACATTTTTATTTGCATCGCGCGATAACGCTCCCGCTCCAACGGGTCAACGCTCTCCATCGCACTCGTCTCCATCATCTCATAAATAAAATCATCCCGCCCATGGGACTCCTCTGATAGCCTTTGATAGAATGGCTCCGTATGGACAACGGTCTCACGCACCAATGAAGACAGATATGCAGGAAATACTGCAAGGCGATCTACAATCTCCCACAAAGCACACACCGATGTCGCACGCTCCACATCGTACTCAATCCGATGAATGAGGCGCACCATGCGCTCACGTTCTTTCGATGTATACATGGATTTCAACAGGGACAGCTCCGGCATGGAGCGATCGGCGCGCACGAGATAGAACTCTGTCTCAAGATCATCGCATTCGTTTTCAAATCCCGCTGTCACGAGACGCTCAATCAGATCTTTCGACGCCTCGCGCCGCTGCTGACGTACGCGAACACTTTTATAAAACGAGGCATAGAGAAGATTTTCAAACTCACGTCTGGCGTAAAGACGGGAAACTATATTGTAATAATGTCCCTCCATCAGATTTTGGAGCACAGACCAATGCCGAATGTTGCGGAAGCTTGTGAGAAGCGCCCCCGTCTCCTTTAGAAACATGGAAAAACCCGCAGCAATATCCTGCGGATTGTCGGCATTCTCAAAGGTAAGATCCGAAATAATATAGTCGAAGAACCCACGCGTATACGGGAGCGGCACAGCAAGATAGTCCAAAATCTGCCAGTGAACCTCTGACAGATCCTCTATCTCCGCCTCGTCCGGTTCAGCCGCGACGGCATAGAGCTCCGCCTGCGGAAACAGCCTATGCAGTTCATGCAGATACACCGAACTCTCGACCACGAGGATACGCAGCGGCGCAGCATTCGGCTTTAAAAAGGCGAGCAGATCAGGACGGATTTTTTCAGCCAAGTGTTGCCCCTCCATTTTCTCAACGAACAAAGACCTCCTTATTATAACACATGATGTAAAGAACGTATATCTTCCATCCGTCCCACTTTTAGCCCCAAAGAGGTATGACGAAAATCTCCGGTGTTTCGTAAGGATGTATTGCTCTGATCGCCGCAAGCGTCTTCTCTACCCGATCTGCATCCACACGCAGTTCGACCTTGAGTTCCGGCGCCTCGCACAGCTCGCCGACTTTCCCTTCATACGGCGAAGCCCCTTCGAGCGGACGCCACGAGCCCGTCACACGAGAGTATGCAAGACAGCTGTCATAGTTTCCGATCTTCCCAGCGCCCACCGAACGGAGTGCTTGGCGGAGCTGGGGCAAATGCGACTCAGGGATAAATATCTCGAGTTTTACAGATTTTATTTGCTCGATCATCGTATATCCCCCATTTTCAAAAGCCTGTCAATCAATATTTAGACCGACATCGCTGCGCAGCTGGATCGCCTCCGCAATATGCGCCGCTGTGATCGTCGTACTCTGCCCCAGATCTGCAATCGTCCGCGCCACCTTGATAATACGGTCATGGGAGCGCGCCGATAGATTGATCCGATGAAACGCCGTCTCAAGCAGCGTTTCCGCTTCCTTCTCAAGTCGGCAGTATTGCTTTATCATGCTGTGATTCATCTGCGCATTGCAAAAGAGGCCGTGTCTCTGCAATCGCTCGCGCTGAATGATACGTGCCGCCACAACACGCTGACGAATTGCTTCGGAGGGCTCCGCCCGGCGCGTTGTGTGAAGATCCGCATAGTCGACACGCGCGACACGAATATGAAGGTCAATCCGATCCAACAGCGGTCCCGACAGCTTGCGCGTATAGCGCTTGATCTCCCCCGCCGAACACTCGCACGCGTGGTTCTTATCCCCGAAAAATCCACAAGGGCACGGATTCATTGCCGCTACCAAAATGATACTAGAGGGAAAGGTCAGCGTCGCATTCGCACGCGATACCGTAATCTGGCGATCCTCAATCGGCTCACGCAGCACCTCAAGCGTCTTCTTGCTGAACTCCGGCAGCTCGTCGA
>ERZ772960.266-NODE-266-length-49797-cov-8.897250_pt1 | contig 49797 bp, 45 predicted proteins | sample MGYA00580678_ERZ772960 | MGnify/ENA primary metagenome ERZ772960 (study PRJEB29015, sample SAMEA2737930) | human oral metagenome | biome: human oral; feature: human-associated habitat; material: dental | place: China | collected 2059 ...
TGGCGACCTCGCAGTCCCGAACCGCGCGCGCTACCAACTGCGCCACGCCCAGATATTTTTATCTTATCATGATTTTTCCGTCCTAATTGCTTTTTTTTGGGTTATTCATAAAACTTTATAAATAATAAAACCCCAAGATGCTAAAATAATGACAGAATGAAGAATAATTCATCATCAAGAGCTGCCCGACTATTGCCGCTTTTTGCGCTTCTTCTCATCTATTTAATGCTCTGCGCTCAGTCCATCATTAGGCCCATCGCAAACTCTGAGGCCTCCAATTATCTAAATTTCTTTCAACTTTCGACGACTGGCGAACCGATATACTCTTCACGCCACTCACTTTTTACACAGGATCTTTATTTTGCAACCTTAAGTCCTTGGACCAATTTTTTTGGCTCTTCTCTTACTTCGATTCGTTCCTTTTCTGTTTTCTGTGGTGCTTTTATCATCTTTATCCTTTTCTTTATCCTACGAAGTAAATTAGACACTAAACGTACGCTCCCCCTCATCTCGATTTTTGTCCTAAATCCTCTTTTCGTTCATCTAGCCACCAGTTTTGACTCACACATAGTCTTACTACTTATGCTCTTTGTTCTCTATGTCGGGCTATACTTACTCTATAATATTAAGCTCAAAGACCTGATTAGTTTTAGGAAACGCCGCCCTCTCATCAATTGGCGCGCAGTTTTTCCTAGTGTCTCTTCTCGGTCTCGCGCCCAAACAATCTTCTCACTCTTTTCGTTCTTAGTCACAATTGTACTTATTATCAGTACGCTTCTAATTGGGTTAAAACAAGATACAACTCTTCGTAAAACCTTTATCGCAATCTATCAGTCAAAAATCGTTGAGAATTCTGCGCAAAATAATAGTCAGTCAAATCAGCAAAATATTCCTATAATTGTAGATCAACATTATTCATCCAGTCTTATTGTAGAGAATATCCTGGTGGCAAGGGAGTTAAAAAAAGAACCGCTTTCAATCCATTGGGGTTTTAGTATTGGCTCCATCAAAAAACAGCTTAAAGATCAACAAGGTTTTTGGCTATTATCTAGTCAGAATCAATCATCTTTGAGTCTAAAGGAGCAATTATCAAACTACCAAGAAACTGATTTTATCAATTTCGACCATTACTCGGCCAGATATTTTGTAACTCAAAAATAATAACACTATTAAATATGTTATAATTACTTAAGTTATGAGTAGATTATTTAAACGCACAAAAATCTTGGCCACCATCGGCCCTTCTGTCTTCTCAGAAGAAAAAATTACAGAATTAATCATGGCTGGCGCTAACGGTTGCCGTCTTAACTTCTCTCACGGAAGCTACGAAGAGCGTGACGAGCAGATTCGTTGGATTCGCAATGCTGCCGCCAAAAAAGGTCGCTCCGTCGCAATCCTACAAGACCTTCAGGGTCCAAAAATCCGTCTTGGCATTTTGAAAGACGATCGTCTTGATGTTAAAGCTGGTGATGAACTAGTTCTCGACTATGCAGTTAAAGAGCATGATGGTTCAACCACCCTTCCAGTTCAGTATAATCTTGCTGAGCGCATGAAAGTCGGTGAGCCTCTCTTCATGTATGATGGTAAGATTCGTTCTCAGGTTATCGAAATTGTCAATGACACTGCAATTCGTGTTCGTATCGAAAATGATGGCTTCATTATGAGCCGTAAAGGTCTCAACCTTCCTGATACTGACTTCGGTGGTGATGTTATTACTGAGAAAGATATGGCCGACATTGAATTCGGTGCCTCTCGTGACTTTGACTTTGTCGCTATGAGTTTTATCCAAAGCGCCGAAGATGTTGAGAAACTCCGTCAAATTCTTCTCTCTCACGGTTCAACCGCACAGATCGTTGCTAAGATCGAGACTAAAAAAGCTATTGAAACTGACGAAAAGCTTGAAGCCATCGTTAAGGCCACCGATGCTATCATGGTTGCTCGTGGTGATATGGCTGTTGAAGCCGGCAACGAAGTTGTCCCAATTGTCCAACGCAAACTAGTCAATCTCTGTCGTAAACACGGTAAACTTTGCATCGTCGCCACTCAAATGCTTGGTTCTATGGTTGATAACCCAGAACCATCTCGTGCTGAAGTCTCTGACGTTGCTAACGCTGTCGTTCAGGGTGCTGATGTTGTCATGCTTTCTGATGAAACTGCACAGGGTAAATATCCTGTTGAAGCCGTCAAGCAGATGAAGAAAATTATTCTCTACACTCAAAATCACATTGGTGTTGATCCGCTTGATACTGATCCAAAGGGTGAAAATGAAAGCTATAACGCTGTTGCTAGCGCCGCAGTTAAATTAGCTGAGAAAATTAAAGCTGACATTATTGTTTGTGAAACTGCCTCTGGTGCCATCGCCGACTCAATCGCCGCTGAGCGCCCAACTCTCCCAATTATTTCCGTTACAAGTAGTGCACGTGTTGCTGGTCAGCTCGCTCTCACCTATGCTAACGCTAGCTTCGTTCGTCCATATTCTGACAACTATGGTATCGATCTTGTACAAGAGCTTAAAACTGCCGGCTACGTTACTCCAAAGGAAGGCTCAAGCCAGGTTCTAGCCGTTATCGTTTCTGGCCAACCAAATACTGTTTCCGGTACTGACACTATCCAAATTCGCAACATCTAATAAGGCGAAAATACCAAAAAATAATATCCTAGGGGTATTATTTTTATATTTGTATTTAAAATTAAGTCATTTAAATGTTTATACAAAATCTTTAGGTGATTGAAGAAAAAAATAAGCATAAAGATATATACTAGATATATCATGTTTGATAAAACCACTATTCGCGATCTCTCGCTTGCTCAAAAAAATGTTCTAGTCCGCGCTGATTTTAATGTACCAATCCAAAATGGCCAGGTCACCAGTGACTTTCGTCTTCGGGCCGCCCTCCCCACTCTTCAATATCTGCTTTCCAAGCAGGTAAATCGTGTGATTTTGATTACTCATCTAGGTCGTCCCAAGGGTAAAGTTGATCTCTCGTGTTCGCTCGCTCCAGTTGCAAAGGCTCTCTCAAATCTTCTTGCGCATCCAGTAAAATTTATTCCCGAAACAATTGGCCAGTCCGTTAAAGCTCAAATCGATGCCACACCGTCTGGCTCAGTCATCCTTCTTGAGAATCTCCGTTTTTATCCCGGAGAAGAGCAGAACGACCTAGAGTTCGCAAGGCAGATCGTCCACGATACTTCTGCAGATCTCTATGTTCAAGATGGTTTCGCCGTTATTCATCGCGCCCATGCTTCAACCACTCAAATCCCCACTCTCCTTCCCACTGTCTCTGGTCTCCTTATTGAGAAAGAAGTTCAAAGCCTCAGTAAAATTCTTAACTCTCCAAATCCTCCGGTCACCGTTATCATTGGTGGCGCCAAAATTTCTGATAAACAGCCTCTAATTGACCGTTTCCTTACAATTGCTGATCATATCATCGTTGTTGGTAAAATTGCCGCTGATGGCTACATTTCTAATAACCCGAAAGTTTATGTTGCCGAAGATTTTCACGAAGACAAAGAGGGTAATAAACTAGACATTGGCAACCTCTCCCTCTCTAAAATCTTACCAACCATCAAACATAGTCACACCATAATCTGGAATGGTACTGCTGGCAAGACCGAGGAGCCCGGTTTTGATTTATCCTCAAAAGCTATCGCCGAAGCTATTGGCCAAAAAAATCCCGAGTACAATCAGACAGTTATTCTAGGCGGCGATACTTCTGGTTATATTGAGAAACTCCTTGAAGAGCAGTCCACTAATTCACTAGATCACATTTCTAATCTTCTTGAATATAGTTTAATCTCTACTGGTGGTGGCGCCAGCCTCGAATTTCTCCTTGGTCTCCCATTACCTGGTCTTGATGCCATAAATTAGCACTCTAGACTTGACAGTGCTAGTTTTTGCTTTACAATAGAACTATGCAAGATGATTTTACAGAAATTATGAATAATTTAACCGAGAATGCTCGTTTTGCACTCCAAAAATCTGATTATTATGCCAAACGATATAATAACGGTTATATGAGTACAGAACATCTTCTCCTTGGTATTCTTTCCCAAGATACCAGCACCGGTGCCCGCTTCCTCGCAGATGAAGACATTAATCTTGAGTCCGTTGAAAAAACCATCAATCACACCGCTGTGGAGGTTCCTGGTTCCCAGATGGCTATGATGTCTCTCTCCGAAGCTGCTGTTCTTACCCTTCGTATGGCCGCTAATTTCACCAAAGAACAGGGAATCAAAATTATCGGTACTGAACATATCTTATATGCTCTTCTTCGACAACCAAACTCTCGCGCCAGTCTTATTCTTCAAGGTCTCAAAGTGGATTTAAATAATCTTACTAATGCCATCGAGGAATACACTGAAAAACAAGCCGAAGATACTAAGATTGATCAGAAAAAGGCCGGATTCACGCGCAAGACTCCGCTAAAATGGCTCACCAAATATGGTCAAGATCTCACGGAAATGGCTAAGCAAGGAAAACTTGATACCGTCATTGGTCGTGATCAGGAAATTGAACGCACAATTACGATTTTATGCCGTCGCACTAAGTCAAATCCTGTACTTATTGGCGAAGCTGGTGTTGGTAAAACTGCCATCGTCGAGGGTCTCGCCACGCGGATTGCTAAAAACGAAGTGCCAGGCAGTCTGATCGGCAAACGCATATATCAAGTCGATCTTAGCTCGGTGGTTGCCGGTACTAAATTCCGCGGCGAATTTGAGGAGCGTATTAAGGGTATTATTGATGAAGCTTCCGGTAGTAAAGATCTTATCCTCTTTATCGATGAAATTCATCTTCTTTCTGGTGCAGGCTCCGGAGAGGGTAGTCTTGATGCTGCCAATATCTTAAAACCAGCCCTAGCTCGTGGTTACATCCGTCTCATTGGTGCTTCCACCATGGATGAATATCGTAAGACTATTGAAAAAGACAAAGCTCTCTCTCGCCGTTTCCAAACTGTTATTGTCGAAGAACCAACCGACACGGTTACTCTTCGTATTCTCAAAGGCATCAAATCGCATTATGAAAAACATCATGGGGTGATTATTCCGGATGAAATTTTGGAAACTGCGATTAATATGTCTAAGCGCTACATTAATGACCGCTTTATGCCAGATAAGGTCATCGACGTTATTGATGAGGCTAGCGCTATCGCCAAGGTCGCTGCTGATAAAAAAGGTGGCGGAGAATATAAGAAGCTTAAAATTGAGCGTGAAGATTTAGAAAAGAAGATTGAAGAAGCTGCCGCAGCCGAAGATTTTGAAAAAGCTGCTCTCTATAAGACTCGTGTCGCCAAAATCGACGAGGAAATTGAAAAACTTGAGCAGGCTGGCATCAACGATCAAGTTTCACCAACTCTCACCGAAGAAAATCTTGCCACCGCCATTAGCCTAAAAACTGGTATCCCAGTTTCTAAGGTTCATGGTTCCGAGTTGAAGATGCTGACTGATCTTGAGAAACACCTGGATAAAGCCGTGATCGGCCAAGAAGAGGCGGTTAAGGCCGTTGCTAAAGCCATCCGCCGCGGTCGCTCCGGTATTGGTGATCCCAAGCGCCCTATCGGTTCCTTCCTTTTCATGGGTCCAACTGGTGTTGGTAAAACCGAGCTTGCTCGCGTCATTGCCCGTGAAGTCTTTGGCGGCGATAACTCGCTGATTAAGATTGATATGTCTGAGTTTGGTGAAAAACATAATGTTTCTCGTCTAGTTGGCGCCCCTGCTGGTTATGTCGGTTATGATGATGGTGGTAAACTCACTGAAGCTGTGCGTCGTCATCCATATTCTGTGGTCCTCTTTGATGAGATTGAAAAAGCCCACCCCGAAGTCTTCAATATGTTGCTTCAAATTCTTGAAGACGGTGTCTTGACCGATGGTCAAGGTAATCACATTAAGTTTAATAACACCATTATTATTCTCACCTCAAACCTTGGTGCGGACGAAATGTATGATGATACCGAGTTCGGCTTTGGCGCTAAAGACAAAAAGAGTGATAAATTCATTGCAGAAGAATATGAGGCCAGCAAGAATGCAGCTATGAAGGCTCTCAAAAAATCTATGCGCCCTGAATTAATCAACCGTCTTGATGCTATTGAGGTCTTCCATGCTTTGACCAAGAAACAGGTTGAGCAGATTTTCGACAATATGATCTCGGATCTCAAGAAGCGTCTTGCTAATAAATCATTTGGTCTAAAACTCACCAAAAAAGCTTCTGAATTTCTCATCGAAAAAGGTTTCGATCCAAAGAATGGTGCTCGTCCACTTCGCCGCGCTATTGAAGATCATCTTGAGTCCATCATCTCTGAGGCTATCATCTCTGAAAAAATCAAAAAAGGTGAAATCGCTGTTGTTGATCTTAAAGATGACAAGCTCACACTAGAAATTGAAAAGAAGGAAAGATAATCTATGAAGCATCGCGCAAGGTTTGGTAGCCTCATCTTCACCATTTTTATTGTGGCCACCCTTCTTTGCGCTTATGCTTTTCAAGACGAATTTAAAGCAGGGGATTATGCTCTGACCGGTGATCTTTCATCTATTGTCTCCTCTCTCAATCTGACCAGTCGTGCACAACTCATCCTTCGGGCTACTCACCCATCCCTACAAGAAAAAGAAAATTTTAATCAAAATTGTAATAGCCATAGTCAGGAAATCTATGTACTTGGTTGCTATCGTGAAGATCAGGATCGCCTCTATATCTATAATGTAGACTCCTCCGAAATTCCCGGCGTACGTGAAGTGACTACTGCTCATGAAATGTTACATGCCGCCTACCACCGCTTACTTTTCTGGGAGAAAAACGATCTTAACGATCAACTTCAATCGGCCTATCAACAACTTCCCGCCGATTCCGACCTCCGTGTTTCGATGCAGAATTATCGACCAGATGAATTTTACGATGAGCTTCATTCCCGTCTTGGTACTGAAGTAAAAAATCTTCCGGCTCCACTCGAGCGCTATTATCAAAGATATTTTATGGATCGGCAGGCAATTGTTAAATTTAACGAACAATACCACAATGTCTTTACTGAGCTTAAGCGTGAAACTGATCGTCTCAAGACCTCTATTGAAACTAAAAAACAAGCTATTGAAACTCAAACCAAACAATATCAAGAGCAAAAACAGCAGCTGAATGAAGTAATTTCCGACTTCAATTCACGCGCCGCTCGTGGTGATCTCAGTAATCAATCTGATTTTAATACTAAACGTCAGGCCATTGTTTCTCGTATCGATAAACTCAATCTAGAGTACGATCAGCTAAAGAAGGGTATTGAGGAGCTTAATTCGGAGATCGCAAAATATAATCAAAGTATTTATCATAACAATGAACTTATTGATCAGATCAATTCCAATTCCATTCCTAAAGTCGACAAAAGTCTATAAAGTAGTTAATAAATAAAGGAGTAATATGAAAAATCAATTAAATAAAGCAAACGACTATCTCGTCCCCACCGTTATTGAGACCACTAATCGCGGTGAGAGATCGTACGATATTTATTCACGCCTCTTAAACGACCGTATCATTTTTATGGGCGAGGATGTTAATTCTCATACAGCCAATTTAGTGGTCGCTCAGCTGCTCTTCCTCGCACACGATGATCCTAAGAAGGATATTAAGCTTTACATTAACTCTCCTGGTGGTTCAGTTTACGATGGTCTTGCCATTATTGATACCATGAATTATATTGAGCCAGATGTTCAAACCATTGGCATTGGTTTGCAAGCTTCTATGGGAGCTATGCTGCTCAGCTGCGGTGCCAAAGGTAAACGCTTTGCTCTGCCAAATGCTCGTGTTATGATTCACCAGCCTAGCTCTGGCACTGAAGGTAAAATCACCGACCAGGAAATCATGCTAAAGGAAGGTATTTTCTTAAAGAAGCGCCTTGCTGAGATTATGGCAAAGAATACTGGTAAAACCGTCGCTCAGGTTATCAAAGATATGGATCGCGATAATTGGATGTCCGCCGAAGAGGCCAAAGAATACGGCATCATCGATCAAGTCATCGAAAAGTAGTAAAAAATATCCAACAGAACGAGTTTTTAATATGATTAATAATAAAGATGATGATAAAAAAACAATTTTTATTGCAACCGGTAACAGTTCTAAGATTCAAGATTTTAAACTATATTTAGGTGATAAATTTAATTTAGAGTCGCCAAAAACCTTCAATATTAAAATTAATATACCAGAAGGCATTAATTCAATTGAAGACAACGCAATAGCAAAAGCACGAGCTTACGCCTATAAAACTGGGTTAGTTAGTATTGGTGATGACACGGGTTTCTTTATTGAGGAGTTAAACGGAGAGCCTGGAGTTGCTTTAAGACGTTGGGGAGGAGAATTGCCTGAAGAGACCACTAATGCTGAGTTTTGGAGTTATCTTCAAGAGAAAACCAAAAATCTGAACAATCACAAGTGTTATTTCAAACAATGTGTCGCTGTTGTTCCCCCAACAGGAAAAATGAAACTAGTTTATAATATTAATCACGGAAGTCTTAATAAAGAAAAATTAAAATTACCATACAACGGCACAGACTATCCGTTAGCAGTAGCGTTCGAATCAGAAAATCGTGAAAAGACTTGGGATGAAATGACTGATAAGGAAAAGAAGGATTTCGATAAGGCTTTTATTGATGAATTACTAAAAGCAATCGATCAAGTCATCGAAAAGTAGTAAAAAATATCCACCAAGTTGGTGGATATTTTTTAGTTTCCTAGCTTCTATTTTTCTTGATGTAAGTATCCTCTTTTTCCATCTGCGCCTTTAGAGTATATTCCTTACATTTTCCATTAGAACAGTTCGCTGGTTCATAAGAGTATGTGCTACCTTCTCGTCCCAAGTTTACTCCACCTGGATCCGTAAAGAGACTTGGATCCATCACCGTTAAATTCTCTTCAGAAATTTTTTCAGGGTAGTATCCATTCTTTGCGTGGAAGCCTTCCTCAAGTGCATAGTACATCGCATTAATTGCTTCTTTGCGCTGTTCGTCACGATGCATCGCATCAAGATTCAGTTTTTGTAAAAAGAATAAAATCAGCAGCAGCGACGCAAAGAAAATCACCACCACCAGCTCTAGGATTGTAAAACCGCGCTCATTTTTCATTTTCGTCATATATACATTATACATGAAATTAAATATATTCATTGAAGGTTAAACATTATGAATATAAAAATAACAGACAATTTAAATGGGGAAAATGTACTAAGATAGAAATAGTTGGCACAGTGCAAGGTACGAATAATAACTAATATGAATACGCAATATATAAAAACCTCAACCACCCAAAAAGAATTACCTCTAGCCTATAATATTGTATCTGCCGGGATACTTGAATTGTCAGATACTGACAATTCCAAAGTTGGTCGTCTGTATCATATTCAAGTAAATGATGAGTGGTGTAATTATTATGTGTTATATGTTTGACCTCTTGATAAGAATAAAATGCCCAATCTAAAGAGCTTACCACCTCATAAAGATATTATTGTTCGAATTGATTCTGGATGTCTAACTGGGACGGTGTTTAATGATCGCACTTGTGACTGTCATGAACAACTGTTAACGACTATTAATGACGCCATTAAGAACGGAGTTGGCTTTATAATTCATATACCTAGTCAAGACGGGCGTGGTATGGGCATTGATTTTAAATTAAAGACCCTAGATGAGCAGCATTATAATAACCTTAATACTGTCGAGAGTGCCAAAACAGTATCTAAACTGGAACAAATTGATCGCCGCATCTATTATGGTGCAGTTGGATGTCTCAAAGTTCTTGGAGTTGAAACCACAATGCCGCTCAACATCGCTACTAATAATCCTGATAAAATAAATGTATTCAAGGTAGCAGGATTTACTAAAATAAATACTTCTCGGGTTTTTGCGACACATATTTCTAATAATGTAAAGAGGCATTTATCTGCAAAACAGGAGTTTCTTGGCCACCTGAAATAATACCGATGACCTACGAGCTTCTTTAGTTATATTCTAAATATCACTTTTAGTTATAACCCTGCTATAATCTCCTTATGGGAAAGAATACTAGCCAGTTTGTCTGTCAGAATTGTGGAGCCAAATATTCAAAGTGGGCCGGACATTGCAGTAATTGTGATGCCTGGAATAGTATTGTGGAGGATCTTGTCGTTAATGAAATAACAGGGAAAAATGCAATTTCTCAGGCAAAAACTAGTGGCAAGATTTTACAATTCACCAAAATTAATGAAATTACTGTCGATAATGATAAAGAACGCTTAAAGACTGAATTTCCCGGCCTCAATGAAGTACTTGGTGGTGGTATTTTACGTGGTTCCGTCACGCTTCTTGCCGGGCAGCCGGGAATTGGTAAGTCCACTATTCTGATGCAAATCTGTGCCGAAGTTGCGAAAAAGCATCAAGTGCTCTATGTCTCCGGTGAGGAGTCGGCTAGTCAAGTCAAAATGCGCGCTGCTCGTCTCGGTGCAGATTCTGACAAGTTAGTTTTTGCCAGCTCTACCTCTGGTAATGATATAGCCAAGACCATCCGTGAGGGCCAGTTCGATCTAGTTATTGTTGACTCAATCCAGACTCTCGCCATCAATGAAATCTCTTCCGCTCCTGGTACTGTCTCCCAGATCACTAACGCCGGTAACCTCATTATTCAGGCCGCCAAGTCTACAGATACCGCTGTTATCATTGTTGGTCATGTCACCAAGGAGGGTACTCTTGCTGGTCCAAAAGTACTCGAGCATCTCGTTGATGTGGTCGTTAATTTTGAAGGCGATCGTTATGGTGGTTTCAAAACCATTCGTGCCGTGAAGAATCGTTTTGGGCCCACCTCTGAGGCTGCGATTTTTGAAATGAATGAAAAGGGCCTAAGTGAGGTTCAGAATCCTTCCGCCGCCCTGCTTGCCGAACGTCAAAATACCGATGGCTCGATTATTCTTGCCACATTAGAAGGGACTCGCCCTCTTCTTGTCGAGATCCAGGCGCTTTGTACAACCACGAATTTTGGCTATCCTAAACGCGCCGCCTCTGGTTTTGATCTTAATCGCCTCAATCTCCTTATCGCAGTCATCGAACAGCGTACTAAACTAAATCTCAGTGATAAAGATATTTTTCTAAACGTGGTTGGTGGTATCAAAATTAAGGATTCTGCCGCTGACCTTGCAGTTTGCCTGGCTATTGCCTCTGCCGCCGCCGGCCGTAAACTTTCCGAAGAGTATGTGGTCTTTGGTGAGGTTGGACTTGGCGGTGAAATCCGTTCCGCCTTCCGTCCCGACCAAAGAATTAATGAGGCAAAGAAGCTCGGATTCAAACACGCCATCGCTCCTGCTACCATTCGCGACCCCTTTGTCATTCCGGTTAAGGATCTTCGTACTACTTTAATCCAATATGTTAATGAATAAATATATCACCATATGAATATTTTCTCTAAGATTTTTACCAGACAAACATTGCTTCAACTTTTTAAACATCAGGGAATGAATCGATGCGCATTCTAGGAATCGACCCTGGTACTGGCATCTGCGGTTTTGGTGTTATTGAGGTTAGGAAACAAAATGGTCGTACCACTGGACGCGCTAAGATGATTGATAATGGTGTTATCACCACTCCCGCTCATACTCCCCTCCAGGAGCGTCTCCTCGATATCTATGAGTCACTTCATGAAATTATTAAACTCAATCAGCCTGATTGTGTCAGTATTGAAAAACTTTTCTTTACTAAAAATATCACCACAGGTATATCTGTCGCCGAAGCTAGAGGCGTCGCGCTTCTTGTTTGTAAGCAGCGTAACCTTCCCACTTTTGAGTACACTCCGAATGAGATTAAGAAAACCATGACCGGCTATGGTAGTGCTGACAAGAAGCAAATGCAGGAAATGGTTAAGCTCCATCTTGGACTTGCTGATGTACCAAAACCAGATGATGCTGCCGATGCTCTTGCTGCTGCCATCACCCACTCATTAATGCATTCTAGTTAATAACAATTTGTGCTGATTGAATATCCAAAAGCACTTGATTCGCAATGCACTCCTTTATGCCTCACGCTTTCTAATAATAACCGCCTGTTGAAATCTTCTTTTTTCTCCTCTTCGGCTTTTAATTTATCAAGAAAATTCTGATAAGCTTCTTCAGCTTTTTTGAGTTCAGTCTTAGCATTTTTTATATTTTCGTCTTTTTTCTCGGTCTGGAATTTGTTATTACACTCTATAACAGATTTTTCGTATACCCTCTCAAAACTTATAGTATATAGTGCGTCTCTCTCGCCATTTATGTCGTTATCTCTTTTTATTCCACTACTAAAAACAATATTTTCGGCGTCTGCGTTTGCATGCGCTTTTTCTAAGGAGATGCATTCATTTAATCTTTTGATTCTCTCCTTCTTATCTTGGACTATAGTAAGAATAGAAAAGAAAACAAATGAAATTAGAATAAGAAGTAAAAGCAATAGGAAAATTTTATTATATTTTTTGTACTTACCTGCAACCACTCTCCCCTCATCGTTAAAAATTCTTGCTAGATTACGATCCCCACTTTTCTTATATATTAAAGACTGTACTTTATATAATTGACCTAATTGTTCTTTTGTGCATTTATCCTTGTATTTATCAACTATATCGTCAAACCTAGCTTGAATCTTTACCAATTCCTCTTGACTGTAGGTATTATTTTTTAGTTTTTTCTTTATTTTTTTGAGAAAAGTATCTAACAAAAAAACTTGACGTTCATCCCTATTAAAACCATACTCCCGTTCGCTTCCTAGACCCAATCCATTATTCATACTATTGTAGTATCATAAAAAACATAAAAAGTCATCAATCAATACCTAATTTAAGTTTAGAGCGCTAGAATAACAAGAAAATTCACTTCTATACCCCTATAATGACAAAATTTATTTTTTATCAATAGTCTAGTCTAAATTTAGTCAACTAGTAGTTGATTGCGCGAATTTCAAAGAAAGCTTTTGGATGTGCACAGACTGGGCAGACTTCAGGTGCTTCTTCACCTACAAAAGTGTAGCCACAGTTACGGCACTTCCAAACCGTCACCTTGTCCGATTTGAAGACGACATCATCATCAATATTCTTCATTAGCTTCAAATAGCGCTCTTCGTGGGATTTCTCAATTGCTGCCACTCCTTCGAATTTTGTCGCAATCTCGATAAAACCTTCTTCGCGAGCAATTTTTGCAAACTCGGCGTACATCTCTGTCCATTCATAATCTTCACCAGCTGCTGCATCCTCAAGATTACTTCTCGTGTCGCCAACTTTCCCGTCATGAAGGTATTTAAACCAAAGCTTCGCGTGCTCTTTTTCATTATCTGAGGTTTCATTAAAAATCGCAGAAATCTGTTCGTAGCCTTCTTTTTTGGCCTGAGAAGCGTAAAACTGGTACTTTACCCTAGCCTGTGATTCACCGGCGAAAGCGGTTTGTAAATTCAAATAAGTCTTACTATTCTTAAAAGTCTCAGTATCAATGTCAGACATATAATCCTCCTTTAGTTAAACATAGATGTTACAATATATTATATAACACAGAACCCTCTAGCGCCAGCAGACAAAAAGTAACCCGGAAGAAAGGACGACCATGGCAATCGAACGCGTAATTGATAATGTCTCGCATCAAGATGATACTGAAGAACAGGTAATTGAAGTCAGTCTTCGTCCGACTAGTTTTCAGGAGTATGTAGGGCAAGAACGCTTGAAGCGCAATCTTAAAATTGCCATCGATGCGGTCAAAAAACGTGCCAACGGAACTTCGCTCGACCATGTTTTACTGTATGGTCCTCCAGGTCTTGGCAAAACCACCATGGCTAACGTCATCGCTCATGAACTAGGCGCCAATCTTCGTGTCACTTCTGGTCCTGCTATTGAGCGCGCTGGCGACCTTGCGTCTATCCTCACCAACCTTCAAGATGGCGACGTTCTTTTTATCGATGAGATCCACCGCCTGCGCCGTGCGGTTGAGGAGATTCTTTATTCAGCAATGGAAGACTACAAGCTTGATATCGTTATTGGTAAAGGTCCAGCGGCTCGCTCTGTTCGTCTCGACCTCCCTCATTTTACTGTCATCGGTGCCACCACTCGTACTGGCTCTCTTGCCGGTCCACTTCGAGATCGCTTCGGCATCACGCACCGTTTGGAATACTATAAAATCCCAGAAATTGAGCAAATAGTCTCACGTACTGCCGCCATCTTAAATACTGAAATTAAACCTGAAGCCACGGCGCTTCTTGCCACTCGCTCTCGCTTGACTCCTCGTATTGCCAATCGCCTCACAAAGCGTGTTCGTGATTTTGCCGACGTAAACGGCGACGGTGTTATCGATACTGAAACCGCCACCCGTGCTCTCGCTCTTCTTGAAATTGATGAACTCGGCCTTGATCCTGCTGACCGTAATATGTTGGAACTGATGCTTGAGAATTATGGGGATCGTCCCGTCGGCCTCACCACTATCGCCGCCCTCACTGGTGATGAAACCACAACCATCGAGGACTATTATGAACCATACCTGATTCAGCTCGGCTTTATTGAAAAAACTCCTCGTGGTCGCCGTGTCACTGAAAAAGCCAAGCGTCATCTTAATGCTTTGAAGATTCAAAGATAATTCAGACTAAAATCATATAAGGTTCAGTACCTTTGCAGCATCTGAATATGAGTCATTTTTTGAATTATAATGTTATAATACACAACTGATAACTACTGATAGTATTGTACTTTATTAGAAGGGATGGTGGTATGTATGACAAGGAATTCAGAGCTTGCACGACTTAAGGAGTTGAAGCAGGAGGCTTTTCGGAAGAAGCAGGAAACTTATCGAAAGTTTATTGATTTGAGTAGTCAGACCAATGACGCCTATGATGAAATGCAGCAGCTTTGGGGAGTATGTTGTTCTACACACGAAGAGATGCAATCTGAGTACGACTCAATGAAAGCTTGTAGTGAAAATTATCAAGCAATATGGAGTCAGTACTCTTCGGTAAGAGAATTGAATAATTCACGCATTCAGCAATTGCGCTATGATGCAGATAGTGAGCACCAATCGATGATCTCTGCTTTTGAGCAGGCCAGCTATGAGTATCAATATGGCGATAAATCAATGGCCTCAGTATATTCAGAACAGGGTAGAAGCCACAGGAATCGTCGAGACGAGTTGAATCACGAAGTTCAATATCTTATTCAGGAGATAAGAGCGGCAAAAGAATATGCTGAACTACATGCGTCCAAGACTGACTCCTCAGCTTTTCGTAGGGCAAAAGAGTTATATATGCAGACAAAAAAAGAACATCAGGAGGCTTTGCTAAGATTCAAGAAACTTAAAGAAGAGAGAAAACGGTTTAAAGCTGACTTCGATGCTGCTCAATCGGTTTTTCTTGAAAGAAGAGAGGATTACAACAATTGTTTAAAAGGCTATAAAGTTCAAGAGAAAATCCGGAGGGAAGGTATACTTGATAAGGCTGGTATTGGTATTCTTGAGAGAGATAACGCTAAAATCGTTGAAAAGCCTGATGGAACTGTGCAAATTTATCATGGTGGAATCGGTGAAGGGGATGGAATCGGTCATGGACATACCGTAATTGATTCTTTTGGTAAAAAAACTTATGCGCGTGAGGCTTTCGAGGAACACGGGCGCCATAATTATACTGATCCTGCCTTAAAAACATATCCAAGTCGCGGACAGTGGACTGAGCTACGTCATGGCTGGATAGATGATCACCCAGTAACGTGGTGTGAAGGGACTGGCGTAAATAGTGGTCAAACGCTAATCTGTGATGGTCATGTGGATAGGGAGTATTTTGATTCACATCATGATCATTATGGTATGGACACTAAATATGGTACTGGTCGTAGGATTGAAGATATTACCGATTCAATGGGTAGAAAAAATATTATTCTGGTCCTGGTAAATAACCTTCTTATAAATGGGGCTGCTGGTATTTAAGCAGCTCTTTTTTATGATATAACATTAGGTATAGTGCATAACGAGAAATTGATTCAAAAAATTAAACAAATTTATAAGCAATACGTGCTTAAGGATGTAGAAGATTTTCACCTTTATGATTATCAGAAATTTGAGGAAGAAATTTGGAGTCTAAAAGAAGAATTTAATCTTCAAAATAGCCCATTTTTATTGCTTCCTGAGCCAGCAGAAGAGGCGGATTATGATATGATGAATGCCACAAATGATGGTTTTACTGAGCCTGACAATTTAGCAAAAGAAGTTTACGTCGAAAAAATGAGAATTTCTTATAATCGCTTCGTCGAATTACATAATAATCAGTTTTCATAATGTAATGACTGTGCAATATTTGAGTATGAAGCTATTTACTATTTTATCCTAACCCCTCAAGTGTAACTCCTTGAGATGTTAATTTAGGGAAAATTTGCAAAAACTCCCTGAAAATGCTATAATAAACACCAATTAATTGGGACCAGATTATGGCAAAAAACTCCAAAAAGCAGTTACCAGGCATCACCTTTGAAAAAGGTGAGCATCTTGTGTTGGTAATTAAACGAACCAAGCTCATTCCTCTCGGTTTTTGGGCAGGTGCTTTTATCTGCTCTATCGTCCTGATCGCCGCAAGTATCCTCATTAATGGTGGCAGTTCATTTATTTTTAACCTTGATCCCACCTCTCGCTCTTTCTTTCTTATGATTATTCTTGTTGTACTTGGTACTATCTGGATCGCCACTCTCATTTCCACCCATGTCTATTCTGGTAACTGCCTTTATGTTACAAATAAACGCCTTATTCAAAATATCGTAACCTCCCTCTTCTCAAGTTCTACTAATGTAATCGATCTTGTTGCGGTTGAGGACGTCAGCTTCAAGCAATCCGGTATCTTTGAACATATGTTTAGTGTTGGTACCCTACGTATGTCCACCATCGGTTCTGAAACTACATATACCTTTGAACATGTTGATACGCCAACTGATGAGCTTGAGATTATTACTCATCTTGTCCATGTTGAAAAAGGTGAAGCTCCAGCTGAAGCTTGCACTGTGAATGGTGCTGCCAATACTGCATCCACCGTAATTAATTCTAGTACTCCTACCACCGTTGTTGCCACCCAGCCAGTCACTTTTGCAAGCACTAGTGATACAGTCCCTCCAGTCATCGAAGTAATCGCTCCCAACGCTCCTTCAGCCGAAGGTGTTGATACTAGTAGTACAACTTTTAATCCTTCAGCCAATTAGTCCCCTTTAAACAAAAAAAATACCTGGCAGCACCAGGTATTTTTTATGTATATTTATCGTTGCTTGAGTGCTAGCCTAATACGCTCTTCAATCGGCAGACTCGCATCAACCTTCGACAGTGCATCTGTCGCCTCCTTCAACGGGAAGCCAAGCGCCATCAAGGCGTCCAGCGCCTCATCATTTTCTGGTTGACTTTGTACTAATACAACCTCCGTCGCACCGTATCTTGTTGGAAGACCCACTTTATCTTTCAAATCCACGATTACGCGTTCTGCCGATTTCTTACCCACGCCTGCTGCCTTGCTCACAAACGCTGCATCTGCATTGGCGATCGCGTTGCGTACTTCCTCTGGTGTCGCCAAAGAAAGAATTGCCATCGCCGCCTTCGGACCCACTCCGTTCACTGAGATCAGCATTTCAAATATTTTCTTCGCCATTAAACTCGAAAATCCATACAGATCTTCAGAATTCTCCCTTATCGCATGGTATGTATAAAATTTCTTCTTCTCGCCCACGTTAGTCGCTTCAGTGTCAATCTGTGATAACCCAAGCTCATATCCCACTCCATGAACATCAACAATAATTGAATTTAAAAATTTTTCGGAAACTTCTCCCTCAATGTGTGCAATCATATCACTATTTTATCACAGACAGATTTTCTCTCTCAGCCATGACTTTCTTTGGTATAATAAGCGTAAAGGTTTTAAAATGTCTGAACAACTCAATCAATTCTATTCTGTAGAGAATCAAGACCCCCAGGTCGTCAGTGGGGAAGCATCGCTCTCTACCCTTTATCAGCCTGAACTACAACAACAATTTTCTGATCCCGAACTTGATCTTCTTTTAACTCTCTCTTCAAGTCTTCAAGAACAAATTGGCATAAAAATGGAGGGCCCTAATTTAGCCACCACAGAACAGGATGATAATCCTGAAAATGAGTATGATGATAATGATGACTCTGAGGAAGAAGAGAACTACGAGAATGAATATGAGGACGAAGATGAGCGAATCGAATTCCGTGACAGCTACAAGAAAATCAATCAATATCCTCTCACTCCTGAAATCTATGAGCGGTTCCCGTTCCTTCACGAACTCCCCCAAGGTGTCGCTGTTATGGGTGGTGTCGCCAGGAGTATTGCCAGGCAATTTCTCACTGGTGACATAGAACCGATCCGCGACATTGATCTCGTCCATATTAATGATCGTGAAGGTGATCAACCAGTTTCTCCTGAAGAGCTAGACCGTCTCTCTCAAAAGTTCATGCCGGAAGATTATGCTTTTGGTCATGGCATTCAACCAGAGTCTTTTGAGCACTACTTCCGTACTCGTGACTTCACCGTTAATGAAAGTCTAATTTTAAATAATCAACTCTATTTTACCGAATCTGCCAAGAATGACTTTCTGGAAAACATCATCCGACCTACTTACAAGGAATTACCAAATTATCAAGATGAATTAAGTAGTCGTCTCTTTCTTAAGGCCCTGATGATGCAAAGTGTCATCGCTGAATTCACCGATTCTATCCCGACCTTAGAAGACATTAATTATGTTGACCGTATCCGCACTTTTGATATAGCTCTCATGCTTAATAAATGCATTAGTCGTGGTGCAGAGGTTGCCCAAAGTTTCACAACCAACCTAGTTGACTGGGATGTTATATCAGAGGATTTTCTAGGCCGTCCGCTCGCCGCCGCCAGGGAACTACGCCAATCTCTCTACAATTTTTACTATTACCCATCTGCCTATAAGCCAAATCAAGATTCATCCTCGAATGAAAAATCTGATCAAGAAATAAAAGAGTATCTTAAATCAATCAACTTTAAGGAATTTGATCTGCCAGATTCAATGTTTAGGTTTCACACTTCAGACCCCAGTATTCGACTGTCTATCAAAGAATATGAAGAGGGTTCGACTGATCAAATCCGTCTACCTCTTGATAAGGTTCCGATTGATCCCGATGATTACCCAGAGCGTTTCCATGGGCAATATGAAGACTATGATTTTGACTTTATTAATTCTGAAGACTAAACTTTTACGTTTTTAAATTATATAATCATTTATCTTCGACGACTTAGGCTTCACTCAATAAAAAATAACGAATCTCTTCGTTATTATCCTGCTATATCTTGGTAGCACCAACTGGGATCGAACCAGTGACCTTAGGCTTATGAGTCCTACGCTCTAACCAGCTGAGCTATGGTGCCACTTGGCGGAAGGGACAGGATTCGAACCTGCGAAGCGTTAACTTGCTGGTTTTCAAGACCAGTGCCATCAACCACTCGGCCACCCTTCCGCTAACTATTTTAACAGATTATTCGGCGTTCGTAAATACGTTTGTTACATCGTCGAGGTCATCAATTGCATTTAGTAATTTATCAACCTTTTCTGCGTCATCCTCACTCACAGGTACTGAAGTATTCGCAATGTAACGAAGTTCCGCGTTATCAACCGAGAGGCCAGCGTCAATTAAAGCCTGTCTGACTTTCATTAAATCAGTTGCCTCAGTAATAATTTCAATGCCATCCTCACCTTCATTGGCGTCTTCAGCTCCACAGTCAAGCGCGGTCATCAAAGCCTCTTCGCCTTTTTCAGTAATCTCAATTACGCCTTTGTGCGCAAACTGGAACATCACGCTTCCAGGGTCTGCCATGCGTCCGCCATTCTTGGAAAGAACATTGCGTACCTCTGGCATGGTGCGGTTCTTGTTGTCGGTTGCTACCTCAATAATGATTCCGATTCCAGCCGGGCCATAGGCCTCGTAAGTTTCCTCAATCATCGCCGCCGCACTCTTGTCGGTTGCTCTTGCAATTGCTCGTTCAATATTCGCCTTAGGCATATTTGCCTTACGAGCTTTTTCAAGCACCATTGCAAGTGTAGGGTTCATCGTCGGGTCGCCACCACTTCTTGCGGCAATCGCAATCTGGTTTGCAATCTTCGTGAAAGCTGCGCCGCGTTTTGCATCGACAATAGCTTTCTGGCGTTTAGTTGTCGCCCATTTACTGTGTCCTGACATCTTTTGACCTTCCTATTTTTTACAATTTCTTCTCTGTATTATACCATTAAATTCTGATAAAATCTTTACCCACCACCGCCATTTTATTCTTCGGCAAGTTAAATTTTTTCCCAGGCTGATATTTTCTTGTCGCATTCAAAAAATCCATTAATTGTGGTCTTGTCAATGAAATATTCCGCTTCAGGCAGAGTGCTCTCAAAATCTCCTCGGCAACGCTATTCTCAACATCTGCAAAGAAATCTTTTCGAAATTTTATCTCATCATCTGAATATTCTATAATTAAAGCATCAGCTAGTTTTTTCACAATTTCTTCAATCTCCGCTCGCAAAATTTTTTGTCTTTCAGAAAGTTCCCACAGCCTTTTCTTTTTCTCTACCTCTAACTCTCGTAATTTTTCTCGCACCCGGTTTCGCAAGTACATTTCTTCATGGTTGGTAGGATCTTGTCTAAAACAGAGGTGATTTCTTCCTGCATAACGTAAGATATCGGTTTTATCCATCCTCCGCGAAATTAAGGGTCTGATAATGTTCTTATTACCAAACGGCGACAGTCCTCGCCAATAAGTTCCTCGGATTAGGTTAATCGCAACCGACTCTAGTAGATCATCTATGTGGTGTGCCGTACAAATCTCACCTTGATATTTATTCGCCACATGATATAAAAAAGCATACCTTTTTTCTCTTGCTTCCTCTTCAGAAACTCCCTCTCCAAGCAGTAATTTAGAGGACTCAAAAGGTACGCCAAATTCTTTACATTTCTGTCTGACAAATTCTTCGTCTATATCAGCTGAGGGCCGCGTTCCGTGATTAAAATGAGCCACCACAATATTTTCAGGCTCAAGCTTCAAAAAAATATCGAGAAGCACCATTGAATCAACTCCACCCGAAACTGCTAAAATTTTCTTCACTCTAAAATTATATCAAAATCTGCTCATTCCATCTCCATTCCATATCTGTTATAATAAATTTATGAATTCAGACCATATTCGTAATTTCTGTATTATTGCGCACATCGACCACGGCAAGTCGACTCTTGCTGATCGCATGATGGAAATCACTGCCACGGTTGAAAAGCGACAGATGAAGTCTCAGCTTCTTGACTCCATGGAATTAGAGCGCGAAAAGGGCATTACGATCAAGCTCACTCCAGTACAGATGCACTACAAAGGTTTTGAGTTAAATCTTATCGATACTCCCGGTCACGTCGACTTCTCTTACGAGGTTTCCCGCTCTCTTCAGGCTGTCGAGTCAGCCATTCTAGTCGTCGACGCCACTCAGGGTATTCAGGCCCAAACTCTCGCCAATGTTTATCTCGCTCTCGAACAGGATTTGACGATAATTCCCGTTATTAATAAGATCGATCTTCCTGCCGCCGATGTTGAAAAAGTCTCAAATGAGATTATTAATCTACTTGGTTGTAAGAAAGAGGAGATTATTTCGGTCTCTGCCAAAACTGGCCTCAATGTTGAGGCGGTTCTCGACGCAATTATCGAAAAAGCCCCCAGTCCTAAAGCCCCCGTTGACACTCAGGTTGTTTTTGCCGGCGAAACTCGGGCGCTCATTTTCGATTCCTATTTTGACGATTATCGCGGCGTCGTTCTCTATATTCGTGTCTTCAATGGTCAGATCAAAAAGAACGACAATATTTTTATGATGGCGTCAAAAATCAATGGCATCGCTCTTGAAGTTGGTGTTTTGAAGCCAGGTATGCAACCGAAGGATAGTCTATCTGAAGGTGAAGTTGGTTATATTGTTACCAACCTAAAGACCACACGTGAGGCCAAAGTCGGTGACACCGTTACTCTCTCTAAAAAGCCCGCCAGCACCCCACTTCCTGGCTATAAGAATGTTCTACCTTTTGTTTACGCTGGTTTTTTCCCAGTTTCAAATGACCAGTACAAGGATCTAAAAGAGGCCATTGAGAAACTCTCCTTGAGTGACTCCGCACTTCGTTTCGAGCCTGAAAATAGCCCTGTTCTAGGTTTCGGTCTACGCATTGGTTTTCTTGGTCTGCTTCATATGGATATTATTAAGGAGCGTCTTGAACGTGAGTTCAAACTTGATCTTGTTGTGACCAACCCTTCCACCAATTATCAAGTTCGTCTTAATTCCGGTGAAGAAATTGAAATTAAATCTGCCTCCAATCTTCCCGATGCTAATTACGTCTCTGAGATTCGTGAGCCTTGGGTGAAGGGTGAAATTATTTTGCCAGTCACCATGATCGGCAATGTCTTGACTTTAATTGTTGAAAAGCGTGGTCTCCAAAAGAATATTTCTTATCTTGAAGATCGCGCTGTCATTAATTTTGAAGCTCCAATGGCCAACTTGCTTACCGATTTTTATGATCAACTAAAGTCTCTTACTTCCGGCTATGCCAGCTTTAATTATGAAATTTCGGATTACCGTCCTGAAGACTTAGTACGTGTAGATTTTTTAATTGGCGGTGAACGCATAGATGCATTAGCTCTGATGTGCCATCGTTCTGAAGCTGATTCTATCGGCCGTACAATTACAAAGAAACTGAAGGAAGTGATCCCTCGCCAAAATTTCGAAGTTGCCTTGCAGGCCGCTATCGGTGCTCGTATTATCGCTCGCGAAACCATCGGCGCCTTTCGTAAGGATGTGACCGTCAAAATTCATACTGGTGACCGCGACCGCAAAGCTAAATTGCTTGAGAAACAAAAACGTGGTAAGGCCAGGATGAAACGTTTCGGCAAAATTGACATCCCTTCCGAAGCCTTTACGGTCATGTTAAAACGTGATTAGGATACACAACTGTGTAATTATGTTTTATTTCTTTAAAATGATATGCTTGATATCTTTTATCCGATAAATTCAATCAACTTCTCAATTACGGTATCATAAACCTCGTCACGGCTCTGATTTGCCGGTACTTTAATCAGCATCTTTAACTCATCGTAGTGATTAAGTACTGGCATTGTTTTTTCACGGAATTCGGCAAGTCTGGTTTCAAAAACCTCCATATTTGCATCGTCAGCTCGTCCGCCACGGTCGTTTAGCTCCTTTGCTACTCTAAAACGCTTTTTTACTTCTTCCTCTGTCAGATCCAGCATAATTACTGCTTTAATTTCATGTCCACCCGCTCTTGCGGCTTCCATAATCTTATCTTCTTCACCAGACCAGCGTCCCACACTGGACAAAATCAGGGAATCATTCTGAAGTTCTTTGCGTGAAAAATATGGCAAGATTATATCATAAAAGGTATTTGTTGGAATTAGTTTTCCACTTCCAGTCATATCTTCATTCTGTTCTGCTTCATAGGCACGGATTATAATCCCGGAAGATAAGAATTTCGCCTGCAAGTCTTCTGCAAGTCTCATTCCCACCGTATCCTTGCCACTCATCGGCAAACCAAAGATATTGAGGCTTCCCGTACCCAGCCAGTTTTTTATCATTTCTATTTTTTCATTCAAGTTCTGTCTATCCATGATTAATTATATCATGCATAGAGCCTCGGCTATAAGCATGCAATCTATGAAAATATCCAATTAATGTAAAAATCGGATAAACTATGCTAAAATAAACATAACAACTAAAGACTGGTCATATTCATATATGTTTTTAAAGAGAAATAGAAAATATAATATTTTGAAGCCACATATTATAATTTTCTCCTTTTTCTTATCATTTTTAAGTCTATTTTTTATTCCTCAGATATCAGTCTCTGCTGCTCCCGTTCCTGCTCATCTCAGCCTTTCTATTGTAAATCCAAACGTTGATTTTCATTTTAATCAAACAGAGAATGCCGCAGCGACCTTTAAGCAGGAAACGGCTGTTGTTGAATATAATACCGATAATAGTACTGGCTTTACGGCTTATGTTTCTAGTATTGACGAGGATACGAATTTAAACCACGTAGACTCCTCTGTTACTCAAAAAATCACATCGATCACTTCGCCAAGACTATCAACTTCTTTTGACCCTAAAACTTGGGGTTATCGAGCCAATCAGACTGTCTTTAAATCGGTCCCAAAAGCCAGTCTACCAGATTCAGCTTTCAGTATTAATCATTCGGAGATTGCCAAGTTCTTTCTACAATTTGGCGTCAAAACCGGTCCTGATCTCACTTCCGGTACTTATTCCAAAAAGATATTAGTCACTGCGATTACTAATCGCGTCCCCACATCAACAACATTCATACCGGGTAAAAAATTTAGAGATACTCTTAGTAGTTTTGGCACTTCAGGCGTTGAAAAATCTTTTAAACATTCTACCTCTGCCCCTCCTGTTGGTGCTAATATCGAGGTTGTCTCTACTGCGGATTCTGACGTCCCTGCCTATGCTTGGTATGATGCTACCGCTCAGTCTATACTTTGGTATAGCGACGCCGACATTGCTTACGCTAATGAGGATTCAAGTTATATGTTTTATGATATAGGTAATAATAGTTCAAATACGAATCTTATTGATACAGCTGGCATCAATACCAGTCGTGTTAAAAATATGCGTTTTATGTTTAGTGGTGGTAAATGGATTATTAAGAAAATTAAAATTACGAATCTTGATACTAGTAATGTGGAAGATATGAGCTATATGTTTGCGGCAAGTCCATATGAACAGAGTATAACTGCTGATCCTATAGACCTCTCTGGTTTTAATACTAGTAAAGTCACTAATATGCAAGGTATGTTTTCTGGTTCTCATTTTCCATTTATCGATATTAGGCATTTTGACACTAGTAACGTTACTAATATGGAGAGTATGTTTGCAGATTTACACAAAGTCACCTCTCTTGATCTCTCAGGCCTCAATGTTAAAAAAGTTAGTAATATTCAATATATATTCTCAGAAAGTAATGATCTTCAATCTCTTAATCTGTCTGGTTGGGAACTTGATTCTATCACCAATATGAGTTTTATGTTTAATGGGCTCAAGCAGTTAACTTCACTAAATCTCACCGCGTCCACTACAAAAAATGTTACTAATATGAGCTATATGTTTGCTGGTACAAAGAAGCTCGCGAACCTTAATCTCTCCAGTTTTGATACTAGTAAAGTTGTTGATATGCACGGTATGTTTCAAAATATGGAATCACTAAACAGTATTAATCTCTCCAGTTTTGACACTAGCAGTGTCACTAGCATGCAATATATGTTCAGTATGAATATTACAAATCCTCCAATTTCAACTCTTGATCTTTCAAATTTTAATACTAGTAACGTTACTAATATGGAGAGTATGTTTGAGGGTATGGCAAATCTCACAGATCTCAAAATTCAATCCTTTGATACTAGAAAAGTGACAAATATGAATAAAATGTTTTACTGGACATTTGTGTCTCCAGAAAATTCCATCCTCGACATTTCAAATTTTGACACAAGAAGTTTAGTTTCTGCTGCTGGTATGTTTAATTACACTAAAGCGAAAACCATTTATGCCTCTGATAAATTCACTGTGTCTCACCTCTCTCCTGTCAATATTGAGATGTTTATGACTAATGTCAATCTTGTTGGTGGCAACGGTACGCATTATGTTTATCCAAATAATAGTAGCCAATACGCTCATATTGACGCTCCCGGCAACCCTGGTTATTTCACCCAAAAGCCTTAAATTCTCTTCATTTTTATTTATATCTTGTGTTCTCAAGAATGAATCATGAATAACTTGCTTATGCTATTTTGCTTATGTTATAATCTATAATACAAACAAAAATTAAGGTTATTTAAAAGGAGAATATGAATCTCATAAGTAACAGCCATGTAAACACCTTTCTCCGTCTTCGTTCTAGTAAAAACTTTTATTTTATTCCCTTTTTTGTGTTCAGTCTCGTGTTTGTCTTTCTTAGCCTATTCACTATCTATCAATCCCAGACTTCGACTTTTGCAGCTCCAGGCGCTCCTGGTACGCCTGGTAACCCCGCCTCTTTATCTACCTCCGTTTCCAGCCCTGTTGTTAATTTCAACTTTAACGGCACTGAGATTCAATCCTCAGCATTTAAGTCGTCTACAGTCGCCCTCAATGTCAGCACAAACAATATAACAGGAGCTACCACTTATATTTCTAGTGTCGACGAAGATACTAGCCTAAATCCGACCGACTCTTCGGTTGCTCAAAAAATCACCAGTATTGACTCTAGCATTAGTGAAACAGGCTTTGCTCCCAAAAAATGGGGATATCGTGCTTCAAAAACCACTCCCTCTGGAAATTTCAATCCCATAGCTAAGTTCAGTAGTGCGGATATCTTATACACCGAAAATAATCCTGCCAACGTTAATTACAACGTTGAATTTGGCGTGAAATCTGGTCCAGACCTCTTGTCTGGGGCATATACAAAACAAATCTTATTTTCTTCAATAACTAATCATGTTCCTACCTCAACAACCTTTATATCAGGACTGGAATTTAAAAAAGCTCTGATTAATCTTGGTGCTCCTGGCGTCGTTAAATCTTTTAAACATTCCACTTCTGCTCCTCCTGCTGGTGCTAATACTACGGTTGTCTCTACCACGGATTCCGATGTTCCTGCCTATGTCTGGTACGACGCTGCTAGTCAGTCTATCCTCTGGTATAGCGACGCAGATACTGCTTACGCTAATGAGGATTCGAGTTATATGTTCCATGATATTGGTAACAATTATTCTAGTATGAATCTTATTGACACAGCCGGCATCAATACTAGTCGTGTTAAAAACATGAGCAACATGTTTAATAGTAGTAAATGGATTATAAAGAAGATTAATCTTGCAGGTTTTGACACTAGTAATGTTGAAGATATGAGTTATATGTTTGCCAGCTATGCTATGAGTACGCCGGAAAATATTGAACCAATTGATTTCTCAAATTTTAATACCAGTAAGGTTACCAATATGCAAGGTATGTTTTCTGGTTCTTTTTTCCGATCTATCAATATAAGAAACTTTGATACTAGTAATGTTACAAACATGAGTGATATGTTTAGCGGGCTACACGAAACTACCTCCCTTGATCTCTCTAATCTTAATGTCAAGAAAGTTAACGATATTAGTAGGATATTTTTAGACTGCCGGAAGCTTCAAGATCTCAATTTGTCAGGTTGGGAGCTCGATTCTGTTATTTCTATGGATGGCCTATTTTCAAATCTACCTACACTTACAAGTCTTAATCTGAGCAACTTTAAAACAAAAAATGTAAATAGTATGAGATATATGTTTGCCTACACAAAGGATCTAGCAAATCTTAACCTCACAAGCTTTGATACTAGTAAAGTCACGTCTATGGAGGGCATGTTCCAAGGGATGAATTCTCTTACTAATATTAATCTTTCTAGTTTTGATACCAGAAATGTTACGAATATGTCAAAGATGTTCTCCATGACAAGCACAAATCCTCCTATTACCAATCTTGATCTTTCGAGCTTCAATACTAGTCAAGTTACTACAATGGAGCGTATGTTTGAAGGACTTGCTCATCTCCAAAATCTTAATGTCAGTTCTTTTGATACTCGGAACGTCACAAATATGGAACACATGTTCTACTATACTTTTGTCTCGCATCCAAATGGTATACTCGATCTTTCTAGTTTTGATACTCATAGTCTTCAGAGGGCAGACGGTATGTTTAATTACATGAAAGTCAAGACTATCTATGCTTCACCTAATTTTGTTACAACCAATCTTACCCCAAACCCATCTAATATATTTATGAGTACTGATAATCTGGTTGGGGGAAACGGTACTACTTATACATGGCCAAACTATACCTCGACATTCGCTCGTATTGACACTCCTGGTAATCCAGGTTATTTCACTCGAAAACCATAATCTAAATTTTGGCACTCTTGTATTTTGAGTGCCAAAGCGCTATAATAACCTTAATAAATTATGGAAAATCAACCTCAAATTCACCTCACTGACCGTCAGCAATCCATTCTTTTTGCTATTATCGAAGAATATGCCGAGATGGCTGCCCCGGTCGGTAGTGTTACTTTAGCAAAGCTTTTTGATGTCTCCAGCGCCACCATTCGTTCTGAAATGGCCCGCCTTGAAGAGCTTGGTCTTATTGCTTCTCCGCATACTTCTGCTGGTCGTACTCCCACTGATGCTGGCTACCGTTTTTATGTAAATAACCTCGTTGAACGCGAGAATCTCAGCTCCATCGACTCCTCCGAATCTTACGCAGACCTTAATGACGCTTCTCTAGAAGATTATGGCGGGGAAGAATCATCTTCTGAATATCGTGACTATTCTGTCAGTCTTTATCTTAACTCTTCCTACCATAGAGTTAGCCCTAGTCGTGTCCTTTCAACCGGTTTGCAAGATAGAAACCGCGGCCTCCATGCCCTTGAGGTTCGCATTAATTCCCAAGCCCAGTCTGAATATGCCATTCGTACTGCTGTTGATATGTTAGTTGAGTTGACCGGTAATCTCGGTCTCGCCACTATCGGCAACCAACTCTATCTTTCCGGCATCTCCAAGCTTTTTTCCCAGCCTGAATTTACAGATTATCAGCGCATTCAAAACGTTTCCAAGCTCCTAGATAATCTTGAACCATGGCTAATGGAAGCTAAGCCGGGTCAACCGCTCAACATCTTTATTGGCCGCGAAAATCCCATTGGTAAAAATTCTGACGTTTCTCTTATTATCAGTAAGTTCCGCTCCCCCTATTCTGACTCTAGTTACATCGGTGTCCTCGGTCCAACCCGTCAGAACTATGCTCAAGTCATGAGTCTTGTCCGTCACGCTGGCCAATATTTAGAAAGAATGTACTAAAAAGAAAGGAAAATATGACTAAACCACAAGCTGAACCGCACAAAGCATCACAAACTACGCCTCATTCTGCGCCACAACCTGAATCACAAAGTAAGTCGCACTCCGCCGCACATTCTAATCCACACTTCGGCCAGGCCTCTGACTCTCATTCTTCAAATCCAGAACTTGAAAAACTGGCACAGCAAAACGCCGAACTTATCGGCGATCTTCAGCGTACTCGTGCTGACTTTGAGAACTTTCGTAAGCAAGTTGACCTCCAAAAGGAGCAAGCAAAAAATCTTGCCAAGCACGCCACAGTTAGTAAATTTTTGCCTCTCATTGACGATATGTCTCGTGCTATTAAGGCTCACCCAGATTTATTAACTCCCGTTCAAAAAACCCTCGATAAAACCCTTAAATCTCTCAATCTTTCCATTATCGACTCCAACGTCGGCACCACTTTTAATCCCGAATTTCACAATGCCATCTCTATGGAAGATGATGAGTCTGGCAAAGAAGTGATTGCCGAAGAGTTGATTCCAGGCTATCTTTATGAAGATCAGGTTCTTCGCGCCGCTATGGTCCGCGTTAAGCACCAGTAAGTTTTGAATTACTTACTTTAAGATTACTATCTGGCTCCAATCCGTTCATGCTATAATAAACATATGAATTATCAACATGACGAGGTAAAATTGCAACGCACTATGGAACGCATTCGTGCCTGCAATTACCTCACAGTTACCCAAATTTTTCTAAAAGACAACTTTCTTCTCGAGCGACCATTAGCTTTTGACGATATAAAACCCCGCCTTCTCGGGCACTGGGGCACTTGTCCAGGTATCAATCTGGTCTATTCATGTATGCGCAATGTCTTTGCTGACCAAAAAGAGCAAACCACTTTCGTCCTCGGTCCCGGCCATGGCTTTCCAGCTCTTCAAGCCAACCTTTTTTACGATGGTGATTTAGCCGCAGTCGACCCCACCCTTTCTCGCGACTATGCCGGTCTCGCCAAAATCTCAGAACTATTTTCTCGCATTGGCGGCTTTCCATCCCATGCCAGCCCCTCCGCTCCAGGCGTCATCTGTGAGGGGGGTGAGTTGGGCTATTCTCTCGCTACTGCTTATGGTTACTGCCTTGGACACCCTGAACGCACTGCTGTTGTCCTAATTGGTGATGGCGAATTTGAGACTGCCACCACTCTTGCCAGCTTAAATCTAAACGATTTACTCTCTTCTCCGAATAACGGCAAGATTATTCCAGTCCTGCACCTTAATGGGTATAAAATCTCTGGCCCCACCGTCGCTAGCCGTCGTTCCGCACATCAGCTCAATGAACTTATCCGTGGTTTTGGCTTTCAGCCAGTCCGCATCGAAGAACGTTTGAACCCAGTCGATACCGAAGAGCTTGATCTCGTCGATTCTTTTGACGATGCCGATGAGGATTCTTCTGTTTCTACTTTTGAAGAAGTCGAACGTAAAATCACAAATCTTATTCGCGATGAGTATGATGAAACAGTTCCAGATTCTGCCCGCACCGCCTTTGAACTGACCAGCCAGGATACGGACTTAATTACTAGAAACCTTATTCTTGACCTTGAGTCTGCACTACATCAGGCCAGAAGCAGTGAACAGCCTGTCTTTATTATTCTTGAAACTGAAAAGGGACTTACTGGTCCACTTATTGCTGAAGATCTGAAGGTACGCGGTAACTTTAAGGCGCACCAAGTGCCACTTCCTAAAGCCAAAAGTGATGAAAACGAACTTCACGCCTTAGAATCATGGCTTCGTTCATATCAATTCGATCAACTATTTACTCGCGAGAAAGGTTTTATCAATGAATAATTTTGAGCCAGGCTCCACTAAGAAATCCATTGCCAAAGTTTTTGGACATAAATTAAAAGAGCAAGCCGAGCAGAACCCTAGTTTCTATCTTTTTAGCCCTGACGAGACCACTAGCAATAAACTTGATGAAATCTATCAAGCCACCACTAGGGCTTGGGGTGTTTCACTTCCCAAGAAGAAGTGGGATCTCCCAGAGTCCCCAGATGGTCGCATTGTTGAATTACTTTCCGAAAATGTCCTCTTCTCAGTGATGATCGGACATCTCTTGTCAAACGAACCTGCCATGATGACCAGTTATGAGGCTTTCTTTACCATCATCTTAGCGCAGATTATTCAGCACTTAAAATTCCTAGAACAATCTGAAGAAGTTTCTTGGCGTCCTCAATATCCTTCGGTCAATCTTTTAAGCACCAGCACCTGTTGGCGTCAAGATCATAACGGTTTTTCTCATCAGTCGCCAATACTGATTTCGTCCTTACTTGATCGTCCAGGCCGCCACGTAAACTGTTTCTTCCCAGTTGACGCCTCTGCTGTTGCTCCGTGTTTTGATTTTCTTATGCAGTCCAAAAACCAGGTTAATCTTGTGACTTTCAATAAGACAGATGAACCAATCTGGCAGACTGAACAAGAAGCAAAACAGAACTTTGAGACTGGCTGCAGCCTATTTGAGTTTATTTCAAACAAGAAGGAAGATGGTAGCTTTGACTATCTCTTCGTTACTGCTGGTGATATTGCCACTCGTGAAGCCGTGGAGTCGATCAAACTTCTCCGTCAAGATTTGCCAGAGAAGCACTTTGGACTGATCAATATCTCATCCCTCACTTATGGTGCTATTGGTACAACTCAAAATCCGCTCTCGCAAGCTGATTTTGACCAGCTTTTTGGCCAATCAGCTCCTATTTCCACTAATTTTCATGGCTATCCAAACACCTTCACCGATATTCTCAGTAACTATACCGACAAAAAACGTATTAAAGGTCATGGTTTTGAAGAACAGGGAAGCACGGTCACTCCTTTTGCCATGCTCACTATGAATCATGCTTCCAGGTTGCATCTAGCTCTTGATGTGGCGGTCGAGTTCCATCGTGATGATCTTGCTAATAAGTACCAAAGTCAGCTAGAGATATATCAGGCCTACGCTCTTGAACATGGTATTGATCATCCTGCTCTCGGCATCGATAACTAAAATCTTCCAAAAAATAGATATCTTATATTAAATAAAAAACTCGCGAAACATACGCGAGTTTTTAGTGTAATTAAGTCCTATCTTTTTCGTCCTCGGCTCTTCTTGAAGCTGTCACCCAAAGTGATCGGTTCCGCAATTTTTGCAAACATCATGCGTCCTGAACTGGTTTGCAGGAAACGAACAAATTCAATCTCAACCGTTTTTCCAACCTTCACAGACGCATCATCTACAACCACCATCATACCGTCAGGTAGATATCCTACACCTTGTTTAGGATTGCTTCCGATCGCTACAATCTTGATGTTAAGTTTTTCACCTGGAAGATAATCTGCTCTTAGCTCCATGGCAAGATCATTAATGTTTAGTACTTCAATATCAAGTGTGGCTGCAACTTTTTCAAGGTTGTAGTCATTAGTCATGATGGAACCATGATTCTCTTTTGCTAATTGGATCAAGCGATCATCGACTGGCGTGCGATCTAGTGGGTCAGATAGAATTACTACGTCAACCTCGACCACACGTTCAAGTTCTTTTACGATATCGAGACCTGCTCTCGCTCGGTTGCGTTTTTCAGAATCTTTGCCGTCGGCTAAAAGCTGCATCTCTTGTAGAACACTACGTGGAATAATTAGCACACCTCCAATAAAACCCGTTTTTGCTACTTTCAGGATTCTTCCATCCATCAAAGTTGAAGAATCAATATAGATTTTACGATTTTGTCCGTAGTAATTAAAGCTCTTTTTAAAAGAACGCACTGCTAAAAACGAAGTCTGCAGAAATATTACTACCACTAATATTAAAATAATTTCAATCATACAAGTATTATATCATTTTGGATAAGTTAACACTATATCACTTAAGTTTTACTATATAAGTAGCTTATCATAAAAAAATAAATATCTCATATATGAGATATTTATTTTTTAAAAGTAATGACTTTTACTCGACTCCGCCTGGATAATCAGTTACTCTCATCTTTACGATACCATTCTTATCTGTTGGCTCGAGACTTGTCCAAGGTGTGGCTGAAAAACCAGTTTCGCCATATCCATAGGTCGTTCCATTCTGGACTCCGCCAATATAGCCTGATCCACCACCAGCGCCAGCGCAGGTCTGGTGTTCATCATAAGCTCCTTGTCCGGTAAATCCACCTGTCCATCCCCCACCGGCACCCGGCCGACCTAAAACTGCATTGGCTATCTTTGGATAAACATTTGCTGGAATTGGGGCAGACGCTCCGAATCCTGATCCTCCCCCAGTTGTTTGTGTACCGCCAGTCCCAGAGAAAAGACTACTATAATTCGGGTCTGATGTTGATCCAAGATACTTACTTTGTCCACCCACAGTGCCACCGCCGTGCCCACCTCTAAAGCAGAGCGAACCACCTGCTCCACCCCCAGCTACCATTATTCTTTGTTCTAAACGATAGAATTTTATACTAGTTATATCCGCTACTTGATTTGTTGTTTTAACTCTTAATCGAATTTCCACCCCGGTCCTGGGTTTACCCCAGGAAGATGGGTAGCTGGTGGTGAACCAACAGGGTAATTAAAATACACTAAGATGTAGTCGCCAAATTTCTGATAATATACATCGGATAAATAATGGTAGCCATAGTCATAATAAGCTAGTAAACCCTCAAAATCCGCATCTGGTAGATTAGTTGTTTTAATTACAGCCTGATAAGTTCCATGTTCAATATTAGCCCACGGACCAGCGTTAAGAAGAGCGTCCGAAGGATTAAAACCTGGAGAGTATCTCATATTTTTATGCTGTCCATAATCTTGGGCATCTGGCCGAATATCACTACCTCCACCGCCTCCACCGGCTCCCCAATCGTTTAGAGTCGTCCCCTTTACTAAAAGTCCCGTTGATCCGTTGCCTCCACCGTTAAAACCACCCTTTGCGTTGTACCCGACCGTAGTTCTGTCGTTGCCGGCCTGTCCTTTACCCCCGACAAAAACCATTGTCTTTTCGCCTTCAGTAAAATCCTTATATCCGGCTGAATACCCGCCTTTTCCTGAAAGGAAATTCTCAGGTGATCCATACCAATATCTAGCCGCTTGTGCTGCTGTGCGGTCGCCTCCGTTTGCACCCATCGCTTCGATAAAATATTTTCCTTGAATTGGCGCAACCATCTCTTGTGGTGTGCCAGTGTAGTGGAACGTTGATTCAGCTGCAACAAACTCTACGGCATTTTGTTTTGAATAAATATAACCATAAGGTTTAGTTTCCACCACCATTTCCGCCTTTTGTCCAGGCTGAAATCTCGGACTAGCAGTACTAAAATCAGCAATACAATTAAAAGTAAAACCATCTCTACTTGATTCAGCATCATCCGTTTGAGGTTCACAGTCCACCCCACCTACGGTAACCTTATATCTTTTTATGTAATTCACTCGATGATAAGTATCCTGATCATTTTCGATTAGGGGAACCTGAATTCGGAACTTATGTTTAAGTTTCTTTCCTGCACTGTTAGTCACCGTATTTCCGTTTGCCAGTAACGGTACTTTTGCATTTTGTACTTCTTTTATTGGGAACTCGCCCGTAACACTTGAGTTTACCACCGCAGAATAGACCAAATATGCTCGATATGCTCCAGGTGGCGTATTACTATCAACTTTCACTCCATAATCAACCGCAACTTTGTTGTTGGTTATCGGCCCGTTACTCTCGGATACTAAACAGCTATTTAAAAGAGTATTAAAGTCGCACAGTGGAATTACGTAATCCAGACCGTTCTTTTTTAGAAAAATACCCCAAGTATTAGTATTTAAATCTGATTTTTGAACTGGTGCATTAGTTTGGTTATCATAGGGAATTTCATGCACAGGAGCATTAGTTCTAAGCCCCGCATTCTCGATTGAAACGTACATTTTATAACCAGTCACTGAGTTCGTTGAAATAGAAACATTCGCGTCGGTTCTTACTAGTTGCTCAATATCAGATCCACTAAGTGTGTAATTTACTGATTTTGGAAGTGTAATACTCGCATAATATCCCTCGGTAGAAATCAATGACGGTGGAGTATTAGTTGGGCCATATGTCACCACCGCATATGTGCTTGAATAAGCTAACAGGGAAATTGTGAAAGTTATAAGACACCCCAACAAGAAAAAGATTGGCATCATATTCTTACTAATAGGTCTTTTTGTAAACTTCTTTATCAATTTCATTCCACATTCCACATTCCACATTCCAACTCTTTTTATAACTCATAAAAAGATAAACACTACCATTATAAAGTAAATCAAACTTAAAGTCCATCTTCTCCTGCTCTTTTTACTCTATTCTTTACAGAAAATTATAAAAATATTTCAGTTGCTCTAACTAAAACACAAGTGTATAATTATATAAAATTGTCAATAAAACGGAGGACAGGGTGGTTAATACTGGTAAGGATAAAGAAAAAACCGCTATGGAAAAACAAGGAAAAACAACAAGATCTGCAAGCGATCCCTTAGTTGGACGTTCATTGCGACGCGACGAGTCTCGTGTTGCTAGCCGTATTTCTGATCGCGCAAGCAGTAGCGCTTCTCAAAAAACCGCACGCGTTAGCGTGTCCAAGGTTGAGAAGTCTGAGAAAACTTCTATCGTGTCTGAGAAATCCGAATTAAAAGCCCCAAAGCGCTCAATTTTTCATAAAAAAGATCAAAAAATGAATCTATACGCATCGCTTATTCATCGCTCTCGTGCTAAAAAAGAGGCCAAGGCCAAAAGGGAAGCCGAAGAGTTGTCTAAACTACCAAAAGATCCAGTTAAGCGTTTCTTTGCCAGGCTTCATCCAAAGCGTGTCTTTCGTTTTATTTTCTCCAAAAAAGGACTCTTCTTCTTCTTAAAATCTGCAGCCGTCCTCTTTCTACTCTCTGTCATTGCCATCGGCGGTCTCTTTCTCTATTACAAAAAAGACCTCGATGAGATCCGTCTCGACCAAATGAAGGTTTCAGGTACCGTCAATACTTATCTAGACCGTAATGGTCAGCTTCTCTGGGAAGATAAAGGTGATGGTGATTACCGATTAGTTGCAGAAGGGGAAAATATCGCTACTTACATGCGTCAAGCTACTGTCGCCATCGAGGATCGTGAATTCTATAATCACCCAGGCGTCAATTTCTTTGCTCTAATCCGTGCCGCCATCTCCACAGTCACCGGCCGCGGTGTTCAGGGTGGCTCAACTTTAACCCAACAGCTTATCAAGCAAGTTTATTTCTCAGATGAAGCCAGCAACCGTACTGTTTCCGGCCTTCCTCGCAAAATCAAGGAAATGATTCTTGCCTTAGAGCTCGAGAAGATGTATTCAAAAGAGCAAATCATCACCATGTATCTCAACGAGTCTCCGTATGGTGGCCGTCGTAATGGTGTTGAAAGCGCCGCTCAGGCCTATTTCAAAAAATCTGCTAAAGAGCTTACTCTAGCCGAATCCGCACTTCTTGCTTCCATTCCAAACAATCCTTCATACCTCAGTCCATACAATACCGCTGCAAACAGTGCGCTTATTGCCAGACAGCACAAAACCCTCGATGTTATGGTCAAGATGGGTTATATCACTAGTGATCAGGCAGAAGAGGCAAAAAAGGTTAACATTCTTGATGAGATTCAACCTGAGGTTAGCCGCTATACAAACATTAAAGCCCCTCATTTTGTTCTTGAAGTAAAGAAACAGCTTGAAGAAAAATATGGTGTAAAAACTATGCGTGCTGGTGGCTTTACTATTAAAACTTCGCTTGACCTTCGCGCCCAAGAATTTGCCGAAGCTGCCGTTGCTAATGGTGCTAAGTTGATGAGCCGTAATGGTAGTGATAATATCTCTCTTTCTTCTGTTGATGTTGAAACCGGTCAAATCATCGCCATGGTTGGCTCTGCCGACTGGAATAAACCAGTTTATGGCGAAGTAAATGCTGCCACTGCTCTCCTTGAGCCAGGTTCAACCATTAAACCAATTCTCGATTACGCTCCACTCTTTGCTCAGCGTGAAGGCATTAATTATGGTGCCGGCTCCATTCTCAAAGATGAAAACATCGATAAGTACTACTGTGCTGGCTTTACTGGTAGCTGTATGCTCCGTAACTATACCGGTACCTTCTATGGCAATATCCCAATTCGCAAGGCTCTTGCTAACTCTCTTAATATTCCTGCCGTCAAGGCCCTCTATATAAATGGCGTTGAAAATAGTTTGAAGGTTGCTCACGAGCTCGGTGATCTCTCCTATTGTACTGACACCTCTGCTGGTCTCTCTATCGCCATCGGTTCCGGCTGTAACGTTCGTCCTATTGAACATGCTAATGCTTATGCCTCTCTCGCCCGTGGTGGTGTTTATAAACCACTTGCCTACATTCTAGAAGTAAAGAACTCCTCTGGCGATGTAGTTGAAAAATGGGAAGATACCGCCGGCAAGCGTGCTCTCGATGCTCAAGCCGCTTACATGGTGACCGATATTCTTGGCGATGCCAATGCTCGTAACTTGGTTTGGGGTTCTCTAGCTCGCGCTAAAGGTTTCGTTGTTCCCGGTGTTTGGACTGCTACTAAAACTGGTACCACCACCACTACTAATTCCGCTGTTACCAAAGACTCTCTTATGGCTTCTTACTCTTCAGCAGTTGCCACCGTCGTTTGGAATGGCAATCATGATGGTTCTGGTCTCCGGAATAGCTCGAATGATATTGTCCGTACGGTCGTTAGTGATTATATGGCACCAGTTCATACGCAAGTCTATGCCGCTGAGGGTAAGTGGAAATCCGGTGATAAGCCAGCTCAACCCGCAGGTATGCAGACTCTCACTGTGAATGGCGTAACTGATATTTGGCCGAGCTGGTTCAACAGTAAAAATAACGGTATCCAAAAGGAAACCATGAAGTTCAATAAGTTCACCAAGAAGAAGGCAACCGACTGTACTCTCCCATCCCTTACCGTAGACGTTGAAATCACTTATTCCATCGACCCAATTTCTAAGAATAAGACCTATGCCACCGATCCAAACGGCTATGATCCAAACACTGATGATGACTGTTCTTACACTCCTCCTTCCGTCTCCTTTAACACCCGTAGTATCTCTTCTTCAACTCATCTTAAATTCACTGTTACCGCCGGCTCCGCCTCTTCTGTTCGCTATACTATTTCCGTTGATGGAGCGGTTGTAAAAAGTGGTTCCGCCTCTTCCGGTCTCAATGATCCAAACTATACTATGACCGGCACCGAGTCAACGATAACAGTCACCCTCACCGACGATAAGGGCTACGAAACCACCGACACCATTACTCGATCGTAATGTTGAATAGCTTAAAAAACTAGCCTGCCAGATTCAAACTAAACCGCGCTCTCTGTGCTACAATGAGGATATGAAATTATCCGAAGAACTAGCCTGGCGCGGTTTTGTCGCCGAAAATACAATCAAAGACTCAGCAGAAATTGATCAGCGTGAAATTAAGAAATTCTATTTTGGCGCCGATCCTTCCGCAGACTCTCTTACTATTGGTAATCTAGCCGCACTTATGATGTGTGCTTGTTTTGTTCGTCACGGATATCAGCCTTATCTTCTAGTTGGTGGTGCCACCGGTCAAATCGGCGATCCCAAGGAAAATGGTGAGCGTGAGCTTAAGACTCTCGATGAAATCGAACATAATAAAAACTGTATTAAAAAACAGATGGAGTCGATCATTAGTCCTGATGGTGCCGCTAACACGCTAGGTGATGGTGACCCCACTAATGATCATTATCAACTTACAATGGTTGATAACTTTGATTGGTTTAAAAATATTAACTTCCTCGATTTTCTTCGTACTGTTGGTAAGAATTTCTCCATGACTCAGTTGCTCGATCGTAAATTCATCCAGAATCGTATCGGTGAAGGCGGTTCTGGTATTTCCTATGCTGAATTTTCTTACACCTTAATTCAAGGTTATGACTTTCTTCACCTCTTCCGTGAGCACGGTATAAATTTACAACTTTGTGGTGCTGACCAATTTGGTAATGCCTCTACCGGTGTTCACTTAATCAAGCGCCTTGAAGGTGGTCGTGCTGACGTCTGGTCAACCCCTCTCGTTATCGATCCGGTTACTGGTCGCAAATTTGGTAAATCCGAAGGTAATGCTATCTGGCTAGCCAGCTCCGATAATGGTTCCGGTAATTTTACTTCCATTTTCGATTTTTATCAGTTCTGGCTCAACCAAGCTGATGATTCTGTTGAATATCTTATTAAAATCTATTCTGTATTAGACAAGTCAGCTATTGATCAAATTCTCGCAGAACACAAAGCCCACCCTGAGCAGCGCCTTGCCCAAAAGACCCTCGCAAAAAGTGTTACAGAAGTTGTTCATGGTCAGAAATCTGCTACAGCTGCCATTCTTCTCACTGAGATTCTCTTTGGTGACCGTCGTCTTGAGACCCTCTCAGAGTCCGATATTGAGCTAATCGCCCTACTTCTTCCAACTCTTAGACTTAATGGCCGCGCCGAGAAGCTCGTTCTTCTTGATGCACTTATTAAATCTGATCTTTGTGTATCTCGTTCTGAGGCCAAACAGCTTATCGCCGGCAATGCTATTTCCGTGAATGGGGAAAAGGTTACTGATCCAAACTTCGAAATTAACACCCTCTCTGTTTTAAAACGTGGCAAGAATAAATTTGCTCTCGTTAAATAAATCCCACTCTCAAAATGTTTTCCTTAATAAAAACATTGTCATAGGATAAACCCTTTCTTATGCTTGAAAAAACCGTGACTTCGGTTATACTGGAGATAAGAGAGCGAGGTAAAGGTTATCTATTCTTCTGTAGAGAGAAAGACCGCAGATATATTGCTGGTCAAAATCATTAATTCTAAATAAAGGACAAACTATGGCCAAAGAACCAAAAGAAACCAAAGAAAATTCTGTACAAGACGGCAAATCCGAAGCCTTAAAACTTGCCATTGCACAGATCACAAAACAATTCGGCGACGGCTCCATCATGAAGCTCGGCGAAAATCATAATGTTAATATTGAGCTGATCAATTCCGGCTCTCTTTCGCTTGATCTCGCCCTCGGTGGTGGCTATCCTAAAGGTCGTATCATTGAAATTTATGGCCCTGAGTCTTCTGGTAAAACCACTTTGGCCCTCCATGCTATCGCTGAGGTTCAAAAGACCGGCGGCCAGGCTGCTTTTATTGATGCTGAGCACGCCCTAGATCCTTCCTACGCTGAAAAAATCGGTGTTCAAATTGACAATCTCTTAATTTCTCAGCCAGATAATGGCGAACAAGCTCTTGAAATCTGTGAGACTCTCGTCCGTTCTAATGCTGTCGATCTTATCGTTGTCGACTCTGTCGCAGCCCTCACTCCAAAAGCTGAAATTGATGGTGACATGGGTGATGCACAGATGGGTTTGCAAGCTCGTCTTATGTCACAAGCTATGCGAAAACTTACTGCCATTATTTCCAAGTCAAAGGCCACAGTTATCTTTATTAATCAGATCCGTATGAAACTTGGTGTTATGTTCGGTAATCCAGAAACCACCACCGGTGGTAATGCTCTAAAATTCTACGCTTCTGTTCGTATTGATATTCGTCGCATTGGTCAGATCAAGAATGGGGAAGACATCATCGGTAACCGCACCAAGATTAAGGTCGTTAAAAATAAGATCGCTGCACCTTTCCGCACCGCCGAATTCGATATTATGTATAACGAAGGTATTTCCAAAACTGGCGACGTACTTGATTTAGCTGTCCAGTATGGCGTACTCGATAAGGCTGGCGCCTTCTTGAAATATAATGGTGAAACCCTCGGTCAAGGCCGCGAAGCTGTTAAGCGTCTCTTTAAAGAAAATTCCGAACTCTTCGCTGAAATCGAAGAAAAAGTTCGCGCAAAGGCCGAAGAAGGCCAAAAATAAGAAGGCCACAAATAATAATTTTTCAAAATGCCTAAAGTCACTAGCCTTAAAGGGGCAGTTCGCGACCCTCGACGTATCAATGTTTTTATTGACGGTAAGTTTAGTTTTTCACTTACCCTCACCGAACTAGCCGACTCCAAACTTCATCAAGGTCAAACTCTCACTGAATCTGAGATTGCAGAATTACGTAATTTGTCTGGTCTTGGCAAACTCTATCAGCAAACTTTAGAGTATTGTTTTTCACGCCCACATTCCAAAAAGGAGATCATCGATTACCTCGAGCGTAAACGCCTTCGCCGGGATATCTCTTGGAAACGTTTCGAAGAGCATCAGCTTAAAATACAGAATGACCCTGAGTATGCTGCGAGAGTTAAGGAAATCCACCAGCATACTAAAGAGCAGAATCAGAAGATTCGTGAAATTGACTTCACGGAAAATAATACCTATGAATATCGTGGTGCACAAAAAAGCAATCTTCCTACCACTCCCTCTGACCGTATCACGTCTGAGATGATCGATTCAGTTGTCTCTCGCCTTGAATCTCAAAACTACATCAACGATCACGACTTTGCTCGCTACTTTGTTGAAAATCGTTATCAAAATAAGGGAATTAGTACTAAGCGTTTAATTCAAGAACTCAAAACTAAGGGAGTCAGTAATGAAATTATTGAACAAACTCTAATTGACGATGATTCGGGCCATCTCATCCGGGACGAAGAGATAGAAATTGAGAAAATGATCAAGAAACAGCTCAAAAAAACCTCCGATCGCCAGAAATTAATCGCCTACCTCGCTCGCCAAGGTTTTTCATACGATCTAATTAAGTCAAAACTTGACCAATTCCTGTCTCTAGAGGAAGAATATTTTTAAACCCTGGTCGTTGTACTGAAATTCTCTAGGCTCAAATCCTCATTCTAAGCCCCCGTCTCAGATCATGAGCTCCCGGCTCAAATCTTAAGCTCTCGACTCCAAAATCCAGCTTCTATTTAGTGGACGAATTATTATTTTCGCTAGCAATATATTTTCCGTCTTTGAAAGGATTTACAAAGTTAGGCACAAAATCGAGTGCCCCCGATTTTTTCATAATCGTACTTTCTTCACTCTTCACGATAATTTCAGTGTCATTAATTTCATGTATCTCGGATCGGCCAATCACTAATTCTGGATCAATCAGTGATTTATAAATCGGTCGCTTAATAATCAGTTGCATTACTCGAAAATCATCTGTCGTTACAATAAAATCTTCCACTCGCCCAAGCATCGTCTTCTTTTTGCTCAGTACCTTCATGTTCTCTAGAGTAAAACCAAGCTCAATCATTTCCTTCAATTTTATAACATCACCCTGCTCTACGAATTCCTCATCCGAGTCAACAATCATCCCCATTTTTGAGAATTCACGCACACTTGCTGTTTCAAGAAATAAGCGCTGTTTTGAAGAAGCTACATTTATCTCAAAAGCCACAACTTTCAAAAAATTTGGATCGATTATTAATGCTTTAACTTCTGCAATTTTAGAAGCCGTGTGTAAACTTAAAATAGGATAATTTAAGAGTTTTGAGCCTTCGACTAACATAAGCTCATTATATCATATCGTATGTCCGATAGGCTACAATACACCAAGAATACCACGTAGCGCAAAAGCAGTATCTTCATGGTTGCGCACCGTAATTGTCTCAATCCCCATTTCTAGAACCGGATAGTCGTTGCCACCAGGCTGAGTCATGTCTCCAAAGTATAAAATATCATCCCTCTCAACTTTTAATTCTTCCATCAAATGGGTCATACCAAACGCCTTATTCATTCCAGGCTTTACGGCATTAATACTGGTGGTCCCACCAATCTCAAACATAAAATTTGGCGCCAATTCTTTTGCGCGCATAACAATTTGCTCGCGTTTCTTACAGTCTGGGTCCCAAGCATATTTCTCTTCGGTCCCCGCCTTCTGCCCAAGTGCTGAAAAGGTCACCTGTGACAGACGATTCTCAATAATTTCATCCCCAGGTTGCAGCTTATCAGCCTCCCAGAATCCCAGCTCGGTGGTTGCCTGCTTGATAGCCTTAATAATTAGCTCAGCCTCCTCTTCGGTCAACGGATAATTATAGACCAGCTCCCAGTTTTTAGGATCATATTTCTTGCCGTCATTTCCGTTTGCCATTGGTAAATATCTGTAATATTGCGTACCCTGCGCCACAAATAGGTGCAAATGTTGCAACTGGGCTGGTGTTACTTCTGCCACTTCAATTAATCTGTCCACGATCTGAATTAAAAATTGGTCAAACTTCTGTCCTGAAATTGGGCAGATTTCAAAATAGTTTAGACATTCAGTCAAAAGAATCGCAATTTCTTCCGGAATCGGTGTTTTTGCGATATTTAAAGTTTGATCGATATCAAATGCAAGAACTTTCTTCATTTTACTCCTTTACGTGGTCTTTAGGTCATCATAACCGACAAAAACTCAAAAGTAAATCTAAAAATGCTATAATAGATTTATGAAAACATACGTGATGGGCAACTGGAAAATGAATTTAACGGTCGGTGATTCTTCAATCTATCTTCAACGACTTCTTAAAAAAATTAAACCTTCACGTGGTCTCGAAATTATCATTGCACCGAGCGCCATTTCTCTCCCTTCTTTGTCTCTTCAGCTTGAACGTAATAAGTCAAAAATCAAGCTAGCCGCCCAGAACTTTTACCAAAAAGACTTCGGCGCCTACACTGGTGAAATCTCCATCGCCCAACTTCGTGGTGTTGTTTCTTATGCTTTGATCGGTCATTCCGAACGACGCTTTATCTTTGGCGAGACCAATAAAGACATTAGTCAAAAGGTTGCCGCCGCCATTCGCAGCGGTATCACCCCCGTGCTTTGTATTGGCGAAACCGAAAATCAGCGCAATTTCGGTGAAACTATCGACGTACTCCGAGATGAGCTTCTCGGCGGGCTCTCTGAAATTGATACTGAAGATGTTAAAAAATGCCTCATCGCTTACGAGCCAGTCTGGGCGATTTCCACTTCCAAACAAGCTCGCCCTGCCACTCCCGACGAGATCGCGGCCTCTATTCGTCTAATCAAAGAACAGCTTGTCGATATTTATGGGCAGGAAACTACCGAAGAAATCCCACTTCTTTATGGTGGCAGCGTTAATCCCAATAATGCTGGCGCCTATTTAACCATCCCAGGCATCAATGGTGTACTTGTTGGTGAATCCAGCCTCATTTCCGACAACTTCAACGAAATCATTGAAACCGCAAAACGCGTGCGTGAATAAACTTAAGCTATTTGTGAAAAATATTAAAAATCGAGTATAATATATAAGAATTTAGATTAAAGCTTATGCAAGACGAACCAAGGACATCAACTAGAATTTCACAGTCAAACTCAGTCAGGACAAGAATGGCTAAGCCTCAAGCCTCGTATAGGCGTATGGATTTTGCTCCAGTCCAGACAGCGCGACGCACAGCTGCTTCTCTGCCAACTGATCGCGAGCTCGAACGTCATCGCATTGCGCAGCAAGAAATGCAACGCCGAGAGGTAATTAGACGTCAAATTGAAGAACAAAATCGTCTTAAAAATCTTAATCAACGTCGCATTGAGGCTGCAAAACAGGAGCTTTCCGAATATCAGGCCGCCGAAGAGCAGCGTAATCGTGCCTTAGAGGCGGAACGTCAGCGTGCCATTGAGGCGCAACGTCTTGCCCAGCGCGAAGCCCTAGAAAGAATGGCTGCCCGCCGCAAAGCGATGGAGCAAGAGGCTCGCCGCCGCCAAATTGAAGAACAGGATCGCAAAAAGCGCGCCATGCAAGAAATGCAGCGCCAGAAAGAAGCCTCGAAGATTAATGTCTCTCGTCGTATTACTGTTGCTCCAGTTCAAACCTCACCATTCAAGAAAAATGCTGACCCTACCGCTCGTATTCAAGGCCGCTCAGTTGAAATGCAGGCAAAAACCACCATCTCGACCCCCGATACTCAGGCAAAAACCACCATCTCGGTCTCCGATATTCAAGCAAAACCCGCACTCCGCCCCGCCGGTGATACTAAGGTTCTCCCCGCTTCACGCATCCAGGTGGTAGCTTCTCCAAATCGCAAACTCTTTGGTCGCATCCGTCCTGCTGGCCCTTCTCGTCAAGTCCATGAGGAGGAACAAGACCCCCTCGTCCAGGCATCTCAAAGCGGCGATTTGGAAGATCTTCTCTATGGCACATTCGAGGACTCCATGGCCGACACTCCAGAGAAGCCCTCCGTTGCCAGTCGTAATCAAAAGCAAGCTCCAGAATCCGTGCCAGATACTTCTGAAAACAACATGAATTACGTCTTAGGCGGTCGCTCTCCATTTATTAATACCGATAAAATTGTTAAGCGTCCTCTTTCAGACTCTCGCAAAGATAACTCTACGGTCAGCACCTCTTTTGACGCAGCTTCTATGTTAAAGCAGGCTGACGACCTTACTGCTGTCTCGAAACCGCGTAAAAACGTTTATGCAAAACGCGAGAACACTAAAAAGTCTACTAAAAAAGGCACCATGATCGTCGAAGATCGTCCAAAAGGCGTCGGCATTTCACTTGCCATCGCCATCACTTTTATGATTATCCTCGGCACAGTTGTTGGCGCCCTTGTTTATTTCGCCTTCTTTCAATAATCCTCGGCACAGTTGTTGGTGCCCTTGTTTATTTTGCTTTCTTCTAATAAAAAAACACCTAGTATATCAAACCACTTCTTAGGTGTTTTTTTAAATAGTTATTGCCATGCAAGCTTCGTTTTAACAAAAAAATAAAGAGCCAAAACGCTCTTTCTTATCTGGTGCGAGTGGAGAGAATCGAACTCTCGTCCCAAGTTTGGAAAACTTGTATACTAACCGTTGTACTACACTCGCAAAAATCTACAATTTATCTTATTCCATTATATCGCATCTGTCAAAAGATGGCTAAGGAAATGGGGTGGGAAATCGGAATTGAACCGACGACCTTCTGGACCACAATCAGACGCTCTAACCGACTGAGCTATTCCCACCAAATTGTAAAATTCCGCTAAACTAAAGCCTAGCACAGCAATTATATCAGAACTACAACTGCCTTACAAGCTGATCTGCATCAATTTTTCTTAAGATTCCCAAACCAGTAACTAAATACCTAGGCTAGTAGCTGAGTACCTAAATCAGCAACCAATAAGTATCTAAGCAAACAACTGCGTTTAAAAAAATTATTTCTCACTAGATCCAAACTTCATACCAAAATCAGGCTTAAAGCTTTGCGCGAGACTACTTCCTCCATATCCGGTACTACGCCCGGCTCCCCCATACGTACTTCCACTATAGTGTCCACCTTGCGAGGCTGGCTCCCCCCCACGATATCTTCCAGTCTCTCCGCCGTATCCACCCCCTCGCGACTGCTCCTGACTAAAGCTCTTCTTTGCTGCTGCCGCATAATCCTGGTAGCTTGTCGTCCCCGAACCGCCAGCTCCGCCAGTTCTATTTAATCCATCAGCTCTGCCCGCACCACTGATTCCTCCCTCTCGTCCAGAAGCTCCTCCTCCCATCATCTCCTGTCTGCGCGCCAAATCCTCGTGATAGCGGTATCCTCCAGTCTCTCCACCTTGCCTCATATCGGCCCCAGTCGCCGTACCAATAGTCGCAGAATCAGCCCCCATCCTCTGTTCTCGCTCAAAGGCCCCACGCGTGCGTTCCTGCGTAATTGCAATCTGTGAACTTAAACTTGCATTCTCATATCCACGCACAAAGCGTCGGTTCTCATTCAAATTCTGTCGTTCCGCCACCGTTTTTCCAAACGAAGCCGTTCCGATTTTACTCGAATTCTGTCCCTCAGCATAGCCAGAAGAATGAAAAAACTCTTCTCGATTATCATCCCTTAATGAAAAAGATCGCGCAAGTTCCTGATCGTTTAATGCAAAGTCATATCCCATGCCTCTATCTTACCATAATCATAAAGAAAACCCCTCAAATAGTACACTTGGCAAAACGATAAATAAATCATCTCAAATTGCACACTTGACAAAACGAAATTATATGGACAGTCAACCATACCACGCCATTGACAAAAATCAAATAATATAGTATTATAATCACGTCTACTGAATAGTTCAGTGGAAGCTCTTTTATACAAAAGAGTTTGGTCTATAGTTAGGCGCAACACAGCGCCAGAAAGGGGCAATTATGTCCAACATCAAAAGAAAAAATAGCAGCGAGCCATCCTGGGGCGAGATCTTCAAGAGCTTCAAGGATGGAGTCATCGGGTCTAATGAGGATTTCGACGATGATTTCGAAGAGGTAGAGGAGAATCAGGAGTCTCCGAAACCTGCCCAAAAGTCGGCTCCAGAAACAGTTCAGGCTCCGGCTCAGAAGCCGGCCAGTGAGTCAACTCCGGCTCAGGTTCAAAAACCGGTTAGCAAATCAGTTTCGGCCCCCGTGCAGGAATCATTTCCGGCACAGAAATCCAGCGAGTCTGCTGAGGCGATTATCTGGAGGGCCCTCCAGGCGGACCTTAATAGGTTTGTTCAAGAGGGGAAGGCTAGTGAATCTCTTCTACAATTATTAGAGGAGGGCTTTGAGAAGAATCCGCAACTCCTCAATAAAATTACGGAACTCATAGAGTCCCGCAAGATAGAGGAAGAGACGCATCCGGGATTCCTCATGGTCTACCAGGGTGAACAGTCAATGTTCACTTCAAGAGAAAGAGCATTCGAGTTGTTCGCAAAGAATCCGGGATCCACTCTCAAGGAAACGATATTCGTTTCCAAAATTGTGGGTGGCGAAGCGGTTGAAACCCGCGAGGCTACTGAGGAGGAAAAAAGGCTCTACTTTGAGCAACAGTCCTCTAAGGTCGACGCCTCAGCCAAAGACCAGTAATCTCTATTTTTTTTAGCTCTTTTGTCCTCCCCATTCTGGGGAGGATTTTTCATGCCAAAAATTCTCCCGCCATTCCTTAATTTTTCTTCTGTTATTCCTTAATCTCACCCCATATTAAACACTAATTTCCTCTATCTCCTCGCAACCTATTTGCAAACATAAGCATAATCATTGCATAACCATTGACATTTTATGCATTATATAGTATAATCACACCAGTCTGAGGTACGGCTTGACCCCCGCTACCAATAATGACGACCATTAAAAACCGAATCATCTCAGGTTCAAACAACGAACCTGTTTATATAGATGTAACTCTGACGCCTTTTATCGGCGCCTCAACCTGTTTTAGGGAGGCGTCGTGGTCCTCCTTAAAATCCATCCGCACAAAGCGGAAGATCCCAAGGAGGGAAAACATGAAAGTAGTCATTTTCATAATTTACATGATCCTCGGCTTATTTGCAGCTAGACAGTTACAGATAGGCCTCGTCAAGAACGCCAGGGAAAGTAGAGTCAATACGGCTCCACTCCGAAGTAGGAAGTTTCACAAGCTTTTAATAGCTTTAACATTTCTCTTCACTGGCTTGCCTTTTCTGGCTGTTAGATTTGTGCCTAACAGTCAGCTATTTGCGGTCTTTGTATACTCGTTTGGCTTTTTTGTCATAACGAGTATAATCGCCGTTTCGCCTAGTCAGCCAGAATTAGGCTGGGCGATGATAGCGTATGTGGTGGCAGCTACTATTAGCGGCTACCATGCATATCTATTAGCAAGATTTGAGTTTTTTAGCTCAATCTTGGCGGTGGCTGCCGCTGGCCTTCTTCTCGTAGGAGTCTCACATTTCCTTCGACAGAAGGCCGAAGAGGATGACGATGAAGAGGAAGAAGACGCAGCAGACGCAGCAGACGCAGCTAATAGTGCCATGCTTGAAGCTGTAAAGGCAGTCATTACTCCTTCGAGAGTATTGACTGTAATTTTAATTGTCGCTTGCTTAGCTACCTGCAGATTTCTGCTTCAGCAGCTAGGCATCATGTAGAAAATCTCCCCAACAGAGGGGAAAGGAGAGATATATGAATAAGAAAAGAAAGGGCGTCAGCCCATTACAAAAGATCCTGGCAACCATGGCGGTTGTCATGTTACTCGTAGGCGTTGTTGCTTGGGCAAAGAACACCTACTTCACAAGTAGTAAAGAAGCAATCGCTTCTGATAGCCTCACCGAGGAAGAGCTGAATGCCGCTAAGGCCAATCTTACCGTTGACCTTGATTCAGAAATTCTACAAGCTGCGTTTCCGAACGTCAGCCGAGAATTTCTGTACAGCAGCATGCCTAACCAGAATAAGGATAGGGTAGCTGCTGCTGGCTTCAGCTCTGCCCTCACCTTCCCATTTTCTGGCGCCAGCCAGAAAGACGGTCAGTCCTATTCGGACGAAACCGTTAGGGGCTGGTGGGATTCAGAGTTAACGGAGGAATTGCTCCGCAACCCAGTTTATGGGGCTGCGGTAGCAAGAGCCCTCTCAGGATCAAAATTTTCTGATGGCTCAACTCTTTTGGATTTGAACCCTTGGTTAGGCGAATTCGTGCAGAAGTACGATGCAGCCTTCCAGGGAGATGGCAAAGGAAACGGCTATTTCTTGACAAAGGAAACCGCAGACGGACCTATACTCGTCTCTGACGAGTATAGGCGTTATGCGGTAGGAACCAGATGGCTCCTTGACCGTTTTGTAGTCAAAGGCGTTAGTAAGCTCTATGCTGAGAAGCATTGGGGACTGCAACCTGCCAACGACCTGCAGCCAAGCAGGGTCAAGGCAGAGGCCTTTGAAGAACCAGAGGATAGGGATGCCCTGGTCGTTTCTTTCTTGACTAAGTCAGGAAAGAACGCTCTTATCATTGGATTCAATGTTCATGATAAGAGGCCAGAGATACCTGGAAGTAGGCCAAAGCCTGTTCCTGAGGAATCTCCACAGGAGACTCCAAAGGAGACTAAGCCAGAACCTACAAAACCTGGCCGTGATCCGGAGCCAACGACAACGACTCCGGAGACTACAAAGCCGGCTCCAACCAGGCCTCACAGGGATCCGGAGCCAACAAGACCTACAACTCCAGAGACAACCAAGCCGGAGCCAACAAGACCTACAACTCCAGAGACAACCAAGCCGGAGCCAACAAGACCTACAACTCCAGAGACAACCAAGCC
>ERZ772960.267-NODE-267-length-49719-cov-5.956427_pt1 | contig 49719 bp, 48 predicted proteins | sample MGYA00580678_ERZ772960 | MGnify/ENA primary metagenome ERZ772960 (study PRJEB29015, sample SAMEA2737930) | human oral metagenome | biome: human oral; feature: human-associated habitat; material: dental | place: China | collected 2059 ...
ATATCTTCTTCGCCCTGAACAAAGGGCGTCGCTCTTTATTGTACCACCTATGCGCTGCAGGTCAAGCCTTCCCTGCAGAACGCAAAGAAGCGCCATCGCGAGGTTAGTTGTAAAATGAAATCGGACACTAAAAAAGGACAAGCAGAAGCACCTGTGGTAGAATGTTTTTGCAAACCAAACAACACCGAAAGGAGCATACTGCATGTCCAAGGAACATTCTACCACAAATATACGAAACTTCAAGCATCTAACTGCTTTTCAAAGAGGTCAGATACAGGCACTCTTGAAGGAGGGATTGCCTAAGACGCGAATCGCACAAAAGGTTGGTATCGCCCGTTCTACGCTCTATGAGGAACTTAAACGTGGTACGGTAGAGCAGATGAACTCAGACCTCACCAAACGCCGCGAATATTTCGCTGACACGGGACAACTTGTCTATGAGGAGCATCGCACAGTCTGCCGTAAACCCTATAAGGTGGATGTTGCATCAGACTTCCTACGACACATAGAAAGAGCCGTGCTGGAAGATAGGCTCTCTCCCGATGCGGTTTGCGGCAGGGCAAAATTGACTGGCGAGTTTGCCGAAACGGTTTGCACCAAGACGGTGTACAACTACATCGATCTCGGGATTATCCGCATAAAAAGCATAGATTTGCCGCTTCGCGTAAGAAGGAATAACAAGCGCCATCATTGCCGCCAAAATCGCCGGATCTTGGGAGAAAGTATAGAAAATCGTCCGGATGCAGTGAACGAACGTCAGGAGTTCGGGCATTGGGAGATCGATACGGTCGTCGGGCAGCGCACAGCCGGAGAAGTGCTGCTCACCTTAGATGAGCGAATGACCCGCCGTCGCCACATCATAAAGACTCCCGGCAAGACAAAAGCTGGCGTAGCAGCTGGGCTGAATCTTCTGCGCCAAGCGTATGGCAATAACTTCGCCAAGGTATTCAGGAGCATTACCAGCGATAACGGCAGTGAGTTCAACGGTCTTGCAGATGCGTTCAAAGAAGGCTGCGTCTACTTCGCCCATCCGTATTCATCCGGGGAACGGGGAACCAATGAGAAGCAGAACTCTTTGGTGAGACGCTTCATCCCTAAAGGTAAGGACATTGCCACCGTATCTGACTATACTGTGCAGAAAACCGAGGATTGGATCAACAACCTGCCGAGGAAAATATTAGGGTACCGCACTTCGGAAGAGCTGTTTCAAGAACAACTCAACCACATTGCTTCTGCTGCTTGAAATTTTTTTGGGAAACTGTCCGATTTGCTATTGCAATTAACCGATTTTGGGGAAAGATCTTGTCTTCGACAAAATTGGATTTAAGGTGTTATAATAACACCAATTATAAAGGAGCTATTATGCTATGAAAAAGAAGCCAAAAAGAAGGAGTTATGCCCGCCTCCTCCGGATTCTCGTCGTGATCTTTCTCGCTGCCTTTTTCCTTTCCGGCGGGCTCTCCTTGTTCTCTCCCCGCACTTGGCAAAATGCAGGCGATCTGCTGCCGAAGCAACCCGCCGAGCTGCCAGCGAGCCAGCAAACGGGCGAAGATGATATTTCTACAATAGACCGTATCACGCGCGTCGTATTCCTAAAGCGCGCCGTCAATAGCCGCATCAACCGAGAGAACTATGTGCGCATTGATGACATCGCGCCGTCCGTAAAGGATGCCATCGTCGCCGTAGAAGACACGCGCTTCTATCGCCACTATGGATTTGATATAGAAGGAATCATGCGCGCCTCGCTCGTCAATCTCCAATACGGGCAAATCGAGGAGGGCGCCAGCACGATTACGCAGCAGCTCGTCAAGAATCTTTTTCTCTCGCATGAGCGATCCTTCGGCAGGAAGGCCGAGGAATTTCTGCTAGCACTTGACATGGAAGCAAATTACAGCAAAGATGAAATCCTTGAACTCTACCTCAATACCATTTACTATGGGTCGAATTTCTACGGCATCCGTGATGCCTCCCTTGGCTATTTTGGCAAGCCGCCGCGCGAGCTCGAGCTCCCGGAGGCAGCCATGCTCGCAGGGCTGCCGAATGCGCCCTCCCTCTATTCCCCTTACGTCGACTTTATGATGGCAAAAAAACGCCAATTCGTTGTACTTGACGCAATGGTGCGCACGGGAATGGTCGACAAGGCGACGGCGGAGGACGCCAAAATCAAGCCAATCTATCTTGCGAACTGAAATGCGCAAAGAAAACAGAGGCCGGCTGCGCGTGCCTGCCTCTGTTTTTGTATCTTCGGGATTTACTTTTTCTTGGCAAGTTCCTTCTGCTGCGCCTGCGCCGCGCGCTCGAAGTGCTTATAGAACTGCTCACAGAGATTCGTGTAAGTCTCGACATTGTCCGGCTCGCTGCCATTCGCGCGAATCTCATACGTATAGAGAAGGTCATTCGTGCCGACCTTGTAAACGTCGAAGAAGAATGTCGTGCGGCTATTATTTGCCACGGTCAGAATGACATAGGCATCCGCGTAGTCTGCGACGTTTTCCTTGAAGGTCTTTGCGGCCTGCCTGCGGTCAAGCGCTTTGAGGTCGACATTGTTCTTCGACTGGATTCCCGCTGCCACCGCATCATAGGAAACGATGTAGCTGCGTGCGACACGGCTCGAATCGTATACGATCTGCGTGAGCATATCCTTGCTCGGCGCTTTTTCATCAATCTGCTGGTAAAGCGGCGATCCAATCGCCAACCGATGAACGGAAACAATGTCCGCGCCCTCCTGCAGCGTTTCCTTGTCCGAATTTGCAAACGCAACCTGCGTTGTGAGCGCAATCATGCACATAAATACAAAGAGCTGAACGATTTTCTTCATGGATATAGACCCCTTTCGCTTCTCCTATAGGAGAATTCTGACACCACTTCTTCGGCGTCCTTCCAATATTACGCATTTATTCTACACTATTTTGCGTCACCGCGCCATAGGAAAATATACCTTCGCGTGCCCAAACGGGCTCTGCCTGATGGCGGTCCCTCTGAATCTGCTTCACGAGATCATCCACAGAGGCAAATTTCTTTTCCTCACGCAGCTTTTCCAAAAAGGCGACGCGAATTGCCCGGTCATAGATCATCTCGTGGAAATCGCGGATATGGACTTCGATGCGCCTGCTGCAACCCTCAAAGGTCGGGTTGTTGCCGATATTGACGAGCCCATCGTAACGCGTTCCTTCATACCATACATGTGCGGCATACACGCCGTTTGGCAGCATCGCCTGCGTGTCGGGTATCAGGAGATTCGCCGTTGGAAATCCGAGTGTCCGACCGCGCTGCTCGCCATGCACGACGCGCCCGATAAAGGAAAACGGATAGCCTAGAAACGCGTTCGCCTCTGCAAGGTCGCCGCCATCGAGCAAGGCGCGTATGCGCGTGCTGCTGACGGGACGCCCGCCTCGGATGACGGCAGGGCAGACCTCGGCTTGAAAGCCATACGCGTTCCCCATGCGAAGGAGCATACGCTGCGTGCCCTTCCCCTTTTTCCCAAATGTATAATTTGGTCCCGTCACGACATAGCGCGGCGCGAGATACTGGCGAAGAAGCGCGAGAAAATCCTCCGGCGACTGCTCGGCAAGCTCTTTCGTAAACGATATCGCGAGGAGTACATCGACACCGAGGTCACGGAGGATCTGCTCGCGAAGCTCAGGCGATCCAATCTGAAGCGGCAGACGATGCGGCGCGAGCACGGACAAGGGATGATTGCGAAAGGAAAAGACGACGCTCGTCCCCCCGCACTCCTTCGCAAGCAGAACAGCGCGGCGCACGATGCTCTGATGCCCGATATGGACGCCGTCAAACATGCCGAGCGCCACCGCGATATTCAGATGGCGGGCGCGGAGATCCGTCCATTTCGCATAGACCTGCATTACTTCGCCTCCCGCAAAAACACCTTGACTGGAACTATTTTCTGCTCCTCGCGCGCATAGCGCCCGATTCCAAGAAACTCTCCTTCACTGTAAACGCGCAGGAGATCGCCTCGCGGCGGATTCTTTCGCGCATGCGTTGGCAATCCATTTTGGAAGGCCTTGCTGCGATGCGGCGCGAGATCGTACCGCTCGATATGGCTCAGATACTGCTCAGGTGGCAAGACTGCCGCCTCGCCCAAATCGCGCAGTTCCTCGATGGTATGTGCTGCACTTAGCGAAAAGTCGCCAACGCGCGTACGCACGAGAAATGCCATCGTCGCGGGAATGGAAAGCGCCTGCCCAATGTCATAGCAAAGGCTGCGGATATACGTTCCCTTCGAGCAGTCAACGTCGATAAGAAGTGTACGTTCGCCACGCTCCAAAAGCGCAAGCCGATAGATCTCCACGGTGCGCGTCGGCAGGTCGACGGCAACGCCACGGCGCACGAGGTCACAGGCGCGTTTGCCTTGGATCTTGATTGCGGAGTGCGCAGGCGGGTGCTGCTCAATGCGCCCTGTAAAGCGCGCGAGCGCGGCGCGTATCGCCGCTTCCTCCGGCATAGAAACATGCTCCATTCGCTCCGTCACTTCTCCCGTATCGTCGCCGCTGTCCGTTGCCATGCCGAAACGAATCTCGGCACGGTATGACTTATCCGCAAGCTCCAGATACTCGACGAGGCGCGCCGCCTGACCGACGGCAATAGGAAGCACGCCGGCCGCCGCGGGGTCGAGTGTCCCCGCGTGGCCGACGCGCTTCATGCCGAGTATTTTCCGCACGCTGTCTATGGCATCGTGCGAGGACATGCCGGGAGGTTTCAGGAGATTGAGGAATCCATCCATCAATGTTCCTCCCTAATCCCTGCCGCAATCGCTGCCATGATGGTTTTCTTCGCCTCTTCAAACGGCATTTCGAGCGTGCATCCCGCCGCGCGCGTATGGCCGCCACCGTGGAAAGCGGCTGCTATCGCGCTCACGTCCGCGCCCTTCGAGCGCATACTGACGCGGCAGAGTGTATCTTCCTTCGCCTTCAAGACGACGGCGACATCGACGCCCTCGATGATGCGGACGAGGTCAATGAAACCCTCCGTCGACTCCATGCGCTCCGTCGTCGCGCGGTCGAGGAAAATTCCTGCCGCCCTGCCGCCTGCAAAGCGCTCGATATGCTGGAGCGCTTCCGCCGTATCGCAAATCATCTGGTATGGCTTCTGCTCGAGCGCTTCGGAAATGACGTTCGGCCTTGCGCCGCAGTCAATGAGCTCCGCCGCCGCACGCATCACGCGCGAGGTCACATTCGAGTAACGGAAGAATCCCGTATCGGTCGCAAGCCCCGTGTAGATGCAGATGGCTGCTTCCGTCGAAAAGCCCGTCTTCATTTCCTTTGCGAGTTCGTAGACGATCTCCGCCGTCGCGGCACGCGTGTCGTCGAGGTATGTGTCGATTTCCGCTGCGTTCGTGCGGTGGTGGTCGATATTGATGCACCTCGCCGCTTTTACGCACGTTGCAACGCCGCCGATACGGTCGGGCGCCGTATCGAGTATGACGAGGAGATCCGCCGCCCGCTCCCCTTCCGGCTTTTGTATCGCTTCATGAGCTGGCAGAACGGAAAATGCCGGTGGCACGGTATCATCGAGCAAGACGGTGACGTCTTTGCCCAAGCCCTTCAAGAGATGCATCAGCCCCAAGGAGGAGCCGATCGCATCGCCGTCGGGATTGACGTGCGCCGTCAGAACGATTTTCTGCGCTTGAAGCAGCCTTTCCGCCGTTTCTGCTAATGTCATTTTCATAATGATTGTTCTTCCTTTTGCTGCGCCTCCGCCTGCACTTTGAGCAAGAGCTCTTGGATATGTGCGCTATAATCGAGCGACTTGTCGAGCGCAAACGCAAGCTCCGGCGTAAAGCGCAAACGAATGCGTTTCCCGATCTCACGGCGGATGAAGCCGAGGGAGCTCTGAAGCCCCGCCCAACAAGCCGCAACCTGCTTCTCACTGCCCATCAGGCTGACGTAGATCTTCGCCTCGCGCAAGTCGCCCGTACATTCGACCGATGTCACGGTGACGAAGCCGATGCGCGGGTCTTTGAGCTCGCACAGGACGATCTCCGAGATCTCCTGCTTCATCAATTCCTGAACCTTTTCCACGCGAAGTTGGCTCATCGGAAGTCACCTCCTTTTCTTTCTTCGCATCTTGTCATTCCGTTATTCCTTCGCCTCTTGTTCCTTTGCCGCCTTCGCCTGCTCCTCACGCTTTTGCGCAGCAGCCTTGTTCGCGTCGGCAATCGTCACGGCGATTTCTTCCATCGTATACGGCTCGATGATGTCGCCTTCCTGGAAGTCCTTGAAGTCGACAATGGAAATACCGCATTCGTAGCCTGCGGCGACTTCCTTGACCTCGTCCTTGAAGCGGCGCAGCGAGTCGATCTCGCCATCGAATATCTCGACGTCGTCGCGGATGATGCGGATCTTGGAGTTGTTGCAGATCTTGCCATCGAGCACGTAGGAGCCTGCGACGAGCGCCTTCGAGAACTTCATGACCTGACGAATCTCGACGCGTCCCTGGATGACTTCCTTGTACTTCGGCTTGAGCATGCCGCTCATCGCATCCTTGACGTCATTGAGCGCGTCGTAGATGACGCGATACGTGCGAATGTCGATGTTCTCCGCGTCCGCGAGCTTGCGCGCGTTGGCATCCGGGCGGACGTTGAATGCGATAATCAAGGCATTGGATGCCGTCGCGAGCATGACGTCGGATTCGCTGACTGCGCCGACGCCCGAATGGACGATGGCAACGCGAACCTCATCATTCTTGTTGAGCTGGAGGAGCGAGCTGTTGAGCGCCTCGACCGAGCCCTGCACATCTGCCTTGACGACGATGTTGAGATCCTTGATGTCGCCTTCCTGGATCTGCTGGAAGAGATCGTCAAGCGAGACTTTCTTCATCTTGATGAGCTTCGTGCGCTGGCGCTCGACGCGTGCCTCCGCAATCGAGCGTGCCTGCTTCTCTTCGAGCACGGCGAGGATGTCGCCCGCTTCCGGCACATCGTTCAAGCCGAGGATCTCGACCGGGACGGCGGGCCCTGCCTTCTTGACGTTGTCGCCACGGTCGTTGAGCATCGCGCGAACCTTGCCGAACGTCGTGCCGACGACAATCGAGTCGCCGATGCGCAACGTGCCGTTCTGCACGAGAACCGTCGCAACCGGGCCGCGTCCCTTGTCGAGCTTTGCCTCGATGATGACGCCGCGCGCATCGCGGTTCGGGTTCGCCTTGAGCTCCTTCATCTCGGCGACGAGCAGGATCATCTCGAGCAAGTCGTCAATGCCCATCTGCTTTTTCGCCGAGACGGGAACCATGATCGTATTTCCGCCGTATTCCTCCGGCACGAGCCCATGCTCCATGAGTTCCTGCTTGACGCGCTCCGGGTTTGCGCCCGGCTTGTCAATCTTGTTGATCGCGACGATGATGGGCACATCGGCCGACTTCGCATGGGAAATCGCCTCGATGGTCTGCGGCATGACGCCGTCGTCCGCCGCGACGACGAGGATCGCGATATCCGTGATCTGTGCGCCGCGCGCGCGCATCGCCGTGAATGCCTCGTGGCCCGGCGTGTCGAGGAAGACGATTTTCTTGCCCGACGCGATGACCTGATACGCGCCGATGTGCTGCGTGATGCCGCCTGCCTCATGTGCCGAGACCGACGTCTTGCGGATGCAGTCGAGGAGCGACGTCTTGCCGTGGTCGACGTGCCCCATGACGGTCACGACGGGCGGGCGCAGCTTGAGGCTCTTCGGATCGTCCTCCACCTCCGGGATCTCCGTCGGATCGACCTCTGGCGGCAGTTCCTCCGCCGTCACGCCGAACTCGGATGCCACGAGCGCCGCCGTGTCGTAGTCGATCTCCTGATTGATCGTCGCCATGACGCCCATCATGAAGAGCTTCTTGATGACCTCTGCCGCCGTGTAGCTCATCTTCGACGCGAGATCCTTTACGGCAATGCTCTCCGGCAGCTTGATGTGCTTCGGACGTGCGATCTCGACCTTCTGCACGGGCTGCTGTGCGCCTCTCCTGCCGCCGCGTCCGCCACGGCGTGCATTGCGGTCGCCGCCTCTTGCGCTCCGATTGCGGTCGTTTCCATTGCCGCCACGCGCATCACGCGAGCCGCCGCGATTGCGATCGTTGCGATCGCCGCGCCCATTGCGGCCACTGCCGTCACGATTTGCGGAACGCGCATTTCCGTTTGCGTCGCTACGTCGCTTCTCGCTGCGCCCTGCTTCTCCCGTCGCCTGTGCGGGCTTCTTCGCGCGGCTCTGTCCGTTCTGGCTCGCCTGCCCCTGCGGGCGGCGCTCCGAGCGATTTTCACTGCGCTCATTCGAGCGAGTTTCCGCACGTTTTTCTATGCGGCTTTCGGTATGGCTTTCTGTGCGCTTTTCCACTCGCTCCACACGATCCTCTCGTTTCTCTTCCTTCACGGCCGGCGCTGCCGCCTTTTCCTCCTGCTTTGGAGCAGCAGGTGCAGCTGGTTTTTCCTCACGCTTTTCCACCTTGTGCGCGTAATGGAACTCCCTGCGCATCTTCTCGGGGCGTCCGTCTGCCGACTGGAACAGGATCTGGCGCTCTTTATTCGTCTGCGACGCGTCAGCTTTCTTCTTTGCCGCGCTCTTTTGGGCAAAGGCGCTCTTCAAGGCTTGATACCCTGCTTCATCGACGCCCGAAAAATTATTCGCCGCCTTAAAGCCGTTGCGGCTCAATATGTCAAGCACGGCCTTGCTGTCCGTATGGAATTCTTTTACCAACTCAAAAACTCTGTATTTTGACATCAATCCACCCCCGATTATGGTTCGTCCGTTTCGATCAGGCTCTGCAGCTTCTTTGCAAAGCCCTTATCCAAAAGCGCCGCTGCCGCGCGGTATTCCTTCCCGATGCAGGCGCCGAGCGCTTCCCGCGTCAGCCCCTCCGCATAAGGGATCGCAAACTCTGCAACGAGCTTCTTGTATTTTCGCTTCGATTCTTCCTCTGCGTCCGCCGCAATCAGAAGGAATGCTGCCTGCCCTTCCTTCATCGCCTGCTCGACGGCAAATGCGCCGGAGGCGAGGCGGCGCGCGCGCTGCGCCATGCTGAGGAGATTCGTTATCTTTTGATCCACAGGTCCTGTCATGTCAACTCGCCTTCCATCTCGGCTGCAAGCATGTCGTAGATAGAGGGCGCAATCGGCGACTTGAAGGAGCGCTCGAACCCACGGCTCTTTTTCGCCTTCTGAAAGCACTCCATCGACCTGCATATATAAGCGCCGCGCCCAGGCTTCTTGCCCGTCACATCGACGGAGAATACGCCCTCCGGGCTGCGCACGATGCGCAGCAGCTCTTTCTTGGGGCGGCTCTCACCGCAGCCCAGGCAGAGTCGCTGCGGAATTTTCTTTTCCTTCATGCCTCACCCTCGACAGTAAAGGACTCCTCGCTCGTGACGGAGACCTCGTTCATGCTTTCATCGAGCACTTCGTCCGCTGCCTGCGTCTCGCTCTTGATGTCAATCTTCCAGCTCGTGAGCTTCGCCGCAAGGCGTGCATTCTGCCCCTCCTTGCCGATGGCAAGCGAGAGCTGATAGTCGGGAACAACGACGCGCGAGACGCGCTCTTCCTCATTGACGGCAACCGATACGACCTTCGCGGGGCTAAGGGCATTGGCGATATATACCGCCGAGTCCTCGTTCCACTTGACGATGTCGATTTTCTCGCTGCCGAGCTCATCGACAATCGCCTGCACGCGCATCCCGCGATGGCCAACGCAAGCGCCGACGGGATCGACGTTCTCATCTTTCGACCAGACGGCGATCTTCGAGCGGTTGCCCGGCTCACGCGCGACCGACTTGATCTCGACGATGCCTTCCTGGATCTCCGGCACTTCGAGCTCAAAGAGGCGCTTCAAGAGACCGGGATGCGTGCGCGAGACGACAATCTGCGGTCCTTTGTTCGTCTTCTTGACCTCAACGACATACACCTTGATGCGCATTCCGTGCACATACGTCTCCGTCGGGATCTGCTCGCTCGGCGTCAGAATGGCTTCCGTCTTGCCGAGATCGACGAATACATTGCCCTTCTCGACGCGCTGCACCGTTCCCGTTATGATGTCGCTCTCGCGCCCCATGTACTCCTCATAGATGATGCTACGCTCCGCCTCGCGGATGCGCTGCACGACGACCTGCTTTGCCGTCTGCGCCGCGACGCGCCCGAAGTCTGCTGGCGTGACCTCGATCTCGATCTCGTCGCCGAGCTCGTAGTCCGCCTTTATCGTACGCGCCTGTGCGAGGGAAATCTCCGTAATATCGTTTGTGACTTCCTCGACGACCTGCTTGAGCGCATAGACGTGATAATGGCCGGTCTCGCGCGAGAGCGTCACGCTGACGTTCTCCTTCGCGCTGAAATTGCGCTTGTAGGCGGAGATGAGCGCCACCTCGATTGCCTCGAAGAGCACTTCCTCATCGATGCCCTTTTCCTTGCCGAGCTCCCGGAGCGTCATCAGAAACTCCTGGCCATGATCCTTCGCCTTCGTCGTTTTCCTTGCCAAAATAAATCCTCCTATATGTGAAATCGACTGTCCAAACCCATCAAATATCAATATGCAGGCGCACCTGTGCTGCGTCCGCGAGCGCAACCTGCACGCTGTCATCAAGCGTGATGACGCCGTCCGCAAAGGCGGTCAACGTGCCCGTCAACTGCTTCTTCCCGTCCCGCGCCACATAGAGCGTGACGTCAACCGCCTTGCCCATCTCGCGCACATAGTCGCGCGGCTTTCGGAGCACGCGGTCGATGCCGGGCGAAGAAACCTCCAAGATATAGCTCTCCGCGATCAGATCTGCCGCGTCAAGGCACTCTTCCAGTCGCTCGCTGATCTCCTGGCAATCCTCGATATCGATTCCGCCTTCCTTGTCGATATAGACGCGCAAGTACCAGTCGCGCTCCTTGACGTATTCCACATCGACGAGCTCAATCTCGCCTTGCCTTGCCAAAAGTTCCGTCACGATTGCCTCAACCGCATCTTCCGTCTGCTGTCTTGCCATACACCCACTCCCACCTTTTGCAAAAAGCGCACGGTCTCTCTTCCCTGCACATAAGAGTAAAGAGTGGGCGTCGCCCACTCTTTACTAAAAAACTCATATTGATGTTCATACTATACCATAAAACGAAATGCTTGTAAATGGGAAAATTTCCTGCCAATTCCCTGCTGCTCAAGCCTGCACGTAAAGCGCCTTGACGCCGATATTCACCTCGTGCACGATCATCCCCGTCATGTACTCGACACATTCGCGCACGCGCTGCTGGGCGTGCTTGATGAGCGTCGGGATGTGATTTCCATACGAGAGGACGACCTCACATGAGATTTTGAGGCCTCTGTCCTCGTCGCCGACGATGAGGTGACGGACGCGGATATGCCCGACCTTGCTGACGGGATGATTGCGCTCCATCTCGTTCTGCACGATGGACGCGATCGCGCTGTCATCAATGCTCAGCTTCCCGTAGTAGCTGAACACGGGGCGAACGATGGACTTCTCCCCGAGCCTGCGCCGCCGTGTGGATGAGCGCTTGAAGAGCGACTGCAAGGGGTCAATCAAAAAGCCCGAAAAATGCGGCTTCAGCTCAATCGTCGGCACGGGGATGATGTGCTTCCCCTGCTTCAGGCGATAGAAGCGCGCTTTCTCCATTTCCGCCTTTGAGGCAATATCCTCGATATGAATGATCTGCGCGATTGATGGGAGATGCAAGATCTTCGCAATCTTATGCACCATGTTTTCCGATGTGCCAAGGATCAGGATGCGGTGCGGCCTTACTTTCTGGATTGCCGCGTGCACCTCCTCCGCATGGCCGGGAAGGACGAAAATCGCGCGCCGAACGGCCATGATCTTGCTCTTTTCTTTCTTTGCCGAATGGCCTGCGATAATCTTCCCGTCTTTGATTAGGATCCCATCGTCGATGATTGCATCTGCCCCTTGCTTATGCGCCACGATAAGCGCGCGATGACTTTTCCCCGTCCCACTGGGGCCGACCAAAGCGAGCACATCCATCTCGTCCACCCTTTCAAAGCTTCTGTACGGGACGGTAGAACTTCTCCGCCCATTTGTCCTCAATCGTGAAATCGCCAAGATGTTGCGGCAGGCGCGTCGGGATTCCATGGAAATCCGATCCGCCCGAGACGAGAAGACCATACCGCTCCGCCATCATCCGGTATCGGTTCGTCGCCTCCGCGTCGTGCTTCGGGTAAAACGCCTCAATCCCCTCGATACCTGCGCGGCAGATTTCCTCGACGAGCGCATCATCCCCGATGAGAAGGGGGTGCGCGAGCACCGGCGTCCCGCCCGCCTCCTTGATAAGTCCGATGACCTCGTCGATCTCGAGGCGGTAATGCTGCACATAGGCAGGCTTTCCGCGGGAGAGCAGCGCGTCGAACGCCTCGCCTATCGTCTGGAAATACCCTCGCTTTACGAGCGCGCGCCCGATATGGGAGCGGCTTATCGACTTGCTGCCGCCCGCGATCAAGAGGACCTCTGTCTCACTGATCTCATAGCCAAGCGCATTCAGCTTTTCGATGATCTCACTGAAACGCGTCCAGCGCGCCTCCGTTATATCGTTCAGCCGCTCGAGCATGGCGGAATGGTAAATATCGACATTGTAGCCGAGGATATGCACCTCGTGCGCGGGATGGTGCGCGCTGAACTCGATGCCCGGAATGATTTTTATGCCGCGCGACGGATAGAGTCCGTTTTCATAGAGATGGCTGATCCCCTCCACCGTATCATGGTCCGTAATCGCAAGGTAGGAAAGCCCTGCCTCCTTTGCGGCAGCAATCAGCTCCTCTGGCGTCAGCTTGCCATCTGAGAACGTCGTATGTGTATGCAAATCACTTGGCATTACCGCTTCACTCCCATGGCATGAACAAGCAACGATGCTTGCTGTCACGCCCAATCACTTATACTGTACTTTCAACTTTCAATTCGGCAAGGAACGAAAAAATCCTTCTTTATTTATTCTGGTTTATTCGCGTATCATGATGCGCTCAATCGATTTTGTCCGATTCGTCGCATCCTCTACCTCGAGAAGGATGCCGCTGTACACGGCAGGCCCTTCCGCAACATCGAAGCGCACGGGCATAGCCGTGCGAAATTTTTGCAGGATAAGCTCCGTCTTGACGCCCAGGACGGAGTTCCACGGTCCCGTCATGCCGAGGTCCGTGATGTATGCCGTCCCTTCGGGCAGGATTCGCTCGTCTGCCGTCTGGATGTGCGTATGCGTCCCAACGACCGCATTGACGCGCCCGTCGAGATACCAGCCCATCGCCATTTTCTCGGAAGTCGTCTCTGCATGAAAATCGAGCAGCAGGATATCGCACGAATCCGCAAGCTCCTTCAGCAGATCTTCCACTTTCTGGAATGGATCGTCGAGCGCCGGCATGAACGCGCGCCCAGACAGATTCATGATTCCGATGTTCTTCGCCTTGAACGGATAGACGCAGCAGCCTTTCCCCGGCGTGCCTTCCGGATAATTGGCGGGGCGCACGAGGAACGGTTCGCGCTCGATAAATTCGAGCACATCCTTCTTGTCCCAGACATGATTGCCCGTCGTCACGACGTCCGCGCCGCCCTGGTACAGCTCGTCGAGCGACTTGCGCGTAATTCCCTTTCCGCCCGCAGAGTTTTCCCCATTCACGACGACGAGGTCGACGCCTTTCTCCTTTCGGAGGCGCGGCGTGTATTTGCGAAATGCCTGCCGCCCGGTACGCCCGACAACATCGCCTACCATTAAAATGCGCATGATTCCCTTCTTTTCATCAGCGGTCATAGACGACAACGCGGTCGCCCTCTCGAATGCCCACCATGCGTGCGCGCAGGTGAAGCTCGGACACTTGGCTCAGGATTTGGTCGAGGAGATCGCTCTGCATGTCGAGGAAATCCTCCGCAAGCGTATTCGTCTCGTGCTCATCGAGGACGAGTTTCTCATCGAAAAAATCGAGGAAGAGATCGGCGATAAGCGTCAATTCCCCACGCTTGATCGAAAAGACATCGCGCGTGATGTGCAGCATGGCCATCGAGTCGCCATAGCCCTCGCCCCCCATGGATAGACGAGGCGACAGCCCGTCTTCCAAGACGTGGTACGTCGTGATGCTCTCGTCAAGCAGGCGGGCAAAATGCTCAAAATTCTCCTGCGAAATATCGCCCTTGAGCAAGAAATCCATCGTGATCTCTTCCCGTTGCGGCTCATAGCGCGCCGCATGAATTTCGGGATAGCACACGAGAAGCGAGGCGAGAAACTGGATTCCCGTCTTCTCCTTCTGCGTCTTGCCAGCAGGCACAGACGATTTCAGCCAATTCAAGCCAAACATCTTGCTTTCCTCCAATCTCCAGCGTAAAGGAAGCACCGATTCATATTCCATTGAATCAGCTTTCCGAAAAGCCGCTAAAAACGAAAAGAAGGTGAAGGGCGAGGCCCCACACCCTCATGTAATCGAATCCTTATATATGCTTACTTTGCATAATCGACGACACGCGTCTCGCGGATGATCGTCGCCTTGATCTGTCCCGGATATTCAAGCTCGTCCTCGATGCGCTTGACAATGCTCCGCGCAAGTGCAACGGATTCCGCATCGTCAACCTTATCTGGCTTCACCATGACGCGTATCTCGCGCCCTGCCTGGATGGCGAAGCAGCGCTCGACGCCCTCAAACGACTCGGCAATATCCTCCAGGCTCTTGAGCCGCTTCAAGTACGATTCAAGGCTCTCGCGGCGTGCGCCGGGACGCGCGGCAGAGACGGCATCCGCCGCTGCGACGAGAACGGACTCGACGCAGGTCGGCTCGACGTCGCCATGATGCCCCTCGATTGCATTGATGACATCCTTCGACTCGCGGTACTTGCGCGCGAGGTCAGCGCCGATTGTGATATGCGGGCCTTCGACCTCGCGGTCAATCGCCTTGCCAATATCGTGCAGCAGACCGCCGCGCTTTGCGAGCATGACATCACAGCCAAGCTCTGCCGCCATGACGCCTGCGAGATGCGACACCTCGATGGAATGGTTGAGCACGTTCTGCCCGTAGCTCGTGCGATAGCGGAGGCGACCGAGGAGCTTGATGAGCTCCGGATGGATTCCGTGCACGCCCGTATCGAACGTAGCCTGCTCGCCTGCTTCCTTGATGCGTTGGTCGACCTCGCGCTTTGCCTTTTCCACCATTTCCTCAATGTGGGCAGGGTGGATGCGCCCATCCTGTATGAGCTTTTCGAGCGCAATGCGCGCAATCTCGCGGCGCACCGGATCGAAGCCCGACAGAATCACGGCTTCCGGCGTGTCGTCGATAATGAGATCGACGCCCGTCAGCGTCTCAAGCGTGCGGATGTTGCGCCCCTCGCGCCCAATGATGCGCCCCTTCATCTCATCATTCGGGAGCGCGACGACGGAAACCGTCGTCTCTGCCACATGGTCGGCAGCACAGCGCTGGATCGCGACGGACAGGATCTCGCGCGCCTTTTTCTCCGCCTCGTCCTTCGTCTGCTGCTCGTACTCCTTAATCTTCATTGCCTTCTCATGCTTGAGCTCTTCTTCCGCTTCTTCCATGAGACGGGTGCGCGCCTCTTCTGCCGTCAGGCTCGAAATGCGCTCCAGTTCTTCCTTCTGCTTGGCATGGATCTCGTCGATGGCAGCCTGGCTGCGGTCAAGACGCGACTCCTTGCGCAAAAGCGCCTCTTCCTTCTTCTCGATGGAATCGAGCTTGTGGTCGAGGTTCTCTTCCTTTTGAACGACACGCCTCTCCTGCCGCTGCAGCTCCGAGCGGCGATCCTTCGTCTCGCGGTCGAGCTCCTGACGCAACCGATGAATATCTTCCTTCGCTTCGAGAAGCGCTTCTTTCTTCTTCGTTTCGCCTTTCGTTTCCGCCTCTGCCACGATGCGCTTTGCCTCTTCCTCAGCAGAGCCAATCTGCGCCTCCGCCGTGCGCTTGCGCATGAAGTAACCCGCCCCAGCGCCGACGGCAATGGCAACGATTACCGCCAAAATAATTGTAACGATATCGTTCACCCCCTCTTTCTTTTATTTTTGTGACGTATTTGATAGTACAGGTCGTTTGTAACTATACCTTACTATTTTAATAGCTTTTACAGATGGTGTCAATATCGTATATTGCTGTGTATGCGCTAAGTGTGTAGGTCTACTAAAAGGCCTCCTATGATTAACTTTTGTCATAGAAGGCCTCTGGGATTTGAATGGAAGTTGATTTACAGAGAAACTTTCGTACCTCCCAATTTAGTCGCAGACGAAAAATCCCCTATATAAAAAGCTGCGGCGAAAGGGGCATCTTGCCCATTTCGCCGCAGCTTTTCGAGTAATCTATATTTCGCGAGGTGAACGCGCTTACCACCAACCGATGAGTTTCATCCATGCCGCGCCAACTGTAAACCAGATGAGAATCGATGCGATGGATACGACGAAGCTGACGCCCCACCATTGTCCCGTGGAATTATAGCCCGAACCGAACAGGGCAGGTCCTGGGCCGCCGGCGTACTGCGTCAGGCTCATCGACAGGGTCGAGGCATAGCCGAGCCCTACGGCTGCCAGCATGGGAGGCGTTCCCGCCGCAATAGCAGCGCCCAAAAATGCTAAATACATGGCCGAGATCTGCGCCATCGCCGATGCGAAGAAGTACCTGGCGTACAGGTAGACAATAATCAAAATCGCAAAGGCAACGGGCCAGTCAAAGGAAGCGACAGAGCCGGAGATCACGTTCGATACCCACTTGATCGCGCCGTATTTATTGAGTGCATTCGCCATCATGACGAGTACGGCGAACCAGAACATGGTATCCCATGCAGTTGTTTCGCTGACGATGTTCTTCCACGACATGATATTCGTGACGAGCAGGACGAGAAGTCCGATGAACGCCGATAGCGTCGCGGAAATATGGAAGGCCAAATCGCCTACCGTCCAGAGGAGCAACAAGAGGACAAAGTCTGCGGCAAGTATTTTTTCCGCCGTAGACATGGAGCCCATCTTCCGTAACGCTTCTTTGGCGCTTTCCGCCATCTTGGGCGTCCGTTTTAATTCCGGCGGATAGACCAAGTACAAAACGTAAGGCAAAACGACAAGACATACCAGACCCGGCACGAGTGCGCCGATGAACCAAGTGACCCACGAAATATGCACGCCTTGGCTGGCGGCAAATTCTGCGACTAGGGGATTTCCTGCCATAGCCGTCAGGAACATGGTCGAAGCGATCGTATCGATCTGCGATACGGCGAGTGCCAGAAAAGCGCCTGCCCTGCGTGCCGTCGGACCGGGCTTTGAATCGTAGGCGTCAGCAATGGACTGCATGATCGGATACATGATGCCACCGCCTCGCGCCGAAGCGGACGGGATTCCCGGCGCGATGATGAGGTCGGAAATGGCAATGCCGTAGGCCACGCCCATCATGCGATTCCCGAGCTTCGAGACAAAGAACAAGGCGATTCGTTTCCCAAGACCGGTCTTTATGACGGCACGGGACAGGAGCATCGCAATGCCGATCAGCCAGATCGTGGCATTGGCGAATCCCGAAAGAACCCCTACGGTATCCTTGTCGGCCTTGATTGGCGTAAGTCCCGTCAAGGCGCCAATAATGAGCGCAATCAGAGTAACTGCTCCCATGGGCGCTGCCTTGGCGATAATGGCTACAATCGTAGCGACAAAGAGAGCCAGCATCCCCCAGGCCCTTGCGGTCAAGCCTTCCGGCACGGGCACGAGCCACAACCCGATGCCGACCACAAGCGCAATGACGATGCCTTTCAATTTGATGCCTAATTTGACCTCTACCGCTGGCGTTTGGCTGTCTAGTGCACTTCCCACAACAATCCTTCCTTTCTATTTATTCTTATATCAATGTGCCATTTTCTTCCCCGTGCTCCCGCGCTTCGTCATCGCGATGCCTTCCTTGCAGAGCGGGCATTCCTCGGGCTTGTACGTCTCGACATCCATGTGGAGGAGCGCCGTGCACGGCACGTCGCCGAAGGAGACCTTTCCGCCGCTGCGGTCGACGAGCATACTGACGGCGACGGGGATGCCGCCGTGCGCCTTGACGACGTCGATGACCTCCTTGATCGAGCCGCCCGTCGTCACGATGTCCTCGACGATGAGGACGCGCTCGCCCTCATGCAAGGAGAAGCCGCGGCGGAAGGTCATCTTGCCGTCGACGCGCTCCGTGAAGATGGCGCGCGTGCCGAGCGCCTTGCCCGTCTCATGCGCGAGCAGGATGCCGCCCGTCACAGGGCCGACGACCGTCTCGATGTTCGCATCCTTGAATTTCTCCGCCATTGCCTCGCAGAGCTTCTGCGTATACTTCGGGTGCTGAAGGACGTTGAACTTCTCGACGTAATGCGGGCTGTGAAGCCCGGAGGTCAGCAGAAAATGCCCGTTCATGATGGCATTCGTCTCGATAAGCAAGTCTTTTACTTCCTGTTCCGTCATTTTACCGTCTCCATTTCCTTCAAGATTGCCGCTGCCGCCGCTTTCGGATTCTCTGCCGCGCGAATCGGGCGGCCGATGACGAGGCAGCTGGCGCCAGCCGCGAGCGCTGCGGCCGGCGTCGCGATGCGGCTCTGGTCGTCGATGAATGCGCCTGCGGGGCGCACGCCCGGCGTCACGATGAGGAAGTCCTCCCCACATGCCGCACGGATTGCCGCCGCTTCCTGCGGGGAGGCGACGACGCCGTCAAGCCCCGCTTCCTTTGCAAGGCACGCAAGGCGCAGGACGGACTCCCGAATCGCGCGCGTCTGTCCGACGCCCTGCCACTCCTCCTCGCTGATGCTCGTCAGCACCGTGATGGCAATGAGCTTCGGGCATGGAACGCCAAGCCGCGCCGCCGCTTCGTGCAATCGCTCCGCTGCCGTCCGCATCATCGTCAGGCCGCCGCTCGCATGGACGTTCAATATGTCCGCGCCGAGCGCCGTCAGCGCGGCGAGCCCCCCTGCCACCGTATTTGGTATATCGTGCAGCTTGAGGTCGAGGAAAACGTGCTTTCCCTCGCCGCGCAGCCATTTCACGACTTCGCCGCCGACCGCATAGAAAAGCTCCATGCCGACCTTGTAGTAAGTGACGCTGTCGCCAAGCTCCGCGACGAGCGCGCGGACGTCCTCCATCGTATGGAAGTCGAGCGCCACGATCAAGCGGTCATCTGCCTTTGCCATTATGCCTTTCCTCCCAAGAAACCCGGATTCGCCTTGCCGACGAGCTCCGAAATATGCGAAAGCTTGCGCTTTGCCAGATAGGCGTCCAGCCCGTCGCAAATCTTCATCGTGATGGCGGGGTCGGTGAAATTCGCCGTGCCGACGGCGACGGCGCTCGCGCCCGCAAGGAAGAACTCTATCGCGTCTTCCGCGCTCGCGATGCCGCCCATGCCGATAATGGGTACGCGCACCGCCTGCGCGACCTGCCAGACCATGCGGACGGCGACGGGCTTCACGCACGGGCCGGACAGCCCGCCTGTGACGTTGCCGAGGACGGGCTGCCAGCGCGTGATGTCGATCTCCATGCCGAGCAGCGTATTGATGAGCGAAATCGCGTCTGCGCCTGCCACCTCGACTGCCTTTGCCATCTGCACGATGTCCGTGACGTTCGGCGAGAGCTTCAAGATGACGGGCTTCTTCGTATTCGCCTTCGCCGCGCGGACGACGGCAGATGCCGCCTCCGGATCCATGCCGAAGACGATGCCGCCCTCCTTGACATTCGGACACGAGACATTGAGCTCAATCGCCGCGACGCCCGGCACGTCGAGCAGACGGCAGAGCGTGCCGTACTCCTCTGCCGTGCCGCCCGATATATTGACGATGACGTTCATGCCATACGGCTCGATGCGCGGAAGTGTCTCGGCGAGGAAGACGTCAACGCCGGGATTTTCAAGCCCGATGCAGTTGAGCATGCCCATCGGCGTTTCCGTTATGCGCACGCCGTCGTTGCCACGGCGCGGCTGGCGCGTCGTCCCCTTGACCATGACGCCGCCGAGACGCGAAAGATCGACGAAATCCGCGAACTCCTCGCCGAAGCCGAACGTCCCTGACGCCGTCAGCACGGGCGTTTTCATCTCGATGCCAAGCAAATTCGTATGCAGCCGCTCGTCGCTCATAAAAACACCTCCTCAGCGGGAAAGACGGGACCGTCCTTGCAGACCTTCTTGCGCCCGCCGCCGCGCACGTCAAGTGAGCACGAGAGGCACGCGCCAAGGCCGCACGCCATGCGCTTTTCAAGGGAGACCTCGCAGAAGATGCCATGCTCCTGCGCGAGCTTCGCGACGCCGCGCATCATGACCTCCGGCCCGCAGACGACGATGCCGTCGTAGTCGTAGCGTTCAAGGAGCGTCGGCAGAAGATCCGTCGTAAAGCCCTTTACGCCGAGCGAGCCGTCATCCGTCGTGATGAAGATGTTGCGCGTGAAGCCGTCGAAGAGCGTTTTCCAAAAAAGCTCTTCCTCTGTCCTGCCGCCCATGAGCACATCGCCCCTGCCCTCCAGTGCTGCAGCGTAGTAGAGGAGCGGGGAAAGCCCCATGCCGCCGCCGACGATCAGCGGGTGTTTGAAGGCGAGGCTGAACCCGTGCCCCAATGGGCCGAGGACATTCACCATATCGTCCTTTTTCAGCGCGGAAAGCGCCGCTGTTCCCTTGCCGACGACGCGGTAGATGAAGGCAACGCTCCCCTTCTCGCGGTCAACGGCCGCGACGCCGACGGGGCGGCGCAGGGTGAACGCGCCCGAGAGAATGCGCAGCTGGACGAACTGTCCCGGTTCTGCCGTCCGCGCGATTTCCGGCGCTTCGACCAGCAGGAAAAACACTTTGTCGATGAGTTCCTGCTGCTGGAGCACCTTTGCGTCTAGTTCAAGCATTTTAGGCAAGGCCATCACCACCGCCCACATAGTCCTGAATGGCAAGCGAATAGACGAGGCGGCGGTCACGCATGAAGGACAGGACGCGCAGAACCTCCCACGCCGTATCGAGCGAGGTCAGGCAAGCGATGCCATGCTCGACCGTCGCGCGGCGGATCTTGAAGCCGTCCTTTGCCGACGACTTGCCCTGCGTCAGCGTATTGATGACCATGTTGATCTTGCCGCTCTTGATCCACTCGATGATGTCCGTGCTGCGCTCGTGCACCTTGCCGACGATTTCCGCGTCGATGCCCATGCGCTGGATTGCCTTTGCCGTGCCCTCCGTCGCCGCAATCTCGAAGCCGAGCTCCGAGAACGCCTTGACGAGCTGCTTCATCTCGTCCTTGTCCTTGTCTGCGACGGTGAAGAGAATGCAGCCCTTCTTCGGCACGTTGATCCCAGAGCCGACGATTGCCTTGTAGAGCGCACGCGCATAGTGATAGTCGATGCCCATGACCTCGCCCGTCGACTTCATCTCAGGGCCGAGCGCGATATCGACGTCCGTCATTTTCGCAAACGAGAATACGGGGGCTTTCACGGCGACATACGGCTTTGGCGAGACGAGCCCGGAATAATAGCCGAGCTCCTTGAGCGTGCTGCCGAGCGCGATGCGCGTCGCAAGCCCTACCATCTCGACATCCGTGACCTTCGAGAGGAAGGGGACGGTGCGCGAGGAGCGCGGATTGACCTCGATGATGTAGACCTCGCCGTCGACGACGACGAACTGGATATTGAGGAGTCCCTTGACATGGAGCGCCGTCGCGAGGCGCTTCGTGTAGTCGATGATCGTGTAGATGACCTTCGCATGGAGCGTCTGCGGCGGATAGACGGCGATGGAGTCGCCCGAATGGACGCCCGCGCGCTCGACGTGCTCCATGATGCCCGGAATGACGACGTCCGTGCCATCCGAAATGCCGTCGACCTCGACCTCTGTCCCCTGCATATAGCGGTCGACGAGGACAGGATGGTCGGGCGTGACCTTGACGGCGCGGCTCATGTAGTCACGCAGCTCTGCCTCATTGTAGACGATCTCCATCGCACGGCCGCCGAGGACGTACGACGGGCGCACCATGACGGGATAGCCGATCTGCTCCGCGCCCGTAATGGCGTCCTCGAGATTCGTGACGCTGATGCCCTGTGGGCGCGGGATCTTCGTCTGCGTGAGCACTTCGTCGAAGCGCTCGCGATCCTCGGCGCGATCGATGTCGTCAACCGACGTGCCGAATACCTTGACGCCTGCCTTCTGCAGGGATTCCGCGAGATTGATCGCCGTCTGACCGCCGAACTGAACGATGACGCCCTCCGGCTTTTCCTTGTCGACGATATTGAGGACGTCCTCTGTCGTCAGCGGCTCGAAGTAAAGGCGGTCGGAAATATCGAAGTCCGTCGAGACAGTCTCCGGGTTGTTGTTGATGATGATCGCTTCGATGCCCATTTCGCGCAGCGCCCAGACGGAGTGAACCGAGCAGTAGTCGAACTCGACGCCCTGTCCGATGCGGATTGGCCCAGAGCCGAGCACGATGACCTTGCGGGCATCCGAGACGCGTACCTCGTCCTCCTGCGCATGGAACGTCGAGTAGTAGTACGGCGTCGCCGCCTCGAACTCCGCCGCACAGGTGTCGACCATCTTGTAGCACGGCAGAATGTCCATCGACTTGCGCAGCGTGCGGATCTCATCCGTCGTCCTGCCCGTGATTTCTGCAATCGAGCGATCGGCAAGCCCGACGTCTTTCGCCGCGAGCATGAGCTTCGGCGTCAAGGGTTCATCCTTCAGGCGGTTCTCCACGTCGGTGATGTTCTTGATCTTGTGGATGAACCATGTATCAATCTTCGTGACATCGTGGATTTCGTCGACCGTCATGATGCCACGGCGCAGTGCTTCGGCGATGACAAAAATGCGCTCGTCGTTGATGCGCGCGAGGTTCTTTTTGACGCGGGCGTCGTCCCACTCCGCGACCTTTTCCATCGAGAGGCGATGGACGCCGATCTCGAGCGAGCGCACCGCCTTCAAGATTGCGCCCTCGAAATTGCGGTCGATGCTCATGACCTCGCCCGTCGCCTTCATCTGCGTGCCGAGCGTATGATCCGCATAAACGAACTTGTCGAACGGCCAGCGCGGGAACTTCACGACACAGTAGTCAAGCGCCGGCTCGAAGCACGCCTTCGTCTTCTGCGTGACGGCGTTTGTGATCTCGTCGAGCGTGTAGCCGATGGCGATCTTCGCCGAAACCTTTGCAATCGGGTAGCCAGTCGCCTTCGACGCGAGCGCCGAGGAGCGGCTGACGCGCGGGTTGACCTCGATGACGTAGTAGCGGTTGCTGTTCGGGTCGAGCGCGTACTGCGCGTTGCAGCCGCCCTCGATGCCGAGCTCGCGGATAATGCGCAGCGACGCGCTGCGGAGCATCTGGTACTCGTGGTCGGTGAGCGTCTGCGACGGCGCGACGACGATGGAATCGCCCGTATGGACGCCGACCGGGTCGAAGTTCTCCATGTTGCAGACGGTGATGCAGTTGTCATTGCCGTCGCGCATGACCTCGTACTCGATTTCCTTCCAGCCCGCGACGCTGCGCTCGATGAGCACCTGCCCGATCATCGAGTACGTGAGTCCCTTGATGACCGTCTCGATGAGCTCTTCCTCATTCTCGGCGATGCCGCCGCCCGTGCCGCCCATCGTATAGGCAGGGCGCACGATGACGGGATAGCCGATATCGTTTGCAAACGCCACTGCCGCAGGCACGTCCTCGACGATGGTGCTCTCGGGTATCGGCTCGCCGAGCTTCTGCATCGTCTCCTTGAAGCGCTCGCGATCCTCCGCCTGCTCAATCGCTTTGAGCGGCGTCCCGAGAAGCTCGACCTCGTATTTCTCCAGCACGCCCTTTTCGGCGAGCTGGACGGCGAGGTTCAGCCCCGCCTGCCCGCCGAGCGTCGCGAGAAGGCCGTCCGGACGTTCCTTTGCGATGATGTTTTCGAGGAACTCCACAGTCAGCGGCTCGATGTAGACGCGGTCCGCGATATGCGTATCCGTCATGATCGTCGCCGGGTTCGAGTTGACGAGGACGACTTCAAGCCCTTCCTCCTTCAGCGCGCGGCACGCCTGCGAGCCTGCATAGTCGAACTCCGCCGCCTGCCCGATGATGATGGGGCCGGAGCCAATGACCATGACCTTGCTTAGATTCTCTTTCTTTGGCACGCTCTATTCCCCCTTTTCCATCATAGCGCGGAACTCGTCGAACAGGTACATATTGTCGTCCGGTCCGGGCGCCGCCTCCGGATGGTACTGGACGGAGAAAATCGGCAGCTCCTTATGGCGCATCCCCTCGACCGTGCCATCGTTGACATTGATATGCGTGACCTCGAGCGGCAGGCCTTCGAGCGATGCCTCGTCGACGGCAAAGCCATGATTCTGCGAGGAGATCTGCACCTTGCCCGTGCGCAGATCCTTGACGGGCTGATTCGTGCCGCGATGCCCGAATTTCAGCTTGTACGTCTTCGCGCCCATCGCGAGCGCGATGAGCTGATGCCCAAGGCAAATGCCGAAAATCGGCTTTTTGCCGAAGAGCTTCTTGACCTCCGCCGCAATCTCCGGCACGTCGGCAGGGTCGCCGGGGCCGTTCGAGAGGAAAATGCCGTCGGGATTCATCGCGAGCACGTCCTCTGCCTTCGTATGGGCGGGCACGACCGTCAGGCGAAAGCCCACATCGTGCATGGATTTCAGGATATTCTGCTTGACGCCGAAGTCCATCGCGACGACAAACGGCGCATCCTCTTTCTCGCAGTCCATCGTATACGTTTCCGGCGTCGTGACAGCCGCGACGACCTCCTTGCGAATCGGTGCGGACAGAAGCGCTTCGATTTCGTCCTTCGCAGCACGCTCTGCCACGATGACGCCTTTCATCGTGCCAGCCGAACGAATATGGCGCGTGATGGCGCGCGTGTCGACGTTGTAGAGACAGGGAATGCCTTGCTCCGTCAAAAAGTCCGCCAAGCTCTCCTCATAGTGCCAGTTGCTCCCCTCGGTGCAAAGCTCGCCGATCACGAAGCCATGCACGAACGACTTGCGCGACTGCATGAAGATGTCCGCTATGCCGTAATTGCCGACGAGCGGATACGTCAGCGTCAAAATCTGGTCGCAGTACGACGGATCGGTCAGGCTCTCCTGATAGCCGACCATGCCCGTATTGAACACGACCTCCCCCATCGCCTTGCCGTCATTCAATAAATCGCCATGAAAGACGCTGCCGTCCTCCAAGATCAATTTTCCTTTCAACAAAAACACCTCGCTATTGGAGGCGTGTTGATTCACTCACTGCACGCTCGTTTAATCAACACGCCCTGAACGTCCTCAAAGAACGATTCCATCCTTCATCACGATCTCGCCGTCCACGACCGTGAGCACCGCCCTGCCTTTCAGCTTTCGTCCCACAAAGGGCGAATGGCTGCCGCGCGTGTAGAACTTCTTCGCGTCGACCGTCCACTCGAGCGCGGGGTCGATGACCGTCACATCGGCGGCCGCCCCGACGGAGAGCGTGCCTGCCGCTAGGCAGAACGCCTTCGCTGGTTCCCACGTCATTTTCGATACGAGCATCGGCAGGTCGAGCTTCCCCGTATGGACGAGATCCGTCAGGAGCACGCCGACTGCCGTCTCAAGGCCTGGGAAGCCGCTCGGCGCAAGGCCGTACTCGCGGTCTTTCTCCTCCTGTGCGTGCGGCGAGTGGTCGGTGACGATCGCGTCGATCGTGCCGTCCTTCAGCCCCGCGAGCACCGCATCCACATCCTTCTGCTCGCGCAGGGGCGGATTGACCTTCGTCGCGCTGTCGTACATGCGCACGCAACCATCCGTCATCGTCAGATGATGCGGCGTCACCTCCGCCGTCACGCAGACGCCGCGCTTCTTGGCCTGCCGCACAATCTCCACTGCGCCCGCCGAGCTGATATGCGCGACGTGGACGCGCGCGCCCGCGTACTCCGCGAGCAGAATATCACGCACCGTCGCAATATCCTCGGCGACCGTCGGACGCCCCTTCATGCCGAGCATGGCGCTCCGGTGTCCTTCGTTCATAATGCCATCCTCGACGAGGGACGTTTCCTCCTCGTGGTTGATGATGACCTTATCAAAGGGGCGCAGGTAGTCGTAGGCGCTCAGCATGACCTTCGCGACGGGGTCGAAATGACCGTCGTCAGAGAATGCGGCCGCGCCCGCCTCGATCATATCGCCGAGCTCAGCAAGCTCCTTGCCCTCCTGATTCTTCGTGACCGCGCCGATGATCTCGACGTGCACCTTCCCCACGTCATGCGCGCGCTTCTTCATGCTCTCGACGAGCGCCGCCGTATCGACGACGGGGCTCGTGTTCGGCATCGTCGCGACGCGCGTATAGCCGCCTGCCGCCGCCGCCCGCGTGCCAGAGGCGAAGTCCTCTTTCGCCTCCTGCCCTGGCTCGCGCAAGTGAACGTGCATATCAATAAGCCCCGGCGTGACGACCTTGCCCGCCGCATCGTAGACCTCTGCACCGTCTGCATCAAGTCCCTCGCCGACTGCCGCGATCTTTCCGTCCTCGATCAATACGTCTGCCACCGCGTCAAATTTCTCTGCGGGATTGATGACGCGCCCGCCTTTCAGTAGAAGTTTCATTCCTGCTTCCCTCCCGTCAAGACCAGCGTAAAGAGTGCCATGCGTATGGCGACGCCGTTTTCCACTTCCTCCTGTATCGCCGACTGCGTGCTGTATGCGACAGCGGGCGAAATCTCCCAGCCTTTATTCATGGGGCCGGGATGGAGAACGAGCGCGTCGTCCTTCGCGAGCGCGAGCCGTGCCTCATTGAGCCCGTAAATGCGCGCATACTCACGCGTCGTCGGGAAAAGCCCGCCCTTCATGCGTTCCAGCTGGATACGCAGCACCTCGATGACGTCGGCATCCTTGATTGCATCCTCGATGCGCTCGTGAATGACGACGCCCGGCTCATCCGCGAGAAAGCGCGGCAGCAGTGTCTTTGGCCCTGCGATATGAACTTCCATGCCCATCTTGCGCATTCCCTGTATGTCAGAGCGCGCGACGCGGCTATGGAGCACGTCGCCCAGAATGGCAACCTTCAGCCCCGCAAGACGCCCCTTGTGCTGTTCGATCGTGAAGAGGTTCAATAGCCCTTGCGAGGGGTGCGCGTGCGCGCCGTCGCCCGCATTCAGGATAACGGGGGAGGCGACGTGGGAAGCGTACTCAGCCGCGCCTTCTGCCTTATGGCGCATGACAATCGCGTCGACGCCCATCGCCTCAATCGTATAGAGCGTGTCGCGCAGGCTCTCACCCTTGACAATGCTGCTCGCACTCGCCGTGATATTGACGACGTCCGCGCCGAGGTACTTGCCCGCAAGTTCGAACGAGGTGCGCGTGCGCGTGCTCGGCTCATAGAAGAGCGTCACAATCGACTTGCCGCGAAGGGCAGGCACCTTCTTGATGTCGCGGTGAATGATGTTCTTCATTTCCTTCGCGGTCTCCAGCACGAGGCGGATCTCCTCCGGCGCGAAGTCCTCAAGCCCGAGGATATTCTTCCCGCGCAGGGATATTGTGTTCTTTCCCAAACGAATCACTCCTCATCATGTCCCTGACTATCAAAAAAGAGCTTTCCATGCGACTTTACTCACAAGAAAGCTCCTTACGAAACGTAACCATATAAAGCGCAACCGCACCTTATCGCACACAGCAAGTCCCCGCGCTCACGCTGAATCATCCGCGCTGCACGCAAGTCTCTGCCGTGCTCCTTGCTCCCCTTGTGCGCATCGCAGTACGCACCTTAAAGGCTCATTCATTTTCTACATTATAGCCCGGCTTCGCAAAAAACGCAAGGCGTTTCGTGCTCATGCTCCTCGCCATCAAAGCCAAGTCGTAAGCGCGTCTATCCCCTTGCGCTCCGCATGGCGCGAGGCGGGCGCGGCGTCTTCGGCGGGATAGCCGATGGGCAGCACGCAATTAAGCGCATAGTCCGCCATTTCGGGAAAAAGCTCTTTGAGTTTTGGCGCGTCGAAATGGCCGACCCATGTCGTGCCGAGCCCCAAATCCTCGACTGCGAGCATCATGTGTGTCGCGACGATAGCCGCATCCACCTCAGCGAAATTTTTCTCGTCAAAGGAGCGGACCCATGCCTCGTCGGCCTTGCTGCCGATGACGATCGCAACGGGCGCGCCGAATACGAAATGCGTCGTCTGCCCCAGCTTCTCCATCGCCTCTGGCGTCCGCAGCGTCCAGATATGGACGGGCTGCTTGTTGACCGCTGTCGGTGCGAGGTTGCCCGCTTCGAGAATCTGGCGAATCTTCTCTTCCTCTACGGGCTTTCCCTGCAGTTTGCGGCAGGAATATCTCTTTTTTGCCAGTTCCAAAAATTCCATGATGATCCTCCTATACATTGCTCGAATATATCGTTTTCCTTTATTTTATCTCAAATTTCCCGCTGGAACAAGCCATTGCAAGCGAATGCATGAAAAGACTGCCCCGCACGTCCATTGAACGCGTGGGGCAGTCCCTAAGACCGGCTTATGAATTACTTGCCAGCCAGTTTCTTGTAGTTGTTGTAGCGAATCTGCGCATCATGCTGCGTCTTCTCGAAGAGCGCCTCTGCCGCCTCTGGGAAGGAGCGCTTGAGGTTGATGTAGCGGTTCTCGCCCATGAGGAACTCCTGGAACTTCGTGAAGTCCGGCTCTTTCGAGTCGAGGCTGAACGGGTTCTTGTCCGTGCCTTCAAGCTGCGGGTTGTAGCGGTAATTCGCCCAGTAGCCGCACTCGACGGCGAGCTTCTCCTCGAGCTGGCTGCAGCCCATGCCCTTGCGGATGCCGTGGTTGATGCACGGCGCGTAGCCGATGATGAGCGACGGTCCCGGATATGCCTCCGCTTCCGTCAGCGCCTTTAGGAGCTGGTTCTGGTCTGCGCCCATCGCGACCTGTGCGACGTAGACGTAGCCGTAGGACTTCGCCATCATGCCGAGATCCTTCTTGCGCGTCTTCTTGCCCGTCGCAGCGAACTGCGCGATTGCCGCCGCCGGCGTCGACTTCGATGCCTGGCCGCCCGTATTGGAGTAGACCTCCGTATCGAAGACGAACACGTTGATGTCCTCGCCTGCCGCGAGCACGTGGTCAAGTCCGCCGTAGCCGATGTCATACGCCCAGCCGTCGCCGCCGAATACCCACTGCGAGCGCTTAACGAAGTAGTCGCGGTTTTCGTAGAGCTTGCCAAGAAGTTCGTCCGCTCCCTTTTCCGCTTTGAGCGCCGCCGTCAGACGTGCTGCGCGCTCGCGCGTGCCGTTGCCGTCTGCGATATGGTCGAGCCATTCCTTCAGCGCTTCGCGGAGCGCATCACTGCCCTTGCCCGCATCGAGCGCCGCCTGCGCGTCTGCTGCAAGCGATTCGCGAACGGCCTTCGTGCCGAGGAGCATGCCGAGACCGAACTCCGCATTGTCCTCGAAGAGGGAGTTTGCCCACGCCGGGCCATGCCCGTTCACGTTCTTCGTGTACGGCATAGCCGGTGCGCTGCCGCCCCAGATCGAGGTGCAGCCCGTCGCGTTTGCGATCATCATGCGGTCGCCGAAAAGCTGCGTGATGAGCTTTGCATACGGCGTCTCGCCACAGCCCGCGCACGCGCCCGAGAACTCGAGCAGCGGCTGCTCGAACTGCGAGCCGATGACCGTTTCCTTCTTCATCGGGCTCTTCTTCGGCGCGACCTTCTTCGGATCGATCCCGTAGTCGAAGTAATCCTGCTTTGCCCTCAGATCGTCGTCAAGCGGCGTCATCGTCAGCGCCTTGACCGGGCAGACCTGCGCGCAGTTGCCGCAGCCGAGGCAGTCCATCGTCGAGACGGCAACCGTGAAGTTGTAGTCCTTGACCGACTTGAGCTGCTTGGAGGGGAAGCCTGCCGGCGCTGCCGCCTTCTCCTCGTCCGTCGTGAGGACGGGGCGAATCGTCGCGTGCGGGCAAACGTAGGAGCACTTGTTGCAGCCGATGCACTTCTCCGGATCCCAGACGGGGACGTTGATCGCCGTGCCGCGCTTCTCATACGCAGCGCCGCCGAGCGGGTACGTGCCGTCTGCCATCTCGCCATGGAACGTCGAGACGGGCAGCTTGTCGCCCTCCTGACGGTTCATGACGTTCTGGATCTTCGTGACAAATTCCGGAACCTTGTGCGCTTCCTCTGGCTTGTCCTCTGCGGTTGCCCAGTCGGCGGGGATGGCGACGCGGTGCAGCGCCTCGATGCCCTTGTCGATGGCACCGTTGTTCATGTCGACGATGTTCTGCCCCTTCTTGCCGTAGCTCGTGACGACGGCGTCCTTGAGATACTTGACCGCATCGTCGAGCGGAATGATCGCCGCGAGTTTGAAGAACGCCGACTGCATGACCATGTTAAAACGGCCGCCGAGGCCGAGTTCCTTGGCGATCTCGACTGCGTTGACCGTGTAGAACTCGATTTCATTCTTCGCGATATAGCGCTTCATATAGGCGGGCAGATGCTCGGCGAGATCCGCGTCGCTCCATACCGTATTGAGCAGGAACTTGCCGCCCTTCTTGAGCCCTGCCAGGAGATCGTACTTAAAGACGTACGACTGCTGCGAGCAGGAGATGAAGTCCGCCTTGTTGATGAGGTACGGGCTCGTGATCGGCGACTTGCCGAAGCGCAGGTGCGACATCGTGATGCCGCCCGACTTCTTTGAGTCGTAGGCGAAGTACGCCTGTGCGTACATATCCGTCTTGTCGCCGATGATCTTGATCGCGCTCTTGTTCGCGCCGACCGTGCCGTCCGAGCCGAGGCCCCAGAACTTGCACGCCGTCGTTCCTTCCGGCGTAAGATCGACCTCGTGCAGGATCGGCGTGAGGCTCGTATGCGTCACATCGTCCTCAATGCCAATCGTGAAGCCGCTCTTCGGCGCGTCCTTCTTAAGCTCGTCGAATACCGCGAAAATCTGATCCGGCGTCGTGTCCTTGCCGCCGAGGCCGAAGCGGCCGCCAACGACAATCGGCGAAAGTTCGCTGTCGTAGAATGCCGCCTTGACGTCGAGGTAAAGCGGCTCGCCGAGCGCGCCCGGCTCTTTCGTGTGGTCGAGGACGGCGACCTTCTGAATCGTCTTCGGCAAATACTTCAGGAAGTGCTTGACCGAGAACGGGCGGAAGAGGTGCACGGACAGAACGCCGACCTTCTCGCCTTGCTTATTGAGATAATCGACCGTTTCTTCAACGGTCTGGCAGACCGAGCCCATCGCGATGATGATGCGGTCTGCGTCCTTAGCGCCGTAGTAATCGAAGAGGTGATGCTCACGTCCCGTGATCTTCGCCATCTCGGCCATCGCTTCCTCGACGAGTTCCGGCAGCGCCTCGTAATAGGTGTTTGCCGCCTCGCGCGACTGGAAGTAGACGTCTGGGTTCGTCGCCGAGCCGCGAATGACGGGGTGATCCGGGTTCAGCGCGCGACGACGGAATGCCGCGACCGCATCCCAATCGAGAACCTTTGCGAGATCGGCGTAATCGACGACTTCGATCTTCTGAATCTCATGCGACGTGCGGAAGCCGTCAAAGAAATTGATGAACGGAACGCGCCCCTTGATCGCGACGAGGTGCGCGACGGCGGAGAGATCCATGACCTCCTGCACGCTCGCCTCGGCGAGCATCGCGCAGCCCGTCTGTCGCGCCGCCATGACGTCCTGATGATCGCCGAAGATATTCAGCGAGTTCGCCGCAAGCGCACGCGCGCTGACGTGGAACACGCCCGGCAGCAGCTCGCCCGCGACCTTGTAGAGGTTCGGCACCATCAGTAATAGACCCTGCGACGCCGTGTACGTCGTCGTCAGTGCACCCGCCTGCAGCGAGCCGTGGACTGCCCCTGCTGCGCCGCCTTCGGACTGCAACTCGATGACGCGAACCTTCTGCCCGAAGATGTTCTTCATGCCCTTCGCCGCCAAGTTGTCGACGTGCTCTGCCATCGGCGAGGACGGCGTGATCGGATAGATCGCCGCCACGTCGGTGAACGCATAGGAGATGTAGCCGGCAGCCGTGTTGCCGTCCATCGTCTTCATCTTTTTGCTCATGCTTTCTTTCTCCCCCTCTTACGGAATCGCTGCTTCAATCAGCGGTTCCTAAAATATAAAATGCTTGGAAAAGATACAATATACATATATGATGAATCCGTCTATGAACCATAGATTTCATCCATCGTGATTTATTATACCGTCAATCAAACGACTTGTAAACAATATAAATCACAAAATAGGAAGAGTTTCTATGCTTGAATTGTTCTTGCTCCTATAACGGATTTTACGCACAAGCAATCCGCCCCCTCCCGGCTTCCCGGCAGCTTTTGGCAAGCGCAAGATCCGCCCATTCATTGAAAGGCGCAACCATCAATGCTATAATTTGATGAGATTGACGACGCCCATGCACTAGAGGATGAATCTTTATGGCAAACGTAAATTCTGCTTTGACAAACGCCAAGAAGGCGAAGAAGGACGAGTTCTATACCCAATACGAAGACATTCAGCGCGAGGTCAATGCCTATATCGAGTTTGACCCCGATACATTCCGAGGGAAAACGGTGCTCCTCCCCTGTGACGATCCCGAATGGAGCAATTTCACAAAGTTCTTTGCCCAAAACTTTGAGCGGCTCGGACTAAAGAAATTGATCAGCACAAGCTATGCCGCGAAAGCGAAAGCGGAGCGATACGATGTGGAGATCGACTTTTTCCATAACGTCACAAGGGTTGAAGAGAGCAGCGCGAGGTACGATGCAAGCAAGACCGATGCGCACGGGAAAATCTTCATCTTGGAAAAAGACACGAACGGCTCGGGCCATATCGACCTCGACGATTTGGATTGGCGCTATCTGGAGGGGGATGGCGACTTCCGAAGCGATGAAGTGAAAGCATTGCGCGACGAATCGGATATTATCGTAACCAACCCGCCATTTTCGATGTTCCGTGAATTTGTTGTATGGGTAGCGGAATCCAACAAAAAGTTTCTTATAATCGGAAACCAAAATGCCATAACATATAAGGAAATATTCCCACTAATCAAAGAAAACAAGATGTGGCTAGGGAAAGGCTTCAAAAGGAACATGGCTTTCTTTTCCAGCGAATACGAAGATATTGCATCCGACCTAGACCATCGAGAAGGATTGATTCGCGTTTCGGGCGTCATGTGGTTTACGAATTTAGACCACGGCAGACGCCACCAGCCTGTCCAACTAATGACGATGGAACAGAACCTAAAGCATAATAAGCGTATAAAGGAAACAGGCTATCCGAAATACGACAACTACGATGCCATTGAAATTGGATGGTCTGATGCCATTCCATCGGACTACGATGGCGTAATGGGCGTTCCGATAACATTTATAACGAAGCACTGCCCAGAACAATTTGAAATCATAGGCGCGACCGAAAGCGAAGGAAGGGGCTTTTCTTGCGGGCTTTGGAATGAGGAAAGCGGCGTTTCGCAAGCCTTGGTAAATGGCAACAAAGTTTATAAACGCATCTTCATTAGGAGGAAATCGTCTTGATTACGAAACTACATACCGATTGGACTGTCGAACAAATTTGCAAGGGCTTTGTATATAGCGAGCTTGAGGGAAAAGGGCTTTTCGGCCTATCGGGAAGGTTGACCATCCAGCCGGAATATCAACGGAATTACCTCTATGCCGCAGAAAACAAGGAAGTCGCTGTCGTCGAATCCGTGTTAAAGGGCTATCCGCTCGGTCTGATCTACTTCAACAAGACGAGCGCAGACAGCTATGAGATTCTGGACGGCCAGCAGAGAATCACAAGCTTAGGGCGATTCCTTACGGGAAAATTCCCGCTTGACAGCAAGAGCGAAAAGCCGCAATACTTTGATTCCCTGCCAGAGGACAAGCGGCAGCTTATCCAGAATGCCAAGCTCACCATCTACGTTTGCGAGGGGGAAGAAAGCGAGATCAAGGAATGGTTCAAGACGATCAACATCGTCGGCATTCCGCTGCGGAAGCAGGAGCTTTCCAATGCGATTTACTCCGGTCCCTTTGTCACGAAAGCGAAGGAGGAGTTCAGCAACTCGAATAACACCAATATCCAACGGTGGTCGTCCTATATCCGAGGGGAAGCCAATCGGCAGGATTATTTGCGCGTTGCGCTGGACTGGGTCTCCGCTTCAAAATCCAACGAGCGCGATGCCGATACGCGCATTGATTTGTATATGGGAAAACATCGGTTCGATGATGGCATACACGAATTAAAGACGTATTTCAACACCGTGCTGGACTGGATTGATACAACCTTTCTGGATGTCGAGAAAGAAATGTGTGGGCTTGAATGGGGCAGATTATACGAAACGTACCACAGGAACGGTTATGATCCCCAGAAGATAAGCGAGCGCGTGCAAGCCCTTTACGCAGACGAAGCCGTCCACAGGAAAGCCGGCATCTTCGAGTACGTCCTAGGCGGTGAAAACAATCCCGTCTTGCTGGAAATCCGCTTGTTTGAGGAATCCATGAAGAAGACCGTCTATAAAAAGCAGACGGAAAAGGCGAAGAAAACGGGAAAATCGAATTGCCCGCTTTGCGCCGTCGCAGCGAACAGCAACAACACGAAAATTTGGAAGTACAGCGAAATGGACGCCGACCATGTGACGGCATGGAGCAAGGGCGGGAAAACGGACGGAAAGAACTGCGAAATGCTCTGCAAATCACATAACCGCGCCAAGGGCAACAAATAAAACAAAAGGGAGCGAACGCAAAACGCATTCGCTCCCTTGAATGAGCTAGATGGTCGGGATGACAGGGTTCGAACCTGCGGCCTCATCGTCCCGAACGATGCGCGCTACCAAACTGCGCCACATCCCGACAACAGAATTCATTATAAGGGATTTTACAGGATTGCGCAAGCCCCCAAACCCATTTTTTCAAAATCCGCGCAAAAAATTTTTATCTATGACATAATCCCTTGTACGCGCTTCTTTTATCGCGTAGAATAGGAATCGTATCCTATCACATCGCTAAGGAAAGAAGGTAACATCATGAACGCGGTAAAAATACGGGACGATATTTACTGGGTCGGCACGATCGACTGGTCGATGCGCAGTTTCCACGGGTATGAGACGGGACGCGGCTCTTCCTATAATGCGTACCTGATTCTCGACGAAAAAATCACACTGATCGACACGGCAAAGGTCACATTCGCGGGCGAACTTCTGGAACGCATTTCCTCTGTCATCGATCCCGCCAAGATTGACTATATTGTATCGAATCACGTCGAGCCAGACCATAGCGGTTCGCTGCCGAACGTCCTCGCCTACTGCCCGAACGCGACCGTCGTCACGAGCCTGCCGAACGGGCTGAAAGGCCTTACGGCGCGCTATGGCGAGCGAAATTACAAGGGCATCAAGGCGGGCGACACGCTCTCGATTGGGAAGCGGACGCTTTCCTTCGTGCCGACGCCGATGCTGCACTGGCCCGACAGCATGGTGACGTACTGCCCGGAGGAAAAGATTCTCTTCTCGAATGACGCATTCGGCCAGCACCTCGCATCCGACCAACGCTTCGACGACGAGAACGACCTCCCGACGGTCTTTGCCGAGGCGAAGAAGTATTACGCGAACATCCTCATGCTCTACGGGCGGCAGGCACAGGCGGCGCTCAAGGCGCTCGCGGGCCTTCCCATCGAGCTTATCCTGACGGGGCACGGCATCAGCTGGCGATCCCACGTCAAGGAGATCCTCGCCTGCTATCAGAAATGGTCGACTGGCGAGCTCGAGGATCGCGCCGTCGTCGTGTTTGACAGCATGTGGCACTCGACGGAGACGATGGCGCGCACGATTGCCGAAGCCTTCCACGACAAGGGAGTCCCTGCGGCGTTCTACGACATCAAGGAAAACCATCACTCCGACATCGTGACGGACATCCTGACGAGCAAGTATCTCGCCGTCGGGTCGCCGACGATCAACAATGAGATGATGCCGCCGATTGCGGGCTTCCTCTGCTATCTCAAAGGACTCGCGCCGAAGGGGCGCAAGGCGTTCGCATTCGGCTCCTACGGCTGGGGCGGGCAGAGCATCGCACAGGTCGAGGAAGAGCTGAAAGCGGCAGGGTGCGAGATCGTGCTCGAAAAACAGCGCATCGTGAACGTCCCGACAGCGGAGCAGCTGAAGGCGCTGACGGAAGCCGTGCAGGGAATCCTCGCATAATCCACGCATAAGTCCATAATACCAAAAGAAGGGCGCAGCCAATCATTTCGGCGTGCCCCTTCTTTTGGTTTTCTTTATTTCTGCTTCAATTTCACGCCAAGCTCGACGACGAAAGTCGTTCCCTTCCCCAGCTCGCTCTCAATGGAAATCTTTCCCTTATGCAGGCGAATGATTTCCTGCGCGATGGCAAGCCCGAGGCCGTTGCCGCCCATTTCACGGGCGCGCGCCTTGTCGACGCGGAAAAAGCGGTCAAAGACGCGCTCTTGGTCTTCCTTTGCTATGCCGATTCCCGTATCGCAGACGGCAAAGGAAATATGACCCTTTTCCGCCGCGCGGTATTCAATGCGGACGGTGCCGCCGTTTGGCGTGTACTTGACGGCATTGTCGACGAGGATCAGGACGAGCTGGCGGATGCGCTGCTCGTCGGCCTGTATCTCGACTTTTGGGAACGGTCCTGCTTCAAGCGTGATGCTCTTTTGGTCGGCGAGCGGCTGCATGAGGCGCGCCGTCTGCTCGATGAGCGCCGACAGATTGAATTTCGACGGTTTCAGCTTCAGCATCTTGTTGTCGCTTCGCGCGACGACGAGCAGGTCGCCGACGAGCTTCGTCATTTTCTTGACCTCGTCGTGCACATCGTCGATGATCTGTTTCAAAAAGGGCGAAGTGATCGAGGCGTCGTTCTGCAATATCTCCGACGACGCCATGACGACGGCGAGCGGCGTGCGCAGCTCGTGCGAGGCGTCTGCGGCGAACTGGCGCTGTTTCTCATACGCTTCTTTCAGTGGGATCATTGCGCGCCCGGCGAGGATATGCCCGACGCCTGCCGCGATGATGATGGCGAGAATGCCGAGGAGCGCCAGCGCATACGTCGCCTTTTCGAGACCGTTATACATCGCCGTGACGTCCTTGCCGACGTAGACCATCTGTCCTTGCTCGCCGCCCGCCGTCTTGACGCGCTGTGCCGTAATCATGATGCGGCTCTTCGGCCCATTTTCATTGGACTTGCCGACGACGACGACGTCATCGCCCCCATTCCAATTCTGGATGACATCGAGGATAAACGGCTCGATGCGGAAGGACGCGCGCGCAAAGTTCAAGAGCCGTCCCTCGTCGTCGAATACGTAGAAGAACAGGCGGTCGTTCGTGCTCTTGTAGACGAGGCTGTCATCGGCAACGATGCCGGGGTGCTGGTTGAAATACGCCTGCGCCTCTGCGATATTGCCCGCCGTATCGACGAGCTCGCGCGCTTGTTCGGACGTGATCGACCATTCCATGGTCTTGTGCATTCCGAGGACGAGGACGGCGAGAAAGACCGCCATGACGACGGTGTAGATAATCGTAAGCTGCCTTCGGCTGCTGCCGAAGAGACTCCTTGCCATCAGCTCTCTGCCTCCAGCTTATACCCGACGCCGCGCACCGTCTTGATGGCCGTGCCACCGTCGCCGAGGTCGAGCTTCTTGCGCAGGATCTTCATATAGGAATCAATGTTGTTCGAGCTGACGTCAGACTCAAGCCCCCAGATGCGATCGAGGATGATGTCGCGCGGCACAACGATGCCGATATTCTGCGCGAGCAGATCGAAAATCTGGAACTCGCGCGGCGAGAGCTGGATGACCTGGTCCTTCTTCTTCAGGACTTTCGCCGTGCGGTTCAGCGTGAAGTCGCCGACCTCGACGACGTCCTGCTGGATCTTCTGCGTGCTGCGCCGCCCAAGCGCGCGCAGGCGTGCGAGAAGCTCCGCGAACTCAAACGGCTTCACGAGGTAGTCGTCCGCACCCGCATCAAGCCCCGTGACGCGATCCTCCACGGAGTCGCGCGCCGTCAGCATGAGAATCGCTTTCTCATAGCCATCCCTGCGCAGGCGGCTGCAGGCGTCAACGCCCGTCTCGCCCGGCATCATCCAATCGAGAATCAGGATGTCGTAATCCGTATACATCGCGTATTCGTAAATATCGCTGCCATTCGTCACCCACTCGACTTGAATTTCATTCTGTTCGAGCATATACTGAACGAGCTTGCCGAGACGCTTGTCGTCCTCTGCGAGCAAAACACGCATAACCATCACTCCTAGCCTTGCTCCTTGCGGATCGCCTTTTCTTATAGATATACACACATTCCGTGAAAAGACGATGAACAAGCAGCCATTTCCGAAGAACCGCCTTGCCAATCCGCAGAAAAACCTTTACACTAAAGGCAGTCATGTATGTATGGGAAAGGAAGATTCACGATGAAAAAACTCGCTCTGATTTTCGCTGCGCTCTGCCTCTGGCTCATGCCGGCAGCCGCACTTGCCGCCGAAGCAGACGCAAAGACGTTCGCAGCAGAGGATTCGACGACGACAGCATGGATTGATGCCATGTTCGTCAAGAACGATGCGGCTCACGCATACGACCTCATAGGTGAAAGCGCAAAGAAAAATATCACGAAGGAACAGGTAAACACGCTGCACCAAACGATTGAGAAGGAAATGGGCGCATTGGAAGGCGCGCGCTTCGTCAGCTGGACGCGCTTTGACCAAGCCGATCAGATCATCTACCTCATGCGCTTCAAGAAGCAACCCATCGTGCGCTGCGAGCTTCTCTTCACGAAGGACGGAAATCTCGAAAACTTCGGGCTTACGCCAATCGAGCAGAAAAAAGACGCCGGCAAGACGGATAAAAAGTGACGAATGCGATTCCCTCGGGGCGTGCGAAAGCACGCCCCTATTTTAGATTCTCCCAGTCAATCTGCTCGCCCTTGTAGAACGTCTCCTTGTCCCGCTCGCCAATCGTGCGAATGACGCGGCAGGGATTGCCGTATGCGACGACGTGCGGGTCGGCAAAGCCCGACTGCTCCCGCATGATCTCCTCGTCTTCCGGATCGTAGATCAGCCTTGCTTCCATGCGTTCATACTGCGTCAGTTTCGTTTTCATCAAAATCCCTCCCAATACTGCTTTCTTAAAAAATCCTCAAAGGCACGCCCGCCCTCGAGGATTTCTCTGTTAATTCTTCATTTCTGCTGAGTTTCCTGCATCATCGCCTTGCTGATGACTTGAAATGCCGCTTCTGCGATCTCGTAGAGGCGTTCATTCTGCTCGGCGAGATAGAGGCTGCCCAAAAGCGCCTCAAAGCCCGTGCTCGCATGGTACTCGGCGACGCTCGCGCTGCGCGGCGCGTGGCTCTTCGCGTTGCGCCCGCGGCGGTAGATCGCCTTTTCCTCCTCCGTCAGCTGCGCCTCGATGCCTTGGTACGCCCGCGCCTGCCAGACGGCAGAGACGATCTGCGCGCTGAAGGAGTGGAGCGCCTGCACCTTCGCCTGCTCGTAGGAGAGCAGGCGCGTCCGTACGAAGAGGTGGAAATACGCATCGCCGACGTAGGCGAGGACGAGCGGGTTCATCTGCTGCACGTCCATCACGTCATGGCGCTGCAGGACGCCGCCCGTGCCGTCGGGCGTGAACATCATATCGACGAGCAGCTTGAATTGCTCGAACTTCATGCCTTTTTCCACCGCACGCCGTTCGGCGTATCCTCGAGCACGATGCCCGCCTCTTTGAGCGCGTCGCGGATCCGGTCAGCAACGGCCCAGTTCTTTTCCTTGCGCGCCGACTGGCGAAGCTCGATGATGATCTCCATGAGCTTGTCCGCAAGGCCGTCGTCTGCCTGCTCCTCCTGCTCGAAAATGCCGATGATCGACGCCATTTCCGCATAGACGGCACAGACCTTCGCGAAATTTGCCGCGTCAAACGCCTTTGCGCCGCTCGTGACATCCTGATAGTAGATGTTCGTCTCCTTGGAAAGGGCAAACATCTGGCTGATGGCAAGCGCCGTGTTGAAGTCGTCGTCCATTGCCGCATAGAAATCGGCAAGGAGCTTTTCCGCCGTCTCCGCGAGCGCCTTCGCCGTGTCCGCCGTCCCTTCTTTCCCTGCGAGCTCCTTCATGTACGCCCGCGTATTCTGGAGGCGTCCGAGGCTCGTCTGCGCCTCTTTCAGGCGCTCGTCGGAGAAATCGAGCGGGCTGCGGTAGTGCGTCTGGAGAATGAAGAAGCGCACGACCTCGCCGGGGTATTCTTTCAAGATGTCCTTGACCGTGAAGAAGTTGTTCTTCGACTTCGACATCTTCTCGTTGCGGATCGTGATGAAGCCGTTGTGCAGCCAATACTGCGCGAAGCTGCACGGATCGCCGATTGCCGCCTGCGACTGCGCGATCTCGTTCTCATGGTGCGGGAACACGAGGTCGCTTCCGCCGCCGTGGAAGTCGAACTTTGCGCCGAGGTATTTCAGCGACATCGTCGAGCACTCGATGTGCCAGCCGGGACGGCCGTTTCCCCATGGGCTTTCCCAGTACGGCTCGCCGGGCTTTGCCGCCTTCCAGAGCGCGAAATCCATCGGATGATGCTTGCGCCCGTCGACCTCGATGCGCGCGCCCGCCTGCATATCGTCGAGCGTGCGCCCGCTGAGCTTGCCGTAGCCCTCGAACTTTTCTACGCTGTAATACACGTCGCCGTTGTCGAGCGCATAGGCATAGCCCTTCTCGATGAGTTTCTCCACCATGGCGATGATGTCTGCCATCGTCTCGCTGACGCGCGGGTAGAGGTCGGCGTGACGGACGTTCAGCGCGTCCATTGCCTTGAAGTACGCCGCGATGTAGCGGTCTGCAATATCGCTCCACTTGACGCCCTCGCGGTTCGCCGTATTGATGATCTTGTCGTCGACGTCGGTAAAGTTCTGGATATAGCGAACCTTGACGCCCTGTTTCGCGAAATAGCGGCGAATGACGTCCCACGTCACAAAGGGGCGCGCATTGCCGATATGCGGGTCGTTGTACGGCGTGACGCCGCAGCAGTAGATGGAGACTTCGCCTTCCTTCAGCGGCTTGAACGCTTCCTTCTGGCGCGTCATCGTATTATAAACTTTTAGCATGGCTTTCTTTCTCCTCTATCTTCTCTTCAAGCTCCTTGACCCGCTCCTCGAGCGCGTGAATCTGATTCATCATGCAGGCGCGCATTTCCTCCTCGGGGTCGGGGAGCATATCGTGGTCGAGATCGACGTCGAGCTCGTCCTCAATCTCGGCGAGCGCGTCGTCGGGGCGGACGATGCCCTTTTGGATGGCTTCGCGCAGCTCGTCTGCCGTGTGGACGCGCTTGCCGTGCATGACGACGATGCGCCCAGGTATGCCGACGACGGTCGCGTAGGCGGGCACGGCTTTCAGGACGACAGATCCAGCTCCGATCTTCGCGTGGTCGCCGACGGTGAACGAGCCGAGCACCTTTGCGCCCGAGGCGACGACGACATTGTTCCCGATCGTCGGGTGGCGCTTGCCCTTCTCCTTGCCCGTGCCGCCGAGCGTGACGCCTTGATAAAGCGTGACGTTGCGCCCGATCTCCGCCGTCTCGCCAATGACGATGCCCGTGCCGTGGTCGATGAAAAGCCCCTCGCCGATCGTCGCGCCGGGATGGATCTCGATGCCCGTGAGGAAGCGCCCAAAATTGGAAATCATGCGCGGGATGAGCACCCAGCCCCGCAGGTAGAGCCTGTGCGATATGCGGTGCAGCCAGATTGCATGAAGCCCCGAATAACAGCACAGCACCTCGACGACATTTCTCGCAGCCGGGTCGCGCTCAAATATGACGCGAATATCCTTGCGGATGCGCGAAAACAATCCCATGGGATTCCTCCTCAAGCCTTCTCTATCCCGACCACGGCATACGCCGATATGCCTTCCTCCGCGCCCGTGAAGCCGAGCCGCTCCTCCGTCGTCGCCTTGACGTTGACGTCCGTGAGCGCAACGCCGAGCACGCGCGCGATATTTTCATTCATCTGCGGGATGAAATCCTTCATCTTCGGCTTCTGCGCGACGATCGTCGCGTCGACGTTCCCGACGCGATAGCCTCGCTCTCCGATGAGCGCCACGACGCGCACGAGCAGCTTCATGCTGTCCGCGCCCGCATACTGCGGATCGGTATCGGGGAAATGCCTGCCAATATCGCCGAGCGCCGCCGCTCCAAGAAGCGCGTCCGCAATCGCGTGCAGGAGCACGTCCGCATCGGAGTGCCCAAGCAGTCCCAGCGTGTGCGGGATCTTCACTCCGCCGATAATCAGATCCCTTCCCGCGACGAGCCGATGCACGTCATAGCCCATGCCAAATCGTGTCATATTTCCCTCTTTCCCGTAATCATTCCCATATTTTACCGCATCAGCTTGTCCTTCAGCTTGCTCTTCGCGTGCTCCGCCGCCTTGCGCACAAGAGCGCCCATGCCATCCTTCTCCGCACGCAGAAGCGTCTCGGCGATGAGGATGTCTTCCGGCGTCGTGATCTTGATGTTGCGGTAGGAACTTTCGACGACGCGTATCGGCACATTCAGCCGTTCCACGAGACAGGAATCATCCGTTCCCAGATAGCCGTCCTGCTCCGCCTTTTCGTATGCCGCGAGGAGGATGTCGCGGCGAAAGCCCTGCGGGGTCTGCACCTCCCAGACCGTCTCGCGCGGCGGCGTCTGGACGACGAGCCGCTCGTCGCTCACGATCTTCATCGTGCTCTTTGCCGGCACGGCGGCAATCCCGCCGCCGACCGTCCGCGCCGCCTCGATGACCGCATCAATCGTCTCGACCGAGATGAGCGGGCGCGCCGCATCATGGACGAGCACGATGTCCGTCTCCTCAGGAAGAGCGCGAAGCCCGTTTGCTATCGAATACTGGCGCTCCGATCCGCCCGCAACGACCGTGACGGGCTTCAGCCCCGAGACACGGCGCAGCAGATGGCGGATAAAGGAAACCTCCTCCTGCGCAACGGAAACAATCAAATGCCCGATATACTGCGACCGCGAGAACTGAAGCAGCGTGCGCACGAGAATGGGCGTTCCCATCAGCTCCAGAAGCACCTTGTTCATCCCTGCCTGCATCCGCTTGCCCTGCCCAGCCGCAGGAAACACGGCAGCTACCATGCCCCTCACCCCCAACGTATTTGCCTACTATCATACTACAAAACAGCCCGAATGGGAAACAAGAAGTTGCTCGCACAAACGTCCATATTCGCGACACAAGGAACAAACTCTTCTCCAACCGTAGGCGGACAGCAAAAGAAAAGGCGCGGTCAAACGCCGCGCCGCAGATGATGTGCTCCTGCGCTCACCGAATGGCACGCACGAGCCGCAGTGCCTCCTCCTGCTCCATGCCGTCCAAAGCAGTCAAAGAATAGGCGTACTTCCCATCCGTCCACCAAGCGACAAAGACGCGCCCATCGCGTCCGCGCAGATGAATCGTGCGCCCTTTTTCCTGCACCTCGCGCTCTTCCGCGTACGCATTATAATCGCCGCTGATGTCGCCCGTTCCAACCTCCTTGCGGATGCGATAGCCTTCGCCCTCGCCTGCCTTTGCGGTCGCCTCACTCGGATAGCGGATGACCTCCAGCAGCTGCAAGCCTTTTGCGACGCGGTAGATCGCCACAGGATACGCCTTTGGCGCGCGCGGCAGATGCAAGCGGAATCCCGCCGCCCGCTGCGCCTGATGCAGCGTCGCGTAGTCCTCAAACGGGTTCGGCATGCCGACCGCCTCCGCCTGCACCGCTTCCGCACGGGCAAATGAAAGGCAGAGCGCGCCCACTGGCAACAACAGTGCCACGCCAAACAGCAGGGCAGGCAGAACATTCTTATCGTACTTCATATGCAAACTCCTTCTTGCAAACTTTTTCCCTTTCCACAATCCACCACCATTATACCGCCATCCCTTTCCTTTGCCAATTGGAATTTCTGTAATCATTGACATTACAAGATAATCCTGCTACGATAAAGATATATGAACATGGATTCCGATGTGCAACAGAGAAAGGATGTTTCCCATGACAAAAGCAGAACTGCAAAAAAACGTACAGGCCGTCATCGACGCGCCGAGCTGCTACGAAGGACTGAAGAAGGCCGCCGAGGACTACCTCGCCGCCGTCGGCAAGGCAAATGAAGCGGACGCGGCAAAGGCGCTCGTCGAGGAGCTCAAGGCGGACGTGCAGAGCATCGACGAGGTCATCCCGTTCTTTGAATCCGACGAGGCGAAGGGAATCTTCGGCGCAGAGACGGCGGCAGCGCTCCTCAAACAGGCGCACGACGTCAAGGCGAACGGCGGCGATACCTGCTTCTGCGATGCGTGCGCAAATGGCAAGGTCATTCTCGACAACGCAAGCGTGCTGCTCGGCTGAGTGCCTGCGGCGGATTTCAACTCCATAAGGACGAAAAGACCTCCAGCTGCGGCTCTTTCCTTGCTGCAGCTGGAGGTCTTTTATTCACCGTTCATCTCACCGTACAGGCTTGGCGAAAATCATGCGCCCCGCCGCCGTTTGGAGGGCGGAGGTCACTTCGACCTGCAGCGTCTCGCCGATATGGCGGTAGCCGCTCTCAATGACGATCATCGTGCCGTCGTCGAGGTAGGCGACGCCTTGTCCCTGCTCCTTGCCAGGCTTCACGACGGTGACGGTCATCTCCTCGCCCGGTATGACGACGGGCTTCACGGCATTCGCGAGCTCATTGATGTTGAGCACCTCGACGCCGCGCAGCTGCGCGACCTTGTTCAGGTTGAAGTCGTTCGTGATGATCTTGCCCTGGACTTCCTGCCCGAGGCGGACGAGCTTCGAGTCGACTTCCGCAATATCGTCAAAGTCGCGATTCGTGATCTCGACGGTCACTTTCGTCGCCTGCCGTATGCGCTGCAGGATGTCGAGCCCGCGCCTGCCGCGCGTGCGCTTCAGCAGGTCGGCTGAATCGGCGATGTGCTGCAATTCCTCGAGAACGAAAACGGGAATCAGAAGCGTCCCTTCGATGAATCCCGTATCGCAGAGATCGGCGATGCGCCCGTCGATGATGACGCTCGTATCGAGCAGCTTGTAGAGCTTCGCTTCACTTGCCGCGGCCTCTTGCGCTTCCGTCTCCTTCACCGCAGCGGCCTCCGCCGCACGCGCCTCGCGCAGGCGGGCAATCTCCTTCGTCAGGCGCGGCAAAAAGTCAAAGAGACCCGTAAGCTCCTTGCGCTTCTTGATGGTCAGGCGAATGCCAAGATAACCGAATACAATGCTGAATATGACGGGGAAGTAATCGCCGACGATTGGGATTTTCGCAAAGGCAAAGCCGAGAAGATTCGCGATGACAAGGCCGAGCGCGAGACCGACCGCTCCCGCGATTACATCGTGAATCGGCATTTTGCCGAGCTGCACCTCCACCCATGTGGAAAAACGCTTCAACTTGCGGATCAAGTATGGCGACAAGAATATGCCGAGTATGATGCCGAGTATGGCGCCGAGCAGGATTGTCAGCAAGCTGGCCGCCGTGATCTTCATGATGCCCATGTCCATTTTCAGGATCTCCGTGCTGATGAAGAGCGTTAGCACAGGACTTGCAAGATCGAGCAGAGCTGCGCCCGCAATCGCCAGAAAAAGAATGATAAAAAATCGTAAAACACGATCCAGCACCATATTTCACCTCCTTTTAGAATAGAAAACAGCAAAAGACAAGTCCGAACATATTCCAGTATAGCGAATTTGTTTGGACTTGTCAAAAATGTATGTCGAATTTAATAAACTCATGCAAATTGATTTGCGTCCAGGACGCGCTCAATCCATGCCTCTACTTCCTTTGGCTCTTTGTCCAGTGCATAGACGAGCTCGCTGACGAGGATTTGTTTGGCGAGGTCGAGGAGACGCCGCTCGCCCGAAGAGACGCGCCGCTTCCGGTCCTGCAAAATGAGGTCGCGTGCGACGGCAGCGACGCTGCATATATCGCCGTCCTTCATGCGCTCCAGATTGGCATGGAAACGCTTATTCCAGCTCCCCGCCACGCGGCGCGGCTTCTCCTCCAGCACTTTCTGAACGTCTGCTATCTTTTCGCTGGGAATGATGTCCCGAATCCCCACGGCTTCCACGTTGTCCGTCGGAACCATCATTTTCATATTACCCAGCGGCATCCGAATGACGTAATACGATTTCGTTTCGTCCATGACCTCACATTCCTCGATCCCCGCCACGACGCCAGCGCCGTGCATGGGATAGACGATGCGTTCCCCGATCTGAAGCACCCCGACACCCCCTTATACCAAATCTATATTAGCATAAAAATTATAGCATAAGATAATGCAAATGTAAAATTTTATATTTTAGCACACTCGAAAAATTCCGTCAACACCTATTCGTTCCGTGTCGCGCGCAAAAAGAGGCGATTGAGCGCTTCCTTCGGGTCTTTATGCTCATGCACGATGGCATGGACGGTCGCGCAAATGGGAAGCTCGACCTTGTACGCGACAGAGAGCGCCATCAGCGCCTCGACCGTGTAGACGCCCTCCGCCAGCTTCGCAAAGGGAATGCCGCGAATAAGATCCTCGCCGAAGCGGCGGTTGTTGCTATGCGGCGAGAAGAGCGTCGCCTCGTAGTCGCCGAGGTGCGAAAGGCCGTACACGGTCATGCGGTCACCGCCCATCGCCTCGATGAGGCGTGAAAGCTCGTGCGTGCCACGCGCCATGAGCGCCCCCTTGAGGCTTCCGTAGCCGTAGCCATCGAGCATGCCCGCCGCAAGTCCGACGACGTTCTTTGCGGCCGCGCCAATTTCCGTGCCGAGAAGATCATCGCCATAATAAAAGCGGATGAGCGGGCTCTTGAATACCGATACGAGCGATTGGGAAAGCGTCCGCGACTGTGCGGCGATGACCATGCAGTTCGGCACGCCGCGCGTGAAGTCCTGCACATGGCCAGGGCCAACCCATACGGCAATCGCTTTGTCGCTGCCGATCTCCTCCGCAAGAACCTCCGTCAGCCGCTTCCCCGTGCCGATTTCAAGCCCCTTCATGCAGAGCACGAAGCGCTTCTTTTCGAGATTTGGCAGCGCGGCGAGCTGCCGTCCAAAGGAACGCAGCTGCTGCGAGCTGATGGAAATGATAATCGTATCGGCAAAGGCGATGGCGGCAGAGAGGTCTTCGGTCAGCTGCACCGTATCGGGAAGCGTGAGATACTCGTTTTCCCGCGTCTCCACAAGCTCTGCCAGATGACGCGAGCCCGCGCGCCCCCAGAGCAGCACGTCATGGCTGATGCGACTTGCGTACCACGCGTGAAACGAGCCCCACCTGCCACATCCTAAAACGGTGATATTCATGCGCCTGCACCTGCCTTTGCTCCCGTTATATCCCGCACGACCTCGCCGGCGAGAATGAGCCCGACGACGGACGGCACGAAGGATATGCTGCCCGGCACAGAGCGCCGCCTATCGCAGTTGCGCGCGCTGCCCGGCGGGCAGATGCACGCGCTGCCGCAGCCGCTCCCTTCAATCTCCAAGGGGCGCTCCTTGGAATAGACGACCTTCAGCCGTTTTACGCGGTGCTCTTTGAGCTTCTTGCGCATGACGCGCGCAATCGGGTCGACGCGCGTCTTATAGATGTCCGCAACCTCGAAGCGCGTCGGGTCGAGCTTGTTGCCCGCGCCCATGCTGCATACGATGGGAATGCCGCGCTTCTCGCACTCGAGCACGAGGCTGATCTTTCCCGTCACCGTGTCGATGGCGTCGACGACGTAGTCGTAATGCTGGGCAAAAAACAAATCTGCAGAATCCGGCAGATAAAACGAGTCAATCGTCTCGACGCGCGCTGCCGGGTTGATTTCCTCAATGCGCTCCTTCATCACCTCGGTTTTTGACCGTCCGACCGTTTTCGTCGTCGCATGAATCTGACGATTGATATTCGTCAGGCATACCGTGTCATTGTCGACGAGGACGAAATGTCCGACGCCCGCGCGCGCCAATCCCTCCGCAACGAACGAGCCGACGCCGCCAACGCCAAAAATCGCGACTGTGCTTTCTGCGAGCTTTTCCATCCCCTCCGCACCGAGCAAAAGCTCCGTGCGGGAGAACCTTCCTAGTTTGCCCACGTTCTCCACCCTTTCTACACCTGTATCAAAAATCTGTATCGAAAAGGGCTGCCATAAGACAGCCCTCTCCATTATTTATTTCTTCTCCGGCAAATCCGGCGTCAGCTTGAATGCCGGTATTGCGAACGCGCCGCTCGGCGGGGGCGTCTTTGGCACGACTCCCATAAAGGTCGGCGCCTCAAGGGAGAACACCTCTTTCTTTTCTTCTTCCTTGCGCTCCGGCGTCTCGACCTTCGGCGTTTTCAAGACGACGCTGTCGGAGAAGTCCGTCGCAATCAGCGTCGCCCGAATCTCCCCGTCCATCTCCTCCTTGATGACAGTGCCAAGAATGAGATCGATATCCGAGGACGTCTGCTCCGCTATATAGGAAGTCGCCTCATCGACATCGTACATGCTCAGCGAGTTGTCGCTCGTGAGGTTCAGTATGATGGCGCGCGCACCTTTCAGGCTTTTGGAGAGGAGCGGGCTTTCGGCTGCCTCCCGTACTGCGTCGACGGCGCTTCGGCTGCTGCGCCCAATGCCGAGAAGCGCGTCGCTCGACTCGCTATGGCGGAAGATCGTCGTGACATCGGCGAAATCGACATTGATGAAGCCCGTTTCGAGAATCAGCTCCGCGATGCAGTTGATTGCCTGCAGGAGCATACCGTCTGCCGCCTGGAATGCCGTGACGAGTGTCATGCGATGATTTTCCGGCAATTTTTGAAGATTGTCATTGGCCACGACGATGAGCGCGTCCATCTGGGACTGCATCTTGACAATGCCCTCGTTCGCCATGCGCCTTTTCCGATTGCCCTCGAAGCTGAAGGGCTGCGTGACGACGCCGACAGAAAGCACGCCAAGATCCTTGGCAATCCCCGCGACGACGGGCGCAGCGCCCGTTCCCGTGCCGCCGCCCATGCCCGCCGTGATGAATACGAGGTCAGCCCCCTTCATCGCCTCGCGGATCTTGTTCTCCTCGGTCTTTGCCGCCTGCTCGCCGAGCGCGATATTGCCGCCCGTGCCGCGCCCGCGCGTCAGCGCCTCCCCGATCTGCAGCACGCGAACCCCGGTCTGCCCGACAGCGGCAAGCTGGCGCGCGTCCGTATTGACGGCAACGAGCTCCATGTCGATGGATTTGTGCTTGCTCATTCGCGCAAGGACGCTATTGCCGCCACCGCCTATGCCAAATACCTTGATGTTGATCTTCGGCTTTACGATCAACGATTCATCTGTCATGAGATTGCTCCTCTCACCATGCTTTGCTCTTTATCCTGTATCATTTCGTTGCAGGACTCCGATTCTCCTGCCGCGTCTCTTTCATAAATGTGCCGCGTCCCCTGCTGTATGTTCCGCGCACGCCACGCGTATGCGGGCGACGACTTCCTCCAGGGAGATTTTCTTCATTTCGTCTTCCATCGCATCCTGCACGCGCTGAAGCGGCGCTTCCATCGCCATGCGGATATTGCGCCCGACGGGACACGCGCCATTTGCCTTCTCGTGGAAGTGAAAAAGCCCTTCCGCGTCCACCGCCCCAATGGCACGGTATACGTCAAAGAACGTAATCGAACTAAGTGGGCGGGCGAGCGCCATGCCGCGCTTCCCGCGGCTGAGCGCAAGAATGCCCGCTTCCTTCAGCGCAGACATGACGTTGCGGACGATGACCGGGTTCGCGCCAATGCTGCCTGCCAAAAAGGTGCTCGTAACGGTTGCCGTATCCTTGAAACATTCGACACAGGCGATGAGATGGACGGCTATCGTAAACCGACTCGTGATCTGCATGGGCTTTTCCCCTTTCTTCCTAAGGAAGCACTGATTAATTCAGCCGCCCATCTTCGCACATCTGCACTATCCTCTCGTCGTCGACAAATCCGCGGCGTAGCACCACTACGCCTGT